>OQVS01001483.1_pt1 | contig 15841 bp, 10 predicted proteins | sample 1691601 | NCBI WGS metagenome assembly OQVS01 (sample SAMN03418268, study PRJEB22391) | human gut metagenome | biome: human-gut; feature: organic feature; material: feces | host: Homo sapiens | place: Tanzania | collected 2013-01
TGTATTCATGCGGGCGCACCGCCACGTGTATCACTTCCTTCTTCAGCAGCGCCGACAGTATGGTCTTGGCAATGCGCTCGTCCTCCATGATATACTTGAACACGGAGTCGTAAATCGGATTGGCTACATGTATGATCATAACGTTCTGTTTTTATTGCATCTACAAAAGTAGACAAAAAAATCCGAATAATGAGCGTATTCCGTGAAAAAACACGCCATCATTATTTCCCAATTCCATATTCAAATAAGTATTGTTTGGAAATTCTGCACGTCAGCCAAGATATTTTTGCCGCCTGATTTCTTTGTCAGGCAACGCCAATACCAAGCGTACTACGCAAATAAGCCCTGCGCCTTCCGGCACAGGGCTTATTTGCGTATATGAGAAAGTGTGTATTAGTTTCTTACCTTCTTTACAGTGCCGTTCATCTTCACGACATACAAGCCACGAGGCAGAGACTGGATATAAGCAGAAGGACTGCCTGTCCCGCCGGACAGGAACTGACCGTCAATGCTGTATACCAGCCAAGGAGCATTGCTCCCGGCACCGGCAACGCCGCTGATAGCTGTAGAACCGGCGGTCTTGAACACTACATAGTTGCATTCGATAGTTCCGGACTTCTTGGTGTTCATCAGCTCCCATTCGCCGTTTACATTCAAGAAGTTCATCTTTGCATAATACATCTTACCACCCTGCACCTTTGTGAGTTTGCCGGTCACCGTAACAGTGGCTGTAGCACCACTCTTCACATTCATATTGCTGAACACAGTGTCGACGGCAGCATTGGTGTCGAGGTCGTAGACAACGGCTGCTATCTTTCCGTTGAAATCCCTCACGCTGCAAGTCACCTTCGCGGTAACCTTAAAGTTGTCGGGATCCACACCACCGACATTGTCTACCTTCAGCTGCTTGCTGACGGTGAGTGTGGCATCGCGCATCACGATGCTCACCGGGGTCTCGTCGGAGATTCTGTTCTTGCCCATAACATCAGAATATACGGCTACGGCATATTCGCCTACAGCGTCGGGAGCAAGCACCGTAATGTCGGTTTCGCAAGGGAAGCTGCCATAAATGTTGATGTTGGTATCGGACTCTTTCACGATGAGGTTATCGCCCGACCTGAAGCCAAGATAGATTCTGCCTCTGTATGTGGTGGCATCGTTGCATCCCACCACGGCTTTGAAGGTGTTCTTCTCGCCGGCATAGGTCTTCTCCGGTGCAACGGGGGCCTCGGCAGAGAGAGTGATTGCAGCACCGGAAGATACCGTTACATTGTCGCCTGCCACTACTGCCTTGTATGCCGTATTGGTGGTGAACATATTCAGCACAGGATACCACCAGTTGCTATCAAAACCGTAAGCCACCGGCTCAAGACTGTATGTACCATCGGCTGAAGGTAGTTCGGAGAGCGAGATGGTCAAGCCTTTAAGGGCCATAGAGCTGTTGTCGTTCGTATATGTGTCGGCAGCCTTTATGTAGGAAACTTCGCCGGTTGACGTATTGCATACCCTTACGCCAAGACAGAATTTCGACTCGTTGGTGACACATGACAAAGTGCCGGTGAACTGGAGGTTTTCACTTCGGGTGTAGGTTGCGTTCTGCACCTTCATCGCCACATAAGAAGACGGGCGGAGATATTTCTCGCCGGGCAAGTTAGGATTCAGAATGTCTACGATAACCGACTGGTAGAGATTGAAACCGCCGATGGAACCACCCGTGCCCTGAACAGCGGGGTCGAGAGCGTCGATTACGAAATATCCGTCGGACATTCCGTCCCAACCCCAGTTGATGTGGATGTAGCCATCCTTGTAGCCGTCGCAGACAAAAGCGTGGCCTTCATTGGAGTCAGTCACTCCATCGTAGTACATGGGGTGGTTTCTCGAAAGGTTGTCGTGGATAAGCTGCAGCCATGCCGTTCCCGACATCATACGGCGTGATATGAGAGTGGCACCGGAATACTTCATGTGGTCTACAAGGGCATTCTTTGCCGCCGCGTTCGACGTTCCGCTACCATCCAGCTCATATTTCATTTCGGCAGCTATACCAACCGTGCGCATAAGTCTTGCCACAGCTTCCTTCGATTCTTCGGACGAGGAAGAGCTATAGGTGTCGGTCATGGCATCCCAGTTGAAGGCGATAGTGCTGAAATCTGTGCCGTCCTTTGTGCCTACGCCTCTGTCGGGCCACTTGTTGTGGCGCATCACCTGGGAAAGCGCAGTGGCTACGCAGCCCGTAGGACAAAGCTTGCCGTTGACCTCGGGGCAATATGTGTTGTAAGGATCGTTCTGGCCCCAACGCGAAGCGAGCAGCGGCTCGATGTTCTTATACCTTGCATTGCCGGATACGGAGGCGGAAGAAACCGTAGGGAGGTTGTTCTTCACAGCATATTCTATCTGGCGGTCGTATTCGCCGAGCCACCATTTCATATTATCGGGGATGTTGGAAGAGTCGAATGTTCCGTTTTCGGAATATCCGAGAATGAGTTCACCCACCTTATCGTCGGCAGCAACGACAACGAACCCGTTCTGCTTTCCAATGTTGAACACGTAATGCCCGTCGGTCTGCGAAGCGAGCACCGGTTTCTGCTGAGCAGAAGGCAGGCTTCTGAAACCGAGAGCCTTTGCATCCTTGTTGATGAATGTGGTCACAATGTTCATAGCTCTGTCTGCAGGTATCTTGTCCGCCTGAGCAAACAAAGGAATGCAGAGCATCGCAACAGCTGAATAAATCAACTTTTTCATACGTACTGATTTTGCTTTTTTTATTATTAATAGGTTATTTGGTACAAAAATAGCGGTTTATTTCTTACCATCCAAACGAATGCAATATTTTTAATTCTGTTTAAGACTGTTGGACGCACAACTGACTGAAAATGCAGAACTAACGATAAAAAAAAAGAGATTGTGCCTCGCTTTGTCAGCGGCACAATCTCTCTATTTCTTATCGATTCTATCTGTGTGGAGTACTATTGCCACCACGCGGATGTTCCAATTATCAGTTCTCTACGTTCTGCTTCTCAGTGTAGTCGAGCACGTTGCGACGGTTTGCCTGAACGCGGTCGTGCTCCTCCTTGGAACCGACGATGAGCTTCTCGAACTCGCGGAGACCGGTACCGGCAGGTATCAGATGACCGCAGATAACGTTCTCCTTCATACCCTCAAGGCGATCCTGCTTGCCACGGATAGCAGCCTCGTTGAGCACCTTGGTGGTTTCCTGGAATGAAGCGGCAGACATGAAGCTCTTGGTCTGGAGCGCTGCACGGGTGATACCCTGAAGAATCTGGGTAGACGTTGCAGGAACGGCATCGCGAACCTGAACCAAACGGAGGTCGCGGCGCTTCAGGCTTGAGTTCTCGTCGCGCAGCTTGCGGGCAGTGACAATCTGTCCAGCCTTGAGGTTCTCGCTGTCGCCAGCATCAACCACGACCTTCTTGCCCCAGATGCGGTCGTTCTCCTCGGCAAAGTCGAGCTTGTCGACCATCTCCTGCTCAAGGAAGGTGGTGTCGCCCGGATCGTTAATCTGAACCTTGCGCATCATCTGACGAACGATAATCTCGAAGTGCTTGTCGTTAATCTTCACACCTTGCAGACGGTATACGTCCTGAACCTCGTTCACGATGTACTCCTGAACGGCGGTAGGACCCTTGATGGCGAGGATGTCGCCCGGGGTGATGACACCGTCGGATAGCGGAGTTCCGGCACGCACGGCATCGTGCTCCTGAACCAGAATCTGTTTTGACAGCGAAACGAGATACTTGCGCTGCTCGCCTGTCTTGGATGTGACGATAATCTCGCGGTTACCACGCTTTACCTTGCCCATTGTAACCTCACCGTCGATTTCGGAAACCACTGCAGGGTTAGACGGGTTGCGCGCCTCGAACAGCTCCGTAACACGAGGAAGACCTCCGGTGATGTCGCCTGCCTTGCCGACAGAACGTGGAATCTTAACGAGTGTGGTACCGGTGGAAACCTTCTGGCCGTCTTCCACTACCACGTGACCGCCCACCGGCAGGTTATATGTTCCGACAATCTCACCGTTCTCATCCACGATATCGCAGGTTGGAACCTTGGTCTTATCCTTCGACTCGGTGATGATTCTCTCGGTAAGACCTGTGGTGTCGTCGGTCTCGGAATGGAAGGTTATACCCTCCACTACGTCGCGGAACTTCAGCGTTCCGGCGTACTCCGTGACAATTACAGCATTGAACGGATCCCACTTTGCAAGCAGTTCGCCCTTGCTCACTACGTCGCCGGACGAATGGTAGAGAGAGCTACCGTAAGGCACGTTCATCGTAGAGAGTACAATGTCGGTATTCGGGTCGATGAAGCGGATTTCAGCAAGACGGCTCACTACCATCTCGCACTCGAGATCGCTTCCGTCGTCTGCTTTCTCAATGAACGGCACAGTGCGCAGCTCGTCGAACTCTATCTTGGCATCGTTCTTTGCCACGATGGACGCATTGGCAGCAGCATTGGCTGCCACACCACCGGCGTGGAACGTACGGAGCGTAAGCTGAGTTCCCGGCTCACCGATAGCCTGTGCGGCAATAACGCCGACAGCCTCGCCCTTCTGCACCATGCGGCTGGTAGCAAGGTTACGGCCGTAGCACTTCATGCAGACACCATGCTTGCTCTCGCAAGTGAGCACCGAACGAATCTCTACGCTCTCGATAGGAGAGTCTTCGATTGCCTGTGCTATAGGCTCTGTTATCTCTTCGCCGGCTGACACGATGATTTCGCCGGTTGTGGGGTTTACGATGTCGTGTACAGACACACGTCCGAGAATGCGTTCATAAAGGGTTGAGATAACCTCATCACCATTCTTGAGGGCCGTGCAAACGAGTCCGCGCAGCGTGCCGCAGTCTTCCTCGTTGATGATAACATCGTGCGACACGTCAACAAGACGACGTGTGAGGTATCCGGCATCGGCAGTCTTCATAGCGGTATCGGCAAGACCCTTACGGGCACCGTGGGTAGAGATGAAGTACTCCAACACGCTCATTCCCTCCTTGAAGTTTGAAAGAATAGGGTTCTCGATAATCTGCGCTCCCTCGGCTCCTGCCTTCTGCGGTTTTGCCATAAGTCCACGCATACCTGCAAGCTGACGAATCTGGTCCTTAGAACCACGGGCTCCGGAATCAAGCATCATATAGATGGCGTTGAATCCCTGGTCGGCTTCGGTCATTTCCTTCATCAAGACGTTTCCAAGGTCGTTGTTCACGTGCGTCCACACGTCGATGACCTGGTTGTAACGCTCGGTGTCGGTGATGAATCCCATATTGTAGTTGTCGGTAATCTGACGCACTTCCTCGTTTCCGCGCTCCACGAGTTCCTTCTTCTCAACCGGGATGATGATGTCGTCGAGGTTGAACGAAAGTCCTGCAAGGTATGCCATACGGTAACCGAGGTTCTTGATTCCGTCGAGGAACTCGCAGGCACGGGCAAAGCCTACAGCCTTGATAACATCGGAGATGATGTCGCGCAAGCTCTTCTTGGAGATAATCTTGTTCACGAAACCTACCTCCTCCGGAATGATTCCGTTAACAATAACACGACCTACGGATGTCTCGACCATACGGTTCACGTAGTTTCCGTTCTCATCGAGGTCCTTAACAACAACCTTGACCTGTGCATGCAGGTCGCAGCGCTTCTCGTTGTAGGCGATGATTGCCTCTTCGGGACCGTAGAATGTGAGTCCTTCGCCCTTTGCTCCCGGGCGAATCTTCGTAATATAATAGAGTCCGAGCACCATATCCTGCGAAGGCACTGTGATAGGAGCACCATTAGCAGGGTTCAGGATGTTGTGGCTCTGGAGCATCAGTATCTGTGCCTCAAGCACTGCCTCGTTGCTCAGCGGGAGGTGTACAGCCATCTGGTCACCGTCGAAGTCGGCGTTGAACGCCGTACATGCCAACGGATGGAGTTGGATTGCCTTACCCTCGATAAGCTTGGGCTGGAATGCCTGGATTCCGAGACGGTGAAGTGTAGGAGCACGGTTAAGAAGTACCGGATGACCCTTCATCACGTTCTCAAGAATGTCCCAGATTACAGGCTCGCGACGGTCTACTATCTTCTTCGCACTCTTGACCGTCTTCACGATGCCGCGCTCGATGAGCTTGCGGATGATGAACGGCTTGTAGAGCTCGGCTGCCATCAGCTTTGGCAAACCGCACTCGCCCATCTTCAGCTCCGGACCTACGACGATAACCGAACGTGCAGAATAGTCGACACGCTTACCGAGGAGGTTCTGACGGAAACGTCCTGCCTTACCCTTCAGTGAGTCGGACAGCGACTTGAGCGGACGGTTGGATTCGCTCTTCACAGCACTGCTCTTACGAGAGTTGTCGAACAAACTGTCTACAGCCTCCTGCAACATACGCTTCTCGTTTCGGAGGATTACCTCCGGAGCCTTGATTTCGATGAGGCGCTTCAGACGGTTATTTCGTATGATGACACGACGGTAGAGGTCGTTAAGGTCGGATGTGGCAAAGCGTCCACCATCCAACGGAACGAGCGGACGAAGCTCCGGAGGAGTAACCGGTATAATCTTCATTATCATCCACTCCGGGCGGTTCACACCGCGACTGCCACGGAACGCCTCCACAACCTGAAGACGCTTCAGGGCCTCAGTCTTGCGCTGCTGCGAAGAGTCGCTGTTGGCGCGGTCGCGGAGCTCGTATGACAGAGAGTCGAGGTCAAGGTTCACGAGTAGGTCGTAGATAGCCTCGGCTCCCATCTTGGCGATGAACTTGTTCGGATCGCTATCATCAAGATACTCGTTCTCCTCGGGTAGCTTATCGATAATGTCGAGATACTCATCCTCTGAAAGGAGATCCATCTTGTGGGAACCGTTCAATTCTTCGCCCTCGGCATCTTTTCTGCCTTCTACGATACCCGGCTGCACTACGATATACTTCTCGTAATATACAACGGAATCGAGCTTCTTGGTGGGCAAACCGAGCAGATAGCCTATTTTGTTGGGTAATGAGCGGAAATACCAGATGTGAGCCACAGGAACCACGAGTTCAATATGGCCCGTGCGCTCGCGACGCACCTTTTTCTCGGTGACTTCCACACCACAGCGGTCGCAGACGATGCCCTTGTATCTGATACGCTTGTATTTTCCGCAGGCGCACTCATAGTCCTTAGTCGGACCAAAGATGCGCTCGCAGAAAAGTCCGTCGCGCTCTGGTTTGTACGTACGGTAGTTGATGGTTTCCGGCTTGGTCACCTCACCGAACGAACTCTCGAGGATTTCCTCCGGAGACGCAAGTCCGATGGTAATCTTCGTGAAATTACTCTTTATCTTTGAATCTTTCTTAAAAGCCATAATTCTTGTTTATATATATGTTTTGTAAAGAGTGTATCTGTTAGTCAAGAGTGATGCTCAGACCCAAGCCGCGAAGCTCATGGAGCAGCACGTTGAGAGACTCCGGAATACCCGGTGTAGGCATAGGCTCGCCCTTGACGATTGCCTCGTATGCCTTTGAACGGCCTACTACGTCGTCTGACTTGATTGTCAGAATCTCCTGAAGCACGTGGCTGGCACCGAATGCCTCCAGTGCCCAAACCTCCATCTCTCCGAAACGCTGTCCACCGAACTGCGCCTTACCGCCGAGCGGCTGCTGGGTTATGAGAGAGTACGGACCGATTGAACGGGCATGCATCTTGTCCTCAACCATATGGCCGAGCTTAAGGAAGTAGGTGATTCCCACCGTTGCCGGCTGGTCGAACATCTCACCAGTCTCACCATCATAAAGGTGCATAGAACCAAGATTAGGCAGACCGGCCTTGTCGGTCCACTCCTTGAGGTCATCGAGTTTCGCACCGTCGAAGATTGGAGTGGCAAACTTCACGCCGAGACGCTTTCCAGCTGCACCGAGAATTGCCTCGAATATCTGTCCGAGGTTCATTCGAGAAGGCACACCCAGAGGGTTCAGAACCAAGTCTACGGGACGTCCGTCCGGCAAGAACGGCATATCCTCCTGGCGCACGATTTTCGACACGATACCCTTGTTACCATGACGTCCGGCAAGCTTATCACCTACACCAATTTTACGCTTCTTGGCGATGTATACCTTTGCAGCCTGCAGAATTCCTGAAGGCAGCTCGTCGCCGATGGTGATGGCGAACTTGCGGCGTTTGTTCTCTGCATCGAGAAGTTTCGCCTTTCGCAGGAAGTTTGTTATCAGCTTAGAGATAAGACCGTTGGCATGCTCGTCGTCAGTCCAGTTGTTCGACTGTATTCCGTCATACTCAAGATTCATCAGCTGTGTGGTGGTGAACTTGGTTCCCTTGGTGATAATCTCAGCACCGGAGTAGTCCTTGATACCCTGCGATACCTTGTCGCCAGTAAGCGTGAGCAACTTGTCCACGAGAATGTCCTTCAAGTCATCAATCTTTGCCTCGTACTCCTCGTCAATCTTAGCGAGCAGAACCTTATCCTTCTGCTTTGAAGCACGTGTCTTGATAGCGCGTGAGAACAGTTTCTTGTCGATTACCACACCGCTCAGCGACGGGTTGGCCTTCAAGGAAGAATCCTTCACGTCACCTGCCTTGTCTCCGAAGATCGCGCGAAGCAGTTTCTCCTCCGGCGAGGGGTCGCTCTCTCCCTTAGGCGAAATCTTACCGATAAGGATATCGCCCGGCTCAACACGTGCACCGACACGGATAATACCGTTGTCGTCGAGGTCCTTTGTCGCCTCTTCGCTCACGTTAGGGATATCATTTGTGAACTCCTCAGTTCCACGCTTCGTCTCACGCACGTCGAGAGAGAACTCATCCACATGTACTGACGTCAGCACATCCTCACGAATGATACGTTCATTCAGCACGATAGCATCCTCGTAGTTGTAACCCTTCCAAGGCATATATGCCACAAGGAGGTTGCGACCAAGTGCAAGTTCACCGTCTTCTGTGGCATAGCCCTCAGTCAGTATGTCGCCCTTCTTCACTCTCTGTCCCTTGTTGCAGATAGGACGGAGGTCGATGGTCATATTCTGGTTTGTACGGCGGAACTTAGGAATACGGTATTCCTTGAGCGCCGGCTCGAAACTTACGAACTCCTCGTCTTCTGTTCTGTCGTAGAGGATACGGATTGTCGTTGCGTCAACATATTCTATCACGCCTTCGCCTTCGGCAGTAATCATAGTGCGTGAATCAACACACACCTGCTTCTCCACACCAGTTCCCACGATAGGAGCCTCGTTGTGAAGCAACGGAACAGCCTGGCGCATCATGTTCGATCCCATCAACGCACGGTGAGCATCGTCGTGCTCCAAGAACGGAATGAGTCCTGCAGCGATTGAAGCAATCTGCTGTGGCGAAACGTCCATGAGGTCTACCTCTGCCGGTGGAACAACAGGGAAGTCAGCATCCTGACGGCACTTAACCACATCACGGATGAACGTACCGTCATCGTTCAACGGAGCATTACCCTGACCGATAACGTGGTCTTCCTCTTCCTCGGCAGTGAGATATACGATATTCTCGTTGTCCAAGTCTACAACACCGTCCTTGACCCTACGGTACGGAGTCTCGATAAATCCGAGCTCGTTGATCTTTGCGTATACACAGAGAGAAGAGATAAGTCCGATGTTCGGGCCTTCAGGGCTCTCGATAGGACACAGACGACCATAATGGGTGTAGTGTACGTCGCGCACCTCGAATCCGGCACGCTCTCTTGAAAGACCACCAGGACCAAGGGCCGACAGACGGCGCTTGTGCGTAACCTCTGCAAGAGGGTTTGTCTGGTCCATGAACTGCGACAACGGGTTCGTTCCAAAGAATGAGTTGATGACGCTCGATATGGTCTTTGTATTTATAAGATCTGTCGGGGTGAACACTTCGTTGTCGCGAACATTCATTCGTTCACGGATAGTGCGGCTCATACGCGCAAGACCTATAGAGAACTGATTGCTCAGCTGCTCGCCAACAGTACGCACACGACGGTTGCTCAAGTGGTCGATATCGTCCACCGTGGCATTTGAGTTCACTAACTGGATGAGATACTTGATAATCTCAATAATATCTTCCTTGGTCAGGATACGAACATCCATGTCCGTGTCGAGACCCAATTTCTTGTTGATACGGTAACGGCCCACGTCACCCAAGTCATAACGCTTGTCAGAGAAGAACAGGTTTTGGATAACTTCCCTTGCACTTGCCTCGTCTGCAGGATCAGCATTGCGAAGCTGGTGATAGATGTAGAGCACAGCCTCTTTCTCAGAGTTACTCGGGTCCTTCTGGAGTGTATTGAAGATGATAGAGAACTTGTTCGCTGTATCAACGTCCTTATGGAGCAGTATGGTTGATGTACCGCTGTCGATTATGTCATCGATATTCTCCTTAGTGATAACCGTCTCGCGGTCCATAATTACCTCATTGCGCTCGATGGATACAACCTCGCCCGTATCCTCATCCACGAAATCCTCGTTCCAACTCTTCAGCACACGTGCAGCAAGAGTTCTGCCGATGGCATCCTTCATATTCTTCTTGTTCACCTTCACCTCCTCGGCGAGGTCGAAAATCTGCAGGATATCCTTGTCCGACTCGAAACCGATGGCACGGAGCAACGTTGTAACGGGCAACTTCTTCTTACGGTCGATGTAGGCATACATCACATTGTTGATGTCGGTAGCGAACTCTATCCATGATCCCTTGAACGGAATTATTCGCGCCGAATAGAGGGCAGTACCGTTTGCATGTATGCCCTGTCCGAAGAACACACCCGGCGAACGGTGCAACTGTGAAACAACTACACGCTCAGCACCATTGATTACAAACGTGCCGTTACTTGTCATATAAGGTATAGTACCCAGGAATACATCCTGGATAAACGTTCCGAAGTCCTCATGCTCAGGGTCCGTACAGTAAAGTTTCATTTTAGCCTTCAAGGGCACACTATACGTAAGCCCACGCTCAAGACACTCATCGATGGTGTAGCGTGGCGGATCGATATAGTAATCCAGGAACTCAAGCACGAAATTGTTTCGCGTGTCCGTTATAGGGAAGTTCTCCGAGAACACCTTATAGAGACCGTCGTTCTTGCGTTCCTCAGGCGGAGTGTCTAACTGCAGGAAGTCTTTGAAAGACTTTAGCTGAACATCGAGGAAATCCGGATATGGCATCGGATTCTTGATGCTGGCAAAGTTTACTCTATTATCAACGATTTTAGAAGCCATTACAGATGTTTGTTACCGTTTTTAAATCCACCAAACATATAAAGAAAATCAAAGGGCAGAAATCAGGCTTTGCCCTCTCCGGTCCCGCCGTGGTGGTAAGCGGCGGAATATAAAGACACAAAAAGGTTAAGACCCTTCTATTGGAAGGACCTTAACCTTAAATATTATTTAAGCTTTAATTACTTGAGCTCAACCTTGGCACCAGCCTCCTCGATAGCCTTCTTCAGGTTCTCAGCCTCTGCCTTAGCCATGCCTTCCTTCAGAGTAGAAGGAGCACCGTCTACCAGCTCCTTAGCCTCCTTCAGACCGAGACCACAAGCCTCCTTAACGGCCTTTACAACCTGCAGTTTTGCGCTACCAACCTCAGCGAGAACAACGTCGAAAGAGTCCTTCTCCTCAGCCTCTGCAGCAGCACCGGCAGCCGGGCCAGCAGCAACAGCAACAGCTGCAGCAGCAGGCTCAATTCCATACTCGTCCTTAAGGACTGTTGCCAACTCGTTTACTTCTTTAACTGTCAAATTTACCAATTCTTCAGCAATAGCTTTGATATCTGCCATTTTTATTCTAATTTTAATGTTTTTTTAATGTTAATGATATTGACCTTAATTTGATTTACTCAGGACGCTCGCCTAAAGTCTTAAGCACACCGTGGATAGTGTTTGCGCCTGACTGGAGAGCTGAAACGACGTTCTTTGCAGGAGACTGCAGCAAAGCCACAATGTCTGCGATAACCTCGTTCTTGCTCTTGATAGATGCAAGTTCCTCAAGTTTGTCTGCACCAACGAAGATACCCTCCTCAGCGTACGCACCCTTGAGTGCAGGAATTTCTTCCTTCTTGTAATCCTTCAGCAACTTACCGGGCACATTTGCAGTGTTGCAGAACAACACTGCTGTGCTACCCTTCAAGCAGCCGTAGAGAGGCTCGAAATCAATCTCAGAAGCCTCGAAAGCCTTGCGAAGAAGATTATTCTTCACAACAACCATCTGAATCTCATTCTTGAAGCACTTGCGACGCAAGTCGCTTGTCTGACCGGCGTTCAGTCCGTGAACGTCAACCAGGTAGAAATGAGCGAACTCTTTGAGTTTCTCGCCAAGTTCAACAACTATAGTATCTTTTACTTCCTTTTTCATCTTACAAAACTTTTAGAGTTATTCAACTGATTTAGGATCAATCTTGATACCCTTACTCATCGTACTAGAAAGATAGATACTCTTGATATATGTACCCTTAGCAGCAGACGGCTTCAACTTTACTACAGTAGCAATAAACTCCTTAGCGTTCTCATAGATCTGCTCTGGAGTGAATGAAATCTTACCAATTGAAGTATGAACGATACCTGCCTTGTCGACCTTGAAATCAATCTTACCAGCCTTCACTTCCTTAACGGCCTTGGCTACGTCCATAGTCACAGTACCGCTCTTTGGGTTAGGCATAAGTCCACGAGGACCAAGCACACGGCCCAGAGGACCGATCTTACCCATACAGGAAGGCATTGTAATGATAACATCAATATCAGTCCAACCACCCTTGATCTTCTCGATATACTCGTCAAGACCAACATAATCAGCACCAGCTTCTTTTGCAGCAGCCTCGGCATCAGGTGTGCAGAGACAGAGAACACGTGTAACCTTACCAGTTCCGTTCGGCAGTGTCACGACACCACGAACCATCTGGTTAGCCTTACGCGGATCAACGCCCAGACGCACATCGATATCAAGAGAAGCCTCGAACTTGGTTGTGGTAATTTCCTTAACCAGCTCTGCGGCCTCCTTCAAAGAGTATGCCTTCCCTGCTTCAATCTTATCAGCTACTGATTTTTGATTTTTTGTCAGTTTACTCATTTTTTCTAATTGAAGTTATAAATTATTTACGCAGGGAAGTCCCCTTTTACAGAGATACCCATACTTCTTGCAGTACCAGCAATGAGTCTCATCGCAGACTCTACGGTAAAGCAGTTCAAGTCCGGCATCTTATCTTCCGCAATAGCCTTTACCTGATCCCAAGTAACAGAAGCGACCTTCTTACGATTAGGTTCTGCAGAGCCTTTCTTAACCTTAGCAGCCTCGAGCAATTGTACAGCAGCAGGAGGAGTCTTGATTTCAAAGCTATAAGACTTGTCAGTATAGTAAGTGATAACGACAGGAAGTACCTTTCCTGCCTTATCCTGGGTCCTGGCGTTGAACTCTTTGCAGAATCCCATAATATTGATACCCTTAGAACCCAGTGCAGGTCCTACTGGAGGTGAAGGATTCGCAGCGCCACCTTTAATCTGTAATTTGATTAATCCAGCAACTTCTTTAGCCATTTCTTTGTTTATTAAAAATTTAATTAATATAAAAGAACATCCCGTCCGTAACAACGGTCTATTCCTTTGTTACTTGCATAAAACTTAACTCAAGCGGTGTCTTACGTCCGAAGATTTTCACCATAACCTTCAGCTTGTGCTTTTCGGCATTGACCTCTTCGATCACGCCGCTGAAGCCGCTGAACGGTCCGTCGGTAACCTTTACGGTCTCATCAACTGCGTACGGGATTACAACCTCGTCCACAATCTCAGCTTCCTCAGCATTACCGAGCATACGGTTCACATCAGACTGCTTTACAGGAGTGGGATTATCCAATCCTCCGAGAAAGCCCAAACAGTTAGGCATGAATCTCAGCGTGTGTGCAACATCGCCTTTCAGTTCCGCTTCAACGAGAACGTAGCCGGGAAGAGCAATCTTCTCCTTTACCACGCGTTTCCCATTACGCATAGAAGCATGCTTCTCCATAGGTATGAAAACCTGAGAAACATACGTTGAAAGCATATTGTTGTGTTTCAATTCAGCCTCGATGTATTCCTTCAACTTGGCTTCTTTTCCGCTAACGGCACGCAGAACATACCATTTTTTTCCAGATTCAGACATTTTCTCAAATGATTAGTGAGGATAAACCATACTCATTACAAAGCTAAACGCAGAGTCCATAGCAAACACTACCAGCGCTATGATCAAGGAAGCAGATAATACAACCACAGCACTGTGAGTCAGCTCTCCGCGAGTAGGCCAAGTAGTTTTATGCGCAAGTTCGTCGTAACAAAGCTTGCAATAATTTCCAAACTTTTTGAACATAATTATTGATTTAGCACGGGAAGAGAGGCTCGAACTCCCGACACCTGGTTTTGGAGACCAGTGCTCTACCAACTGAGCTATTCCCGTAGAAAAGAGTTCCGGCGCTTTAAAGACGGAACTCTTGTTTATTATCTTATAATCTGTTGATTACTCATCGATAATCTCTGTGATCTGACCAGCACCTACGGTACGACCACCCTCGCGGATAGCGAAACGCAGACCAACGTTCAGAGCAACAGCATAGATAAGGTCTACAGTGATAGTTACGTTATCACCAGGCATTACCATCTCAACTCCCTCTGGCAGAGAAATCTCACCTGTACAGTCCATAGTACGGAGATAGAACTGAGGACGATACTTGTTTCCGAACGGAGTATGACGACCACCCTCTTCCTTCTTCAGTACGTAAATCTGAGCCTTGAACTTCTTGTAAGGTTTGATCTGACCCGGATGGCAGAGCACCATACCGCGCTTGATCTCGTTCTTGTCGATACCACGGAGAAGCAGACCAACGTTGTCACCAGCCTCACCCTCATCAAGGAGCTTGCGGAACATCTCAACGCCAGTAACAACTGACTTCTTATCCTCGCCGAGACCGAGCAGCTCAACCTCGTCGCCAACCTTAACACGACCAGTCTCGATACGACCAGTAGCAACAGTACCGCGACCAGTGATTGAGAATACGTCCTCTACAGGCATCAGGAATGGCTTATCGAGATCACGTGGAGGCAGCGGAATCCACTCGTCAACAGCGTTCATCAGCTCCATAACCTTGTCTTCCCACTTAGCAACACCATTCAGTGCACCGAGTGCAGAACCGCGAATGATAGGAGTATTGTCGCCATCGTACTCATACTGATCGAGAAGCTCACGCATCTCCATCTCAACGAGCTCGAGCATTTCCTCATCGTCAACCATATCGCACTTGTTCAGGAACACAACCAAACGTGGAACGTTTACCTGACGAGCGAGAAGCACGTGCTCACGTGTCTGCGGCATAGGACCGTCAGTAGCAGCAACTACGATGATAGCACCATCCATCTGAGCAGCACCAGTAACCATGTTCTTCACATAGTCGGCGTGTCCCGGACAGTCAACGTGTGCATAGTGACGATTTGCTGTCTCGTACTCGATGTGAGAAGTATTGATAGTAATACCACGCTCTTTCTCCTCAGGAGCGTTGTCAATCTGATCAAAAGACTTAGCACCCTCTGAACCGAACCCCTTCTCGCTGAGAACCTTTGAGATGGCAGCTGTCAGAGTAGTCTTACCGTGGTCTACGTGACCAATGGTACCAATGTTTACGTGCGGTTTGGTACGTACGAATGTCTCTTTAGCCATAGCTTTTCTTTGTTTATTATTTATTAATGAATTTACTGTGTTAATCGTGCTTCCTATATAAAATAAAAAAGCCGTAGAGCTGTAACCGAGACTTGAACTCGGGACCTCTTCCTTACCAAGGAAGTGCTCTACCACTGAGCTATTACAGCAGCGAGAGCGGAAAACGGGGCTCAAACCCGCGACCCCCAGCTTGGAAGGCTAGTGCTCTA
>OQVS01001484.1_pt1 | contig 15840 bp, 6 predicted proteins | sample 1691601 | NCBI WGS metagenome assembly OQVS01 (sample SAMN03418268, study PRJEB22391) | human gut metagenome | biome: human-gut; feature: organic feature; material: feces | host: Homo sapiens | place: Tanzania | collected 2013-01
GGTAGGGGTGAGTTGTAGCTGTTGTCCAAACGTATGCAGGAAGTTGGCAGACTTGACGATTTCTTCGTTTATCTTCTTGCTGTTGCGGAATATGTTGAATCCGTCGATAGAGAGGGCATATAGTACTGGCACGTAACTAATATCATCTACCATAATGCCGTCTTTGAGCTTTCCTGTATAGTGGATTGCAAAGTATCTGGCATCTGTAGGCATGGTAACCTTTATTTGTTGCCAATCGCCAGGAGCTTCGTCTGTTGTGAGAACCTTGAAGGCTGATGGTTCCTGTGTTGTGGTGGAGTACATGATTTCGTATGTCTCACCTGAGATGTTCTTGTCAATTTTCTTCAGATAGAATGACATTTCTGTACCGCCCTTTATTGCAGGAGAGATGAGATAGTCGTCGTTGTACGGCTGTGCACCGTCCATGCTGATATTCGCATACCATGCTATGAGGCATTTGTTTCCGCTGTAAGGCATGAGGTTAGGGCTTGATTCTGCGTCAAGACCGAGGTCTTTTGGACACCATATCTGGAATGCTTTGTCCTCGTTTTCGTAGTCGAAGTATGGGAGCTGGCTGAATTTACCGCTGCCGAGTTTGTCTCCGTCGTAGGTAATCCAGTCGCCGAAGTCTGATATTGCAAACGATTCGTAGTCTTCCATTCCGTCCACAGTAGCCTCGTCTACAGTAGGTAGGACAGGTGCAGTCCATGTGAGATTTGCATTGTTACCATCTTTTGTGGCATTCAAATCAGAAATGCAAGGATAGGTTGAGGCTTTCACATCGGTGTATATGGTGGCAGATGTGTTGTTGCCTGTGTCTTCGTCCTTGTCGTATACAATCTCAGCCTTGAACTCAACAGCCTTTCCTGCTGTTGAAGCATTAACGTTGGCGGTGAGTTCCTCCATTTTTGTTTCGCCTGGTGTTATCTCATCACCGTTGATGGTACTGATGACCTCATCATTTTGCTTCAGTACTATGGTATAGTCTTTTGCACTCTTATTACCTCTGTTTGAGTATGTTAAAGAGAATGTACAGTCGTCGTTGATGTTGGCATTCTCTGGACCAGAGAATGTTGCCACGGCGAGGTCGTTGTCTTTCTGCTCGTCAAAGTGGATATTGTCAACATAGTAGCACATCCAGTCGTTGTCGGTATATCCCCTCAGTGCAACCTGTATGTATTTGCAGTTCTTGTATTTCTCGAGTGATACGCGATGTTCAATCCATCCGGACTTCTCGTTTGCTGCCGTAAAAGTGGCGATAGGCTCGTCGAAGTCGCCTCCGTCGGGAGCTACCTCAATCATAAGCTTTGTCTGTTTGTTGTCTGATGCGATGGAGTTTTCCTCCCAATGGAACATATAGAAGCTGAATGTCGGATTGGTGGTTCCGTCCATTGATACAACAGGAGTGATTAGTCTGCTGTCTACATAATAGTCACCCCACTGATTCTTGAACTTTACAAATCCGTTGTCGTTGTCTTGAGGTGAACCACCACCATCGTCAGAGCGTAATGTCTCCCAGCCCAGAGAACCCTGCACGTTCTTGTACGACCATGGGTTAAGTTCGAGTCTGCCGTTCGGGAAGGATTCTGCAACAGGGAAGGTGTATGGCTTACCGACGCCGATGAACTGTGTGACACCCTTGCTTCTTCCGGCTTGGTTGTCTGCTGTCACTGCATAATAGTATACTTCCTGCATATCCAGTACCTCTTCTTCAATACTGGTGTCGGTATAGGTCAAATCCTTGATGCTGTTGGCAATCGGTGAGAAGTTCTTTTTGTCAAGACTGCGCCATACGGTGTATGAGATGTCGTTGATGTTAAAGTATCCGCCGTTTTCACCCTTTTCTGGAGCTTCCCATGTGAGCTTAACATGCATATTGCCGTCGATAGTTCTGAGCTTGAGATTCTTCACAGGCTCAGGAATGTCGAATCCAGCCCATATAGTTCTGGTGGCATCGATACCCATTTTGCCATTGTATTCTGCTACGACCTTGTATGTGTTGTTGCCGTTTACAGCCTTGTCGTCCTTGTATGTTAATGCCTGTCCTGCTGTAGCGGCGAGCGTTTTTATCTCGGTGTCTTTGGTCTTTGTGTTTTCCTCGTCACCGTCCTCGCTTTCCTGTTTTTCCACAGTGTAGATGTGGATGTTCATGTTTCCGTTAATGGTTTTGCCGTTGAGTAGCTTCTCTGGGGTCTTGAACTGTAACGTTGCTGCGTTGGCACCATTTGGGTCTGCCGTTACAGTGTATTCGCTTACGGCCTCAGGTACGTCAGATTCTATACCCTGTTCGACGTTGATGTTGAATAGGTTGAAGTATGAACTACTTGCATCGCTATAGTTGTAGAATCCGATGTTGTAGCTGCCGTCCTCTGGTACTGTGAATGTGGCTTCATGTGTCGTTTGCCATGATTCATAGATACCATTAAGATCGATGATTTCAGTCTGCTCGTCAGGGTTGGCAGTCTTGCCAATGGTTACCTTTAGATTCGAGGTGGCGCCCATGTTTATATCGAACTTGAGCTTGTACATGTGTTTCCCGTCAAAGTGTATTGCCGGGGTGAAGAGCCAGTCATTGCCTTTGTTCACGTTGTCAGAGCAATATTGCATGAGTTTCTCGTCTTCTTTCCAAAACCATGTTGCTTTGTTGTCATGTCCGTCGTTGTCTACATCTGCGAAAGTGAAAAGCTGTTTGCATGCGTCACCGTCGCTGAAGTCTTCAGAGTAAGGTAGTTCGTATGCCCCTATTGAGAGTGCGCTGTTCGATGTGGCGCTTCCTCCTTCAGTACCATTGCTGTATGCTGTTATTTTGTAGCTGTATTTTCCAGTGGCGTTTGGAAGGGTCTCACTAAAGGTTGTCTCCTTAGTGTTTTCTGCAACAACAGTAGAAGAACTTCCCATGAGCCTCGTAATGTTGTAGCTCACCTCGTCAGGGTTAATGTATCCGTCGTTCACTCCTGTCGTTGGTGCTTCCCATGTTATGGTTGCAATCTTGTTGTTGATAGTAAGGTTTACGTTTGATGGTGATGTCGCCACGTCCTTACCGATGAATACCGTAGTTGTGGCTTTGCTGCTCTGTCCTGCCGCATTTGCTGCGTTTGCGAAGAGTGAGTATAGCTTGTTGGCATCGAATGATACATTGTCTTTCTTAAATGTAGCGCCTGGAGCAACGGCCTGTTCTGCCAGAGTCTCATCGCCGGAGTAAATCTTCACCGTCACCGGATCTGTGAGGTCTGTACCGTCGGCTGCCTTTGTAGGTGCTACGCATTGAATACTTCCAATGGTGCCGCCGTTTATATTAGGTGTGAATGAAAGTCCGGTTACAGGCATAGGAGCCTTATCGGCAATATCTGTCTTCTTTACATAAAGTCCGATGAACTCTTCGTGTTCTGGCATATCGCAAACCTTGTATGCTGTAGCGGTGGTGGTGTTTACCTGATAGAGTGCCGATCTGTTGTCGTCCATATATCCCCAATAGAGTAGTCCAGTGTTAGGATCGAATGTCATGGACTGGGAATACTTCGGTTTCTGCTTTGTGTCACCGATGAGTGTTGACGTACCGGTTGTCTTGTCTATTTTGTATAGCATACCAAAGTCGGAAATGCCATAGAGTACACCGTTAGGAGAAGCAGCCAACGTAAGGTATGAACGTTCCAGGTCTGCCACCTTTTCAAAATTGCCATCTTCTTCATTCATGGTGCTTAGAATATACGGTCCGCCGTAGTCTTCGCTCGTCACGGCATATATCTTCTTCGTTTGTTCGTCGTATGTTACAGCCGATGAATTAACAAAGTTCTTCCATTCTGCGGATGGCTCCATGATTTTTTCTACTTCCCAAGTTTCGGGGTTATATATGCTGCATGCCATATACATCACCCATCCCCAGGCCTCTTCCATATAGAAAGTGTAGTACTTCCCGTTTGCATATACGGCTGCTTTTGATTTGAATCCAGCGTCGGTTTTCACTGTGTTGACGGTTGTGGATGGCGTTGCTGTAAAGCTGTAGATTCCGTACTGACTTTCGTCTGTCATAGCCTCAGAGAAGACGAGGTTGCCATAGAGGTTGCTATTGTCGCCGACAGATTTGATGAAAGCCGGCTTGTTGTCGTTTGTAACTTTAAATTTCCTTTCTCCGTAGAATGGGGAGATAATGGGTTTCTTTACTGTTGTGATTTGTTTTCCGTTTGTTCTGTCCTCATTTGGCTTAGGATATTTACTAACCTGTCCTTGACCAAATGCTGTGCAACATAACAAAAGGAACGCTGAAACTAATAGTGTTTTCATACGCTGCGTAATTATATTAATAAAAGTGTATTTGCGCACAAAAGTAATGAAAAAAATAATAAACTCGAAAAATTATTAGATTTTTCTGTAAGTAAGTTTTTTAAGAATCTGTAGGATGTTTATTGTCTACAATGTTATGAGTAAATGTTGTCTGTCCAATTCTATTTTTTTTGATTCTTTATGGCTGATGTTGATATTAGGAAGAAAATAAGTAAAGTGATTTATCTGTATCTTTCTCATATTTTTAATGTGGTCTCAGTTTTTATAAAACTGATGGATAAGGAAATTTGACAATAAATCGTCTCGCCAGATTAGGTGGATTATAAAATAATCTGTAGTTTTGCATATGGAAATATGTATGTAGATAGAAATAATATAACAATGAAATTCCTTACAACCATAATGTCGCTTCTGCTCGTTGTCATCTGTAGCGTTGCAACACCGCGCTGCCGTATACAAAAGTATGACGAGAGCGACGGACTGACGCAGTGGCATGTGACTCAGATGACCCAGGACAGGCAGGGGATGATGTGGTTCTCTACCTGGAATGGTCTGTGCAGGTATGACGGCTATGAGTTTCAAGGGTTTAAGGGACATGTCGGCGACGGTAATGAAATAGCGACCGACCGCATCCGAACGGTGTGGCTGAATGATGATGGAAATATCGGGTGCCGGGTTGATGACGACCTGTATCTTTTCAATCTGCATACCTATAGGTTTGAGACGCGGCCCGGACTGCAGTCAAACCGCAATAATGCAAAGTCTGTAAAGTCAGACCGTCCATATAGATATAAAGACAAAGATGGTGTGCTGTGGACCGTCTATTATGACGGCAAGCTGACATACAGTACGGACGGGACAACGGAAAATCCTTACGAAGGTAGAGTGAAGATGGAGTCTGCAAGATTCTGTCTTCCCGACAGGCAAGGCAACCTGTGGGTGGCAGGTGTAAATGGAATATACAAGATTTGTTTCCTGCATCGGTATGGCAATGTGGAGCGTTTCGGGCAATCAACGGAAGTAAAGGCTTTCTTTGTGGATAATCATAACCGCTATTGGGTGGCGACAAAGGAAGACAATGCCGTAAGAATCTTCGACAGCAGAAACAATCTTGTCGGTTATCTTTCCGCAGCAGGCAGGATAACAAAGCAATACTCAAGATTCTCCGCACCGATATATTGTATAACGCAGACCAAAGACGGCACGATATGGATGGGCAGTAAGCCGGGAGGTCTGTACAGACTGAAGAGAATGTCGGATGGAAATCAATATAAGGTGGACAGAATAGCCGGTCTGAGCAACAGTAATGTCTATGATATAGCGGAAGACAGGTGGGGACGTTTGTGGATAGCAACATTAGGTGGAGGTATCTGCTGCGTTGGCAACCCTTCGGCAGCCAGCCCGCGGATATTAAAGCCTTCGGCTTATCTGAAGGGCTATCCTAAACGACTCGCTCAGAAGGTGAGGATGATTTATATTACGAAAGACAATGTGCTACTTGCTGCGGCAACAGACGGACTGCTCGTAAGTAGACTCAAAAGTGGGGAAGATACAAAGGATATGGTCTTCCGATGCCATACAAGAGAGGCGAGACGGAAAGATGCATTGAGCTGCAGTGCGACGATGAATATCGCAGAAGACAGGAAGGGCAGACTGTTCATAAGTACTGAGAGTGGGGGCATTAACATGATTGCATCCAATGATATTACCGGAGAAAGACTGTCGTTCAGGCATTTCGGTAAGGAAGACGGACTGCCGACAGACGTGTTGCTGTCTGTAATAAGTTGTGGGGGAAAGCTTCTTCTGGTAGGAAACAACAGTATAATGATGCTTGACCCGGACAATGGCAGTTCTACTTCCTTTGGCAAGAACTATTTCCTTACGGATAGCAGATTCTCAGATGCTGTACCGATGCGGAGGCCTGATGGCAAATGGTTGTTCGGACTGCAAGACGGAATGTTGGATATCAACATGCGTGGATTGAGGAAAAGCACATTTGTACCCAATATCGCTTTGACGGATGTGTGCATACAGGGAATGCGGAAAGAGAATGCCATCAATGCTCTTGATACCTTGGTGTTGTCGAAGGATGAACGAAGTCTTACGCTGACCTTTGCCGCTCTCGACTATACCTCCGATGCGGATATCAGATACATGTTTGCCTTGGTGAGAGACGGGGATGACAATGATGTGAAATGGAATAATGTAGGACATGACCATTCTGTAACCCTGCTTGATCTCGATCCGGGTACTTACACGCTTATGATAAAGTCAACCAATGCTGAAGGAATGTGGATGGATAATGTGAGACGACTGACAGTCATTGTCACTCCAAAGTTTATGGAAACCACGTTGGCGCATCTGCTTCTTACATTGTTGCTCGCATCTGTTCTTGGGGCTATTGTCTATACCTATATATATATAAAGAGAATCCGCCGGCAACAAAGAGAAGTGCTGGAGGCATATCTCGCATTGCTCAATACAGGTGATGAAGAGAAGAAGACTGCATCGCAGCCGGAAGTACAGACGAGGCTCTCGGAAGAGGATGATGCTCTGATGCGACGGGTGTCAGCTTTTGTGGAGAAGAACCTGAGTAATGCAGACATTGGTGTAGGGGACATTGCTGCTGCCGCCGCAGTCAGCCGTTCCGTATTGCAGCGAAAGATGAAACAGATAATGGGAATAACTCCTCTTGACTTTCTGAAAGAGGCGAGAATGAAGCATGCCTGTTATCTGTTAGAGTCGACATCGATGCCGGTAAGTGAGGTGGCATACGCCTGTGGCTATTCCGACCCGAAGTATTTCAGCCGTAGTTTCAAAACCTCTACAGGAAAGAGTCCTTCCGAATGGAGGGAACCAAAACCTCTCTAAAAATGTATTATTTGTACATTATTTTTGGCAAGTGTCTGTATTAATCTTATTTTTGCATAATACTTAGCTGCACTCGGCAAACTGAGAGTAAACTCTCTTTGCGCTCGTTTGCAAAGTATTTGCATTAACTGATAACATAAACACGGAAGGGTATAAATATGAAAAAGATTCTGGTAATATCACTGAGTGCAGCAGTCTTAATGTCTGGCTGTGGCGCAGGAAATGACAATACAGCAGCTGGAGGCTTCATGGGAGCACAGCTCGGCAGTATCCTTGGATCAGCAATAGGTGGAATAAGTGGAGGTCCGAGAGGTAGCGATATCGGCACCATCGTTGGTATGGCAGGCGGAGCAATGGTAGGAGCCGTTGTCGGAAATGCTGCAGACAAGGCAGACCAGCGCAGATATGAAGAATACAAGAGCCAACGCCGCAGTCAGAGGTCTTATGACAACACCTCAGACTATTCGGGCTACAGAAGCGATGAGAACAATGACAGTGGATTCGATCCGGCAAACGGCGGAGATGACATTATTGATTTTGGAGATAATACAGCTCCAATGTCAAGCGACAACGGTGGAACTTTGAACATCAGTGAAAGCAGTTCCATGCATATAGACGGTCTGGAGAGGAACACGCCGATGATAGAGTTGCGTAATGTGCGTTTTATTAACGAAGCAGGCAATCTGACTTTACGAAGAGGAGAAATAGCCAAGATTGTGGTTGAGGTATACAATCGTACATCAGATTATATATATGGCGTGCAGCCGCAGGTTGTAGAAACGACAGGAAACAAGCATGTCTTCGTGTCAAGTCCTATTCTTGTAGAAAAGATAGCTCCGGGTAGAGGAATAAGATATACTGCAATGGTCAAGGCTGACCGGAGAATAAAGGACGGTGAAATAAGTTTTGCCGTTTCAGCAAAAGAAAATGCAAACCAAAATAGTTCGGAAACGAAGACAATAACAGTCCGGACTATAAAATAAGCCTTATGTCACGAAATGGAATCGTCTGCATTTCCATTGGCAGGAATAGAAATATTAAAAGTGGATATTTGCATAGTCGATATTGCAAATATCCACTTTTGTCTTGTGACTTTAACAAAATGAAAGTATCAAATTAAAATTTTCCTTTAAAAACTTGGATGGTATTCTTAAATTGCCTACATTTGCCACGTCTTAATAAGCAAATTGATATAACACATAAAGTATAACCTTTTAAAGAATACATTACTATGGAAGTGGAGAAAATTATGCAACAGCTGGAGCAGAAGCATCCAGGCGAGTTGGAGTACCTACAGGCAGTAAAAGAAGTTTTAATCTCCATTCAGGACGTTTACAATCAGCATCCTGAGTTTGAAAAAGCAAAAATCATCGAGCGTATCGTGGAGCCGGAGCGTATCATTACATTCCGTGTGCCATGGGTTGACGACAATGGCGAAGTTCATGTGAACCTTGGTTATCGCGTACAGTTCAACAGCGCTATCGGTCCGTATAAGGGTGGTATCCGTTTCCATCCGTCAGTAAACCTTTCAATTTTGAAGTTCTTGGGCTTTGAGCAGACATTCAAGAATGCTCTTACAACATTGCCAATGGGCGGTGGTAAGGGTGGTTCCGACTTCTCTATCCGCGGTCGCAGCGATGCAGAAGTTATGCGTTTCTGCCAGGCCTTCATGACAGAGCTTTATCGTCACATCGGTCCTAACGAGGACGTACCAGCTGGTGATATCGGTGTTGGTGGTCGTGAGATCGGTTACCTCTTCGGTATGTACAAGAAGCTTACACACCAGTGGAATGGTGTATTGACAGGTAAGGGCTTGGAGTATGGTGGTTCTAAGATTCGTCCTGAGGCTACAGGTTTCGGAGCTATCTACTTCGTACACCAGATGCTTGAGACTCACGGAATCGATATCAAGGGCAAGACTGTTGCTGTCAGCGGTTTCGGTAACGTGGCTTGGGGTGCTGTAACAAAGGCAACACAGCTCGGTGCTAAGGTTGTTACAATCTCTGGTCCAGACGGATACATCTATGATCCGACAGGTATCAGCGGCAAGAAGATTGATTATATGCTCGAGCTTCGCTCAAGCGGTAACGATATCTGTGCTCCTTACGCTGAGGAATTCCCAGAGGCAACATTCGTTCCTGGCAAGAAGCCATGGGAGGTTAAGGTTGACATCGCTCTGCCTTGTGCTACTCAGAATGAGCTTAACGGCGCTGACGCTGACATGTTGCTCGCTAACAAGACAATGTGTGTAGCAGAGGTTTCTAACATGGGTTGTACAGCTGAGGCTGTTGACAAGTTTATCGCTGCTAAGCAGCTCTTCGCTCCTGGCAAGGCTGTTAATGCTGGTGGTGTTGCAACTTCTGGTCTTGAGATGACTCAGAATGCTATCCATCTCGGATGGACAGAGGCTGAGGTTGACCAGCGTCTGCATCAGATTATGAGCGACATCTATGCACAGTGCGTTAAGTATGGCACTGAGGATGGCTACATCAACTACGTGAAGGGTGCTAACATCGCCGGCTTCATGAAGGTAGCCAACGCTATGATGGCTCAGGGTATCGTATAATAAGAATGAAAAAATACTTCATAATACTTATTTTATTGATTGCATCAAAGGGCTGTCCTTCTCTGGCACAACAGAGAGGGACGGCCTCTTACTATTCTAACCGGATGCATGGAAGACGCATGAGCAATGGTGAAAGATACCATAAGGACAGCCTTACGTGTGCTCATGCAAGGTATGCTTTGGGTTCTTTATTGAATGTGACGAATATAAAGAACGGCAAGAGCGTTGTTGTTGAAGTTACCGACCGTTGTGCAAAACATGCCCGTAGGATAATTGATTTGTCGTATGCTGCGGCAAAGGAGATAGGTATTCTGTCCCAAGGTGTGGCAACGGTGATGGTTGAGAAATTTAAAGAGAAGCACGGTGTGCCTTATCGGGATGATGAAGTAAGGGAATTGCCAGAACTTGATTTTGAGACAACAAAGGGAGCACCGGATTATTCTCCGGCTTGGAGGAAGAAGAAACAAACGCATACTGAAACAAATACGGAAAACAAGAAGTAGTAGGAATGCTCTTGTTTGATTGAATCTCTTTGATAATAGACTTTCTTTGTGACTGATAGTCTATTGTCTGAAATTTACGGATATAGATGTTATTCACAGCTATATAGATATCAAGCACAGCTATATGAATATTATGCACAGCTATATATTGCTATATGGTTGTAGCTCCTTTTGTGTGCTTAATATAGTTTCCAGTTTAATGTTTTATTCCAAATGCCAGATAACGAAAAGAGTGGCAAATGGAATGTATCATTTGCCACTCTATTATACAATACTCTTATTTGCAGAGTTTCAAAACTTTTATTTATAGTGTTTCAATATTTTATTTGCAGAGTTTCAAAACTCGTGGAGTAATATTGCTGCCTTCAAGACGGATGATGAAAACATTTTGTTTCACGTCACTTAATGATGTCTTGACAGATGCAATAGACCTTGTAGACAATAGTTTGCCTTCTGTAGAATATACCTTTAGGACAGCTCCTATAGCATTGTCGCTTACAAACAGATTGTTGCTTTGTCTGTCATAGCGTATGGCAGACACACTCTTTACGTTAGAGATGCTGTTTGTGTGGAAATCATCCGACAGCTCCTCTCCCATAAGGCTGTTCAGGTAAACCTCAAGTGCCGTATATCCGAGACCGTTTATGAGATTCTGGTCTGCAACGTTCGGATTCAGACCATGTTTCTTCTCCCATTCATCCGGGATGCCGTCGCCGTCAGTATCTGCAGGCACAGTGTAGTCGGTAGAGTATTGGATAAATCCTTCACAGTCGTTTTCCGTATCAATGATACCCTTGTTTGCACCAATGGCGGCACCGCCATATTGTGCTGTGCCAGTACGTGCCTCATTTACAATTCTCTTCTCTATGGCATCACGGTTTATGGTTCCGGCATTGTTGAGTACCGTCTGATAGGCATCGTCAGCACTCTCAATGTTGTAGATCATATACATCTCCGGGTCGTAAGTACCTACATTGCCAGCAACAGAATATTTATAGTAGTTGTGTACAGGCACGATGCGCTCGTCGACGCGAATCTCAGAGAGAGAGTATTTCTCTGCCGACACAGCTTTCCAGTTGTCTTTGCTCTTGGCATCGTTGCCCTCCATGACATTACCGTTTACATACCACTTTGCCGGTCCCCATGATGTGGCACCGCTGCGGGCATAACTTGACTGGAAGAACAATGGATTGCTTTTGGTGGCAGGTCCCGGTTTGTAGTAGTTGCCTATGAAGTTGCACTCATGTCCAGAGTTCATTCCGTTGTATGATGTTATGTCGGCAGTGTTCTCTCCGCCGTAGCAAGCGTTACTCTTTCCGAAGTTGTAGTTCACGTTGTTGATATATTCCATGAACACCACGTAGTCCTCTCCTCGTGCGCCGTTGATTCTTGGTGAGCGCGACATGTTGTCTGCAAGCAAGTTGCGGTAGTATGTTGCAGGCGAGCCTCCCCACTGGCTGCCATATCCGCGTGCTCCCTTCTTGTGTCCGGAGTTGTAGAGTCCTTCATGTACGATACTGTTCTGTACGGTCAGAAAGTGACAGTCTTGGGTATTGATGTTCTCTTCAACCGACCATCCGAATACACAGTGGTCGAAGATGTAGTTGTTGCAGTTTTCTGCACCGAGAGCCTGGTCCTGAAGAACATTACCATTTAGGTCGGCATGTCCTGAACGGAAACGGATGTTTCTGACTATGAAGTTCTGAGAGCCTCCGAAGTTAATCTTATTGTGCGAAATGACAATACCTTCACCCGGGGCAGTCTGTCCGGCAAGAGTCCAGTCAGCCCTGTTTACTCTTAGCTGATCCTTCAGCTTGATGTCGCCGCTTACTTCGAAAACTATCGTTATAGGCTCCCCAGGGTACTGCTTGAACGCCCAGCGTAGAGTGCCGGCAGACTCACTGTCTTCAAGAGAAGTCACCTTAACCACCTTGCCGCCACGTCCGCCAGAGGTGTATTTACCGAAACCTTCAGCCGTAGGGAATGCCGGAAGCTTTATTGCGTCAACGGCAGCTACAGTCTTTGACACCACACCCTGCTTGGAAACAGAAGCCACGCTGTATTTTGCATTGTCGCTGGCGTCTTTGACAATAGCTTTCTCAGTTGTGAACTTATAGAAAGCCCCATCCTTATATATAATATATCCGGCAGCATTATCATCGCTCTCCCATGATATCTCGTTAGGCGTGATGATAAAGTTCATTGGAGCCGTAGCTCCGCGAAGAATCTTCTCGTAGTCGAAAGGAATCTTTGAATATTTGCCAAACAGGAACGTCGGGTTCATGTAAGCCTCCACTTCAGCGTCGGTAGCCTGATGAGAGAAACTTGCGCGCTTGGAAGTGTCAATAAGGCTGCCGTTGGCATCCTTGCTCTTGTATTCATACAGCGAACTGGTGTTTTCCGTTCCGCTCCATGCCGTCCAACCTGCGGCATTGATAGCCTCTGGCAGAGTGCAGTTGATGAACATCGAGCCGCATTTCTCCTTCCATGGTCGTCCAAGAGTGTAAGCACCCTTAGCCACTCCTTCTACAGCCGTTACGGTACAGTCGCGGAAGAAGAGACCCGGATAGAAATTAGACTGGCTCAGCTCCGGATACATCACCTTCGTCATAGGCATGCCGCTCTCGGCAGGGGCTGTGATATATCCGCCGCCTTTTACGAGATGTATGTTGCAGCTGTCGAACCATTCCATGCCGCCGTCGTAGATGAAGTCTGTTGCTCCTTCTATAGTGCAGTTGGTGAAATATCCTCTTGACCCGGTGTTTGCCTTATATGTGTCTTGGTATCCGCTAAGCAGACAGTTGTTGAATATATGTGCATCGCCGTTGGTAAACAGAGCTTCAGCCTGTCCTACATTTCCACTTGTGTTGCGGATAGTAAGGTTCTCGGCATAGAAGCGGCTTGTATATACGTTGAGAGCGGCACAGTCGTTGTAACTGTTAGACTCGTTGCCTTTGCCTCTGCTTACGTTTGAGGTGAGAATCGTAGTCTCTTTGTTCTCTCCGATAAGTGAGATGAACTTGTTCTTGTCGGTCTTCGTTCCTGAATACAGGTTCTCCTCGTAAATGCCTGGTCGTATATATATGATGCCTCTTGCTCCGTCAGGCACGGCGTTTATGGCATCCTGGATCTTCGTATAGTCGCCGGTGCCGTCTTGTGCCACGGTAGATATTGTGACAGGAGCGTTAGCGTCAGGAGCGACTTCTTCGTTATCGTCGCTGCCGCCACCGCCGATGTCAGACAGTTCTCCAACGTCTCCCACAGGGTTATCCTTTGCAAACTGTGCTTGCTCGGCAGTAATCTCGCTTCCGAATATCTGTATCTTGTGAACGCGTGGAGCCTGCATCTGTTCGTATGGTGATATTTCGGTCGTGAAAGGACAGTTTCCGTTTTCATCAACCTGAACAGGATTGCTCGGGTCTTCACCGTCCCATACTCTCCATCGTATAGATACGTCGTGGGCGTTGATAACGTTCTCCATGAAGTAGCCCTGGTCTGAGAATACCGTCCATCCGAGCTTATGCTTTTCGGACCCCATCCATACCAGCGGCTTCCATTCGCCGTCGCCTATCTTATAGTCGCATTTTATTCCGCGTCCCCATGATGTAGACGACCACGACCATTGTATGCGTTCGATGTAAGGCACATGGTCAATCTCCATCCATCCGTGGCGTGATACCCATTTGCCGTTCTCGTCTTTTGTTCCGGCATTGCGACACATCTGCACGAAGCCTGCCTCACCATAGATAGGACGGTTGTTGGCATCATACTTTATGTTGTCTTCGAGATAAGTGGTATGTCCCGCCACGGTCCAGTTGTTGTAGCTCGTTGCGCTGTTGCCGCAGCAGTTCTGTCCGAGATAATACTGTCTACAGAATGCCGCCGTTGCCCCAGCCATTCCGTTGCTTGACAGTTTGTTTGCGAAAGTGCAGTTGTGGAAGAGTATCGGATATTCTATTCCGGACTTTCCGTTGACCGGTACATACTGTATGGTGTTGACATACGCTCCGGTTGAAAACTCAGGACAAGCCACGCCGGTTGCCCCTACCCATGTGCTTGGCCATGTCTCATCGCTGAAGTTGATGTCGATGACTTTAGGATAAGTGGAGGAGTTGCTCCACTGCGCCACTACGGATGGAGGGTCGAGACTTCCCTCGATGGTGGCATGAGCAGGCATGAGCGACAATAGCGCCATGCCAGCAATGCTTGCTGCTTTGAATAAATAATTCATTTTTTAGTTATATATTTTTGTTTTGTAATTATTAGTAGTTCCCCGAAAAAAGGTGTCTTTTATACAAATAATGAAATTGTTTGCAAATGTACGAAAAATAGCAATACAAGGCAAGGCGTTGTTGTTTAAATAATAAAAAACAGATGTTAATAATCAAGGATATTTATTAATGCTGTTGCCCAGTGTCGATAATTTTGTGTATGTTTGCATTTCTAAATAGGATAAATAACAGATAATAAATATATTATGAACGAAGAAAGACTTTACAGAATGATTGAGGAGAAGGAGGGACTTGTATCTCTTGCCTTCCCTGCATTGATGAGAAAAGTGTATGTGTGGATGACTCTTGCCTTGGTGATAACGGGCTTTACAGCCTTCGGCATAGCGGAGAATCCAGGACTTGTTTATACCATCGTTACCAACCGTCTTCTGTTTTGGGGACTTATCATTGGTGAGTTTGCTCTCGTGATGGCTATATATGGTGCCATAGGAAAGTTGTCGGCAACAGCGGCAACACTGCTGTTCGTGCTCTATTCCATTGTGAATGGTGCCACGCTCTCGGTAATCTTCCTTGCCTACACGATGACCTCCATTGCCAGCGTGTTCTTCATTACGGCAGGAACATTTGCCGTTATGGCGTTCATCGGCTACACGACCAAGACCGACCTTACGTCGTTTGGCAAGATGCTCATGATGGGACTTATCGGCATAATCCTTGCCACCGTGGTCAACATCTTCATTGGCAGCTCTATGCTGAACATGATGGTAAGCTATGTCGGCGTGGTGGTGTTTGTCGGTCTTACGGCGTATGACTCTCAGAAGATAAAGAATCTTCTCTATCAGGTGGACAACATGTCGGAAGAGGCGCAGAAGCTTGCTTTGCTCGGCTCCCTCACTCTTTATCTCGACTTTATCAACCTGTTCCTCATGCTGCTGAGGATTTTCGGAGGCAACAGAGACTAATCGGCGACACTGGTTGTTGCCTTTATATAGGGTGAAAACATCAATTATCAATATGCGGACAAGTCAAGGCGACACTTGGCTTGTCCGTCTTTTATATCCGCATAAGCCGCTTCCAATGGTTCCTTCTTGATATAATTTGTCGTCAAAATACTTCAAGCACTCCGTCGGGATACTTCAAACACTCCGCCAGAATACTTCAAACGCCCCTCCCGATACTCGAAACAGTATGGAATGTTCCGTATTTAAATTCATATTTATACAGTTTTTTGAAAGTGTATATCTATACGTGTCGAATCTATTATTATGCAATTTGTGAGCGTAGAAGAGTAAATTTTTAGCAGTAAATAATTGAACTTGAAAAAGTAACTCGTTGTAGATTCTAACTTAAAAGTGTACCACCCCTAATAATTAAAAAGTATACCACC
>OQVS01001493.1_pt1 | contig 15810 bp, 10 predicted proteins | sample 1691601 | NCBI WGS metagenome assembly OQVS01 (sample SAMN03418268, study PRJEB22391) | human gut metagenome | biome: human-gut; feature: organic feature; material: feces | host: Homo sapiens | place: Tanzania | collected 2013-01
ACTCTAGCCAGCTGAGCTATGCCGCCATATGTGTGTCACTCTTATTATTTCCAAGCGACTTGCTAATTATATAGCATAGAATGGAAATTGTCAAGTACTTTTTTGACTTTTTTTAAGATATTTCCTGAAGATAGGTGTAAGTAATATAAATATGTAAAAAAACGTGTAATTTGTAACATTTGTGTCAATTTTAAAAAATAGGATTGAATAAAAGAGCTATCGGTGATATAATTTAACACGGTAATATTTTGCCGAAATAAGTCATGGAGATGTATTGTCAGTAATGAAAAGGGATTTTATAGGGAAAACGGTTTTTTTGGTGGCATTTGTGGCTATTCTTGTTGTTTCCGTGTACGGATTCAGCGGAAAAATGATGCAGGAAAGACATGATGCACAGAACAAAACGAGCGAAACGACATCAGACAAACAAACAGATAACAATGATTTAAAAACAACCGAGAAAACAACTGAGAAAACAACCGAGCCTGAGGAAAAGGATGAAAGGAAGCTCCCGAAAGCAACGGATAAGCTTGTGTGCTTTACCTTCGATGACGGTCCTTATGCTCCGGTCACGAATAAAATTCTCGATACCTTGGAAAAATATAACGGCAGGGCGACTTTCTTTGTTGTCGGCGACAGAGCGGATACATATTCCGATGAAATTATAAGAGCCTCAAAAATGGGCTGTGAGATAGGCACTCATACGTACTCTCATGTTAATCTCAACAGACTTTCCGTTCCCGAGATGCAAAAGGAAATCAAAAAATCATGCGATGCCATATCAAAGTATACCGGCAAAAAGGTCAGGGTTCTCAGACCTCCCGAGGGTGCTGCGAACGACACGGTCAAAGCGAATGTCGGTATGCCTATGGTTTTGTGGAGCGTTGACTCGCGCGACTGGGATTACAGAAACGCCGACAAGGATTATCAGACCGTCATGGACAATGTTTTTGACGGAAGCATTGTTCTTATGCATGATCTTTATCCTGCGACGGCAGATGCTGTTGCGAGGCTTATCCCCGAGCTTGCAAAGCAGGGGTATAAGTTTGTTACATTTTCCGAGCTTATGAAAATCAGGGGAGTGGATGTTGAACCCGGTGAAAAGTATTTCAGCGCAACGCCGCAGACACCTGCCGATGAAAGCGATAATGCCGGTTGAGATACCGACCGGGATTATAAATAGAATATTTAAAAAAACGGAGGACGGTATATGAAATTTTTTGATGAACTTTCCGCTTATGACAATGAGGTTTATTCGGCATGCGAAAACGAGCTTGAACGCCAGCAGCGCAACATTGAGCTTATCGCTTCTGAGAACATAGTCTCAAAGGCGGTCTTACTTGCTGCGGGAAGCGTTTTGACAAATAAATATGCCGAAGGCTATCCGTCAAAGAGGTATTACGGCGGCTGTCAGTGCGTCGATGTTGTTGAAGAAATCGCCCGTAACAGAGCGAAGGAGCTTTTCAAAGCGGAGCATGTCAATGTTCAGCCGCACAGCGGAGCAAATGCAAACCTTGCCGTATTTTTTGCACTGCTTAATCCCGGCGATACCGTCATGGGAATGAATCTTCAGCAGGGCGGACATCTTTCACACGGTTCTCCCGTAAACATTTCGGGCAAGTATTTTAACGTTGTACCTTACGGCATTGATGAATCAACTGCAAGAATCGATTATGACGAGATGGAGCGAATCGCTCTGGAATGTAAGCCAAAGCTTATTGTTGCCGGAGCAAGCGCATATTCAAGAGTAATCGACTTCCCTCGCTGCCGTGAAATTGCCGATAAGGTCGGCGCATATCTCATGGTTGATATGGCTCATATTGCGGGACTGGTTGCCGCAGGAGTTCATCCTTCGCCCGTGCCGTATGCCGATATCGTAACCACCACCACTCATAAGACTCTCAGAGGACCGAGGGGCGGCATGATCCTTTGTAAAGAACAGTTTGCAAAGCAGATTGACAAGGCCGTTTTCCCGGGAACGCAGGGCGGACCGCTTATGCATATTATCGCCGCAAAGGCGGTTGCACTCGGTGAAGCATTGACAGAGGAGTTCAAAAACTATCAAAAGCAGGTTGTTAAAAACGCCGCAGTTCTTGCAGATGAGCTTATGAAGCACGGAATTGATATTGTTTCCGGCGGAACGGACAACCATCTTATGCTGCTTGATCTTCGCAATAAGGGCATCACGGGCAAGGAGCTTGAGCACAGACTTGATGAGGTTCGTATCACCGCAAACAAGAACACGATTCCAAACGATCCGCAAAGTCCGTTTGTTACAAGCGGACTGAGAATAGGAACGCCTGCCGTTACAACAAGAGGCTTCAAGGAGCCTGAAATGGAGCTTATCGCAGGTTGGATAAGCGATATCATCAATGACTTTGACGGAAATAAGGACAGGGTCCTCTCTGAGGTTCAGTCCCTTTGCGAAAGGTTTCCGCTTTACAGTGAATAAATAAAAAATACTGCCGTGGCATATGCTGCGGCAGTTTTTTGATGAAGTTACGGTGTGTTAGCTTTGCGGCAAACACTGTAAATTACGATTTAATTACGTCAAACAAAACCGTTTTCGTTAAACTCCGCCGCCGCTCGTGAGAGGGCGGAGATTTCGTTCTCGATTCGCTCGTTTATAACCTCATCAAGCAGGAAATCAAGGGTGGCTTTTATTCGTGCTCTGCCGATTCCGAGCGCCATGATGTCGTTGCCGTTGATGTTAAGCTCCGAGGTTTTAAGACAAACACGGTTTTTTCTCATAAATTCAATCTGCTTCTGTGCAACAAGAACCGCATTGACCTCTTTGTTAAAAAACGCAGGATTCTTTCCGTGTGCGTCGGCAAGTATCAGCTTTAATGTATCTTCGACATTGTCAATGCCGTATTGCGAGCAAAGCTTAGCCAGATGAAAACGGTTGCCGTCGGGTCGCTCATCGTGCAGAAGGATAATTGTTGTTATATGCTTTATCTCGGCGTTTGAAAAGCGAAGTCTGCGAAGAATAATGTCCGCCGTTTCCGCTCCCTTTTGAGGATGTCCCTTAAAATGGCCGATGTTATGCGAGTCTGTCCGGAACATCGACGGCTTTTCGATATCGTGAAGCAGGGCGGCTACTCTTAAATCGGAGACGGGTTCAATGCTTGATACGACCTTGGCGGTGTGAGTCCATACATCGTAGATATGATAGGGCGTGTGCTGCAAAAAACCGTCCTCGGCGGCAAGCTCGGGGATAATCTCAAAGATTACGCTCTTGTAATCGGCAAGAATTTTTTCGACATTTTGACCGCATAGCATTTTGATAAGCTCAACTCTGATGCGTTCTTTTGAAATGTTTTGAAGAAGAGAGCGGTTGCCGATTATACTTTGCGAAGTTCTTTTATCAATATCAAAGCCGAGAACCGAGGAAAATCTGATTGCACGGAGAATCCTCAGCGCATCCTCGCCGAAACGTGTATCCGGATTGCCGACACAGCGAATGATTTTATTCTTAATATCGTTCTGACCGCCGAACGGGTCAACAACGCCTGTCTTGGGGTTGTATGCCATTGCATTGACGGTAAAATCGCGGCGTGAAAGGTCCTCCTCGATTCTTTTCGTGAATGATACGCTTTCGGGGTGGCGGTTGTCGGAATATTTTCCGTCAACTCTCATTGTTGTTATTTCAACAGGCTCGGAGTCGATTAAAACCGTAACGGTGCCGTGCTTTATTCCCGTCGCAACGGTACGGAAGTCTTTGAAAACTTCCCTTGTCTCATCGGGTGCTGCCGAGGTCGTCATGTCCCAGTCGTTCGGAGCTCTGCCCATTACAGAGTCACGGACGCAGCCGCCGACGGCATAGGCGGAATAGCCGTTGCTTTCAAGCAGGGCAATAGCTTTCAGAATTTTTTCGGGACAATTTATACGCATCGTTTTCACCTCTTTACAATTCTACCATTTTACGTTATAATTTTCAATATCAAATCGAGGTGACGAAATGAATATTCAAATTTACGGCAAGTCAAAATGCTTTGACACCAAAAAGGCTGAGCGCTATTTCAAGGAGCGCAGGATTAAATATCAATATATTGATCTTGAAAAATACGGCATGAGTTTAGGGGAATACAGAAACATCAAAGCGGCAATAGGCTCAATTGACGGCTTGATAGACGAAAAATCAAAGGCTTATGAAAAGTGTTTTATCAAATATCTTGCCTCCAAGGAAGCGGTCGAGGAGAAGCTCTTGGAAAACCAGACGCTTTTCAAAACGCCGATAGTCAGAAACGGCAAAAAAGCGACTGTGGGCTATAAGCCTGAAATATGGAAGGAATGGGAATAAATTTTCCCGAAAATCTTGCAATAAAATTACTAATGTGTTATTATACATAGAGAAATTAAAAGAAGGAGTTTTTTCAATGAAAAATACTGTCATTGCTTCAATAGTCGCTGTTCTTTGCACAGCCGCAATCTGCGTTACATACGCTGTAAAGTCACCGTCAAACATCAAGGAGACCTCTGCCGTTGCCGCAGACACGACATACATGACCGAGACCGAGGCTGCCGAGTATATCGGAGTTACGGATGACGTTATGAAGATGATGCGCGAGAAGCTCAAGAGCTTTGAGGGCGCTTATGTTTCGTATTATTACACAAATGCCGAGGGCAAGGAAGTTAACGACATCGTTTACAATAAGGCTGCTCTTGACAAGGCTGTTGAGAAAATCATGAAGGATCAGGGTGCTCTTAACTTCAAGTATATCCAGGAAGTAACGACCAACGAAGCAAAATAAATACCCGAATTTAACGGTACGGTTAAATGAATTTGCCATGCAGAAGAAATTAACCGAGGCTTTATGGTTTTTTGGAAATCTATAACCCGCTACCGAAATATTTAAAGAAAAATAGGGATGCCGCAAACACAGATACGCGACAATCCCTATTTGTTTTGATAGGTGAAAAGTATGATTATTCGTGATGAAGAGGGCAGACCGATTGCCGCCGAGAAGGTCAGCGATGTTTCCGACGAGCTTGCAGGTATTGAAAAAAAGCTCAGGGCAGATGTTAAAAAAATGAGCGATGAGGAAAAAAAGGAGCTTATAAACGAGCTTTCCGAGCTGCAGGATATTATTGGCCTTGTTACGCCCGAGCTTCAGAAATCGTCAAACCCGATTGAGCTTATGGGATTCATGAAGCAGGTGCTCAAAATTAAAAATACGGCTGAAAAATTCAAGGAAAAGAATATTGACAATGATTGAGATTTTATTTGAAAACGAGGATTTTTTAGCCTGCATTAAACCGGTCGGCGTGCCGTCACAATGCGACGGAGCGGAGGATGCGGTTAAGCTGTTAAAGGAGCAGACGGGCGATGAAATCTATCCCGTTCACAGGCTCGATACGGCGGTTGGCGGTACCATGATTTTTGCCAAGAACAAAAAAACGGCCGCTTATCTCTCAAAGGAAATCGCGGAAAAAAGATTCGCTAAAGCTTATTTTGCCGTCACCGAGGGAGTCCCCGAGGAGAAGGAGGGCAGGTTTGAGGATTTGCTCTTTAAGGATAAACGAAAGAATAAAAGCTATGTCGTCAAGCGCGAGCGAAAGGGAGTACGCCGTGCAAGCCTTGATTACAGGGTCCTTGACGAGGCGGACGACAAAGCGCTGGTCTGCGTTATGCTGAACACGGGCAGAAGCCATCAGATAAGAGTTCAGTTCGCTTCGAGAAAAATGCCGCTCGCGGGCGACGGAAAGTACGGAAGCCACGATAACGGCTGTGAGGTCGCTCTATGGTCGCATAAGGTTGAGTTTGAATTTGACGGTAAATCCGTTTCGTTCAAAAGCATACCGAATATCAACGAATATCCGTGGAATTTGTTTAAAATATGGCGAAAATACGGCTTTTAAATAGTAATTTTTAATATTGCATAAATTATACGATCATGTTATAATCGTTAAAGTGTTTAAAACACAAAATTAAAGCGAGGGAAGTGACGTTTTGAGCAAAGAATTCGGAAAGTATGTCCGAGGGGGTGCGCCCGAAACCAAAAAATTCGATATGAATGCACCGATGATAAAGCAAAGACCGTTTGCTATGCCGATCGTTTGGGGCTTTTCATATATCAGAAAGTTTCTCCATTTCGGAAAGCTTAATAAGGTGAGAATGAAGGGCGTTAAGCCGCCGTACATTCTTTTATGCAACCATAATGCATTCTTTGATTTTTACATTATGAGTGCCGCAATCAGCCCGAACAGGGGTATTTTCCCGGCTGCCGTTGACGACTATATAGGCAGAGAATGGGGCTTGAGGAGACTCGGCGCTATTCCGAAAAGAAAATACACCGCGGATATCTCACTTCTGCGTGTCTGCCGCAAGGCTTTGAAAGAAAAACAGATTTTCGGAATTTATGCCGAGGCAAGGTATTCACTTTGCGGCGTTACCGAGGTTATTCCCGATGCTGTCGGACAGCTCGTCAAGCATCAGGGCGTGCCCGTTGTAACGCTCACCTGCCGAGGACATCATATCTATGACCCGTTCTGGGGCAATCACAGAAAGCGCTGGGTGCATCCGGTTCAGGCGGATATGGTTCTTGCATATACGCCCGAGGAGCTGAAAAAGGCGAGCGCAGAGGAAATCAGCGAGAAGATTAAAAATCTTCTTTATAATGACGATTTCAGATGGCAGAGTGAAAATCACGTTAAGGTCAGCTACAAGAAGCGTGCAGAGGGACTGCATAAGGTTCTCTATCAGTGTCCGCATTGCATGACCGAGTTCAAGATGAACTCGAAGAACGACAAGGTTTTCTGCGAGCATTGCGGAAAGTCATGGACGCTCAACTATTACGGTGAGCTTGAAGCCGACGATGGTAATACGGAGTTTAAATTCGCTACCGACTGGTACAAGTGGGAGCGTGAGCAGGTCAAGAAAGAGGTTCTTGACGGAAGCTACCGCTTCGAGAGTCAGGTCGACGTCAACGATCTGCCGAATTCAAAGGGATTTGTTCACATGGGCAGAGGTACGCTTGTTCACGATATGACGGGCTTCCATCTTAAAGGCGTCAGGGATTATGACGGCGAACCGTTCGAGATGAACATTGATGCCGCAGGTCAGTATGCCGTTCATGTTGAATATAATTACAGATTCGGAAATCACCGAGACTGTATCGACCTTAACACATTGGAGGACACATGGTATGTCTTCCCCGAGCACTGTGATTTTTCGGTCACAAAGATTTCTCTGGCGACCGAGGAAATATTTAACGAAATATGGCGTCAGCGCAACGAGAAGCGCAAAACCGCTAAAGCTGAGGAGTAAAAAATATGGATATCAGAAACGACCTTTTGGAGATTATTAACGAGTATACCGACGGCAGGATCACATCCGTTGAGCCGGACGACGTTCTTACCTCGGATCTCGGACTCAATTCTTTCGAGCTTTTCGACCTTATCTGCATGATCGAGGAGAAGTACGACATAACGATCCCCGACAGAGTCCTCCCGACTCTCGTAACCGTCAAGGACGTTGTTTATTATCTCGAGGAGAACACATAAGCAAAAAGAGGATTGCTGTGATGAAGCTGATGCTTTGTCACAGCTTTTTTTGTTTTGGGCGCATTTAAGATTTTCCGTTATAGATGAAGAAAGCTTTTGACCGCGCAAAAAAGGATATTAAAAAAGAGCTGCGACCGAATGAAGTCGCAGCTCTTTTGGCTGTTTGCTGTTATTTCAGAATTGCAAGAAGCAATTTGATAAGATTGAAAAGCTGTTCGAAGAATACAACTACCCAATTCTGTTCCGTTGGTTCTTTGGTCGGAGTCTTGTCCGGATTTTCGGTCGGTGCGTCGTCGGGCTTTTCTGTCTCGACTGTCTGCTCGATTATGCTTATATATTCCGTATAAGCCGAGCTCGTTTCAAGCTCCGACTGCTGAGCGTTTTGATTTATGCTCTGAAGCATAATGCCTGCCTGCTGAAGAAGCTCGGAATCAGCTTCATTGATCACTCCGTCATGGTTGCAGTCCGCCGCAAGCCATGCAGCCTCGCCGAGCTGATCCATTGTGAACATGCCGCCGACAATGCAGTTGACAAGCGTTGCGTCCGTAGCGTCGTACCAGCCGTCGCCGTTTACGTCGCCGAAAATAACGAGTGTGTAGGTCTTAATAAGATTGCCGTCCTCGTCGTAAAGCTCGATCTTAGTGCCCGTACCGTTACCCTTTGAGGTGGGGGAGAACTTGAGCGAACCGCTCTCTGCGGCAAGATAGCTGTCAAGAGTGTCCGTGTGCGGATCAATTCCGTAAATAAAGAGCTTCTCCTCGTCAATTACGACGCCGTCCTTAACGGCCTTTATCTTGGCTGTGACGAGCTTCTGAAGCTTGCCGAGAGCTTCCGTGATTCTGTCAGCCATTGCGTTGATCTCGTTCTGTTGATTGATGTTGAGCGTGTAATCAACCGCATCGACAGCCGCCTTGACTGCATTGTAGCTTTCCTCGGTGTACTTTGCAGGGTCAAGCTTATTGAACTCCTCGACCGCCGCATTGACTCGATCGTAATTACCGCCGAGGTATTCGAGCGCATTTGTTGCATCTTTGAGTGCGGCGATAGCGTTGCTGATGTCCTCGGTCTTTGCCGAAGCGTTGTTGTAAACAGTCTCTGCGTCTGCGATTGCCTTTGTGAGGGCAGCCGCCGAGGCTTCCGTACGATTTGAAAGGTCGATTGCCTTGGCGTCTGTAATTGCTTTCAGAAGAGCGTCCTTTGAAACGGTGACCGTTACCGTACACTGTGCGCTGTGGCCGCCGTCCTTGGTGTAAGCCGTGATGATTGCCGTGCCGCCGTTTACGAATGTAACCGTGCCGTTTTCAACTGTTGCAACGCTCGGGTCGCTCGTTGTCCATACGACGTCGGTTATGGTAGCTCCGCCGACTCCGAGTTTTCCCTTAGGCTCAACCGAAGCGGTGAGTGCTGCGCTCTCTCCGGGCTTGCCGCTGAGCGCCGATTGATCAAGTGTAATGCCCGTAGCCTGAGTATTTACGAATGAAACATATACATAGTCCGTTACCGTGTTGCCGAAATGGTCGGTTATTGTAACGGTGATCTTTGCGGCACATGCCTTGTTCTCTTTCGGAGCAACCTTGCCGTTCTGATCGACTTCCATGAGGTCGTTATCGGACGACCATGTGATCGACTCGTACATAGCGTCATTAGGCGCATATGAATATGAAAGCTGAACGCTCTGCGAATTGTAGGTTTTGTAGATAGGAACCTTTACGGAGATGAAATCGGGTGCGTCGGAATCGTTATATTTGATTGTAACGTTCTGAGCACGGTTATACTTGACGAGTGCGGAAACAGCACTGTTGAGGTTAGCTGCCGCCGTGTCAATCTCACTCTGCGAAGCGTCGGCGTCGGCATAAACCGTCTTAGCGCTTTCAAGAGCCGCTTTGAATGTCGCAAACGAGTCCTTGGTGTAATTCTGCTCGTTGTAGTTTGCGCTTTCAGCGTCGTCGATAGCCTTTTTGAGGATTGTCTTGTCCGTTGCAACCGTTATAACGCAGGTTGCCGAAAGTCCGCCGACAACGGTTGTTGCCGTAATCTTTGCAACACCGCCGCTGACTACCGTAACAAGTCCGTTTTCGTCAACCGAAACGATTTCGGGGTGATCGGATTCCCATGTTACCTTGTTGAGATCCGCTTCGTTGCCGTCTGCATCCGTAACCGAAGCAGTGAGCTGAACTTTTTCGCCGAGAGTATGGGTTGTGTACTCGGACGGAGTGACGGTTATAGCTGTTGCAGGGTTCTTTGTGAATATAATTGTAACCGTCTTGGTGTAAACATTGCCGAAATCATCGGTGAGCTTAATTGTTGCCTTGCCGTAGCATGCGCTGTTTACACTCGGAGCGGCAATGCCGTTCATGTTGACGAATATGTCACCTTCGTATGACCACTCCGCCGAAACATACATTGCGTTGGCGGGATCGGTCGAAAAATCGAGCTGTGCCGTTGCCATGATGTAGCTCTGATCTGCGGGAACCTTTACGGTTATAACGTCGGAGCTGTCGCCGTTATAGGAGATGTTTACGCCGGAAACGTAGATATAATCTGCGAGTGCATTTCTCTTCTCGGTGAGAAGCGCGAGAGCATTGTTCACCTCTGTCTGTGTCGGATCCTCGGCGTTGAGTGTTTCTGTTGCCGAGGTGAGGGCCTTTTTAAACTCTGCCCATGTTGCAGGGGTATAGGCTGTTTCAACGAGGGCGTTTGCACTTTCGACCGCTGCGCCGAGAGCCGATTTGTCGGCATAAACCTTGATGCTTGTCTGAGCAGTGAAGCCGCCGTCAAGCGTCGTTACCGTAATTGTGCAAGTGCCTGTGTCCTTGAAGGCCAGGTTGCCGTCATTGTCAACGGTGCAGACGCTTTCATCGCTCGATGACCAGATAACATCGGTGATGTTTGCGCCGCCCATGCCGAGCGTTTTCTTCGGAAGAACGGTTGCTGTTATCTTGTCCGTTGAGCCGACGGTTGCGTTTGCGATTTCCGTCTTATCAACGCTGACTCCCGTAACCGGGGTATTGGCAAAGGAAACATAAACGCTGTCGGAATATGTTCTTCCCTTGTAGTCCGTTGCCGTGACGGTGATCTTGGCAAGGCACGCTTTGTTTGCCGTCGGTGTAACTACGCCGTCCTCAACCTTGACCGATTCGCTGCTTGATGACCATACGACAGAATCGATCGTTGCGTCCTCGGGAGTGAGCTTGTAGCCGAGGGTCACGGACTGTTCGGAATATTTTGAAGTGATGGGAACGCTGACGGAAACATAGCCTGTTGTTTCCTCTCCGTCCTTGGTGATTGTGATATTTTCAAGCTTAATAAATCTTACAAGCGAATTATAAGCGTTGTTAAGCTCCTCGTCTGCCGCGTTGATAACTCTCTGCTTGGGGTTATCCTGCGCAATGATTTCCTCGGCCTTTGCCATAGCGGCTTCAAGAACCGCCCAACTGTCCTCGGTGTAGTCCTCTGAAATGAGGTTAAGACCGACTATCATTGCCCTTGTTCTTATAAGAGCTGTTTTATCGGATCTTACGGTTACCTTACAGGTTGCCGAAACACCGCCGTCAACGGAGGTTGCCGTAATTGTACATGTGCCGGCTTCGACAAATGTGACCGTGCCGTTCTCGACCGTTGCAACATCGGGGTCAGAGGTTGACCAGATAACGTCGCCAACGCTCGGCTTATCACCGATAGTTTTGTCCGCCGTTACCGTCGCGGTGAGTGTCTGCGGCTCCGAACCGTAGCCTACTTCAATTTCCGTTTTATCAAGCGTAACCTTTGAAACAGGGGCGTTTGCGAACGAAACGTAAACGCTGTTTGTTATCGTGTTGCCGTAATGGTCGGTGGCGGTCAAGGTGATTTTTCCTCCGCAAGCCTTGTTGGAGGCAGGGGAGACCTTGCCGTCCTCGCTGACCTTGATGCCGTCGTTGTCTGATGACCAAACAATGCTTGAATACATAGCGTCGGCCGGGGCAAAGTCGTAGGTGAGCTGAACGCTCTGCGAGGTGTAGGTTTTATAGAGAGGAACCTTTATCGCAATGAACTGCGGTGCCGTTTCACCGTTGTAGTAAACATTAAGCTTCTCCATGTGGATATACGGTTTAAGTCCGTCGAGAGCATTGTTAAGTCTGAGTGTTGCGGCGTCGATTTCCTCCTGGGAGTATTTAGCGCCCGCTTCAACCTCCTTTGCTTGCTCATAAGCTGCCGTATATTCCGTGCTTGTCTCGTATGTGTGCTCCTGAATGTCAACCTGAGCTTCATCGGCTCTTGCGATTGCGGCACGAAGCGCCGTCTTGTCGCCGCCGATAGTTACAAGGCAGGTTGCCTGAATACCGCCGTCACATGAGGTGGCGGTGACAGTTGCCTGACCTGCATCAATATAGGTCAGTTGACCGTTTTCGTCAACCGTTACAACGCTTGTATTGTCGGAGGTCCAAATAACGTCCTGAATCGTTGCGTCATATGTGATGATAGAACCGACGTCCTTGCATTTTGCGCTGAGCTTTACCGGCTCCGAATCGAACGGAGCGTTGACCTCGGACGGAGTAATTTCAATGCTTGTAACGGGATATCTTGCGAATGAAACGTTAACCTTGTCGGTAACGCTGTTGCCTCGCTCGTCCGTGACCTTTATCGTGATAACGCCGTAGCAAGCCTTGTTGACAGTCGGGGAGACCGTTCCGCTTTCGTCAACTGCGATATCCGATGTGCTCGATGTCCATTCAACAGTTTTGTACATTGAATCAAGCGGACTGATTCTTGTATCAAGCTTGATTGAATTGTTCTGATATGTGAATGATGTCGAAAGATTTACTTCTTTTGAGATATATTCGCCGGCATCCTCGCCGTTATACTGAATATAAACAGCCTGCGGCTTGATGAGCTTTTTGAGCGAATTAAACGCTGCGTCGAGCGAAGCGGTTATTGCGTCGATATCTGACTGCTCTGCGTTCTTATCATTATATATCTCGTTAGCTCTTGCATAGGCTTCCTTGAGAGCGTCATAGGAAGCGACCGTGTAATCCCCTTCAACAAGGGCGGCATTTGTTACCTTGCTGATTTCCTCGGCAAGGGCGTCCTTGTTCGTCGTTACGGTTACCTTACATTCGGCAGTGTGACCGCCGTCAACCGTTGTTACCGTGATTACAGCTTCACCGATGGATTTGAAGGTGAGGCTGCCGTTATCGACCGATACAACATCGGGATTGCTCGATGACCAGATAACCGATTCAATGCTTGCGCCGATCATCGGAGTGCCTGTCGGCTGAACCGTCGCTTTGATTGATGCCGTGTTATAAACCTTGCCGGTTATTTCGCTCTCGTTGAGAGTGACTCCCGTTGCCGGGACATTCGCAAAGCTTACATAAACGCTGTCGGAAACGGAGCAGCCGGTGTAATCCGTTGCCTTAACGGTGATCTTTGCACTGTCTGCGGAGTTGTGAGTGTTGGTTACAAGACCGTTCTGATCGACTGTTACCTTGTCGTTATCCGATGACCAAACGATTGACGAATACATCGCATTGCTCGGGTTGAGAGCCGCGCCGAGCTGAACCGTCTTGTTCTTATATGACTGGTAAAATTCAACCTTTGTAGTTATTTGCTTCGGGGCAGGCTCACCGTCACGGGTGATCGTGATGCCGTATACCTGAACATAAGCACCGATGCGTGAATAGATGTCAATAATATTCTGCGCCGCCTTGTTGCAGGTATCCTGAGAAACCGTATCGGTGTTCTTGACCTCAATTGCGGTTTTGTATGCGTCCTGCAATGCCGCCCAATCCTCTGCCGAGCAGTTATCTTCCTTAACATTGCCTGTTTCAACAAGGTTTATCGCATAGTTAAGAGCTGTTTTGTCAGCCTTTACGTTAACAGTACAGCTTGCGGCAAATCCGCCGTCAACCGTTGTTGCCTTGATGATGGTTGTACCGTAGTCAACGGGGTTTACAACACCGCTGTCAATCGTGGCAACCGTCGGATTTGAAGAAGTCCAGATAATGTCCTTGATCGAGGCGTCGCCGACTCCGGCAGTACCCGTCGGAGCAACGGTTGCTTTAATTGCTTCGCCTGTGCCTACAACAAGGTCAAGCTTGTCTTTATCAAGTGTAATTCCTGTTACGGGATAGTTTGCAAAGGAAACCGTACAGGTGTCGGTGTAGCCGCCGTCATAGGTCTTGACCTGAACGACACCGTATGCCGCCGAATAGCCCTTGGGACTGACAACGCCCTCTGCGTTGACCTCGATATTGCCCGAGAGAACCGACCAGGCAACGTTTTTGTTGGTTACATCATAGGGAAGAATCGAAGCGGTGAGTGTGGTTTTTGCGTTCTTATATGTGCTGTAGAGCGGAACATGGACGCTGACAAATTTGCCCTGGTCAATCGTAACGCCCTTTGCCAGTCTGCCGATATAAACCTGATATGTTGTTATAACGTGAGTGATAAGGCCGGCCTTGGCATAGAGAGTTACCGTTCCGCCGTTTGTGCCTGTCAGCACGCCGTCCTTGGTAAGCGTTGCAATGCTGTTGGAAACGTCACCGTTTGTCGCATAGGTTACTGTTTCACCGTCGTCACCGAGGAGACCCCATGTTATATCCGCCTTTGATCTTGTCGGATAAAGAGAAGCCGTGTATTGCTGAGGTGTGTTAAGCTCCAGCTCCTGCGGTCCCGAAACCGCAATGTCAACGGGAGTTGTGATAAGTTTACCTTTAACGGTGAATTCAAGGCTTTGGGAAATGCCGTCAACCGTAGCGGTAACCGTTGCGGTTCTCTTATTTGCTGAGGAAATTCCTCCGGCGTCTCTCGCCTTTACGATGCCGTTGTTATCAATGGTGAGAACGCTCTCATCGGAGGAGCTCCAGAGAACATTCTGCGAGTTTGAGCCTGCCGGAACGATGTCCGTCAGCCTTACCATTGTGCTGTCGCCCTCGGTCAGCTCGGTTTTGTCCGCCGAAAGGCTGAATTTTTCAATTTCAAGGCTCTGAACTATTGTAAAAGTAATCGAATCGTTTATAGATGCTTTCAAAAGATAGTTTGAAAGAGTCTTGACCGCTGTTGCGATAAGGTCTGACGTATTGCCTGTTGCACCTGCGACCGTTACAAGAACATCAAGAACAGCCTTGAGTGCCGCTTCGCTGACGTTAAGTCCGAGAAGCTTGATCATAATTTTTGCAAGCTGAGCGGTGTCAACCTTTTCGCCTGCGGCAATTGCCGAGTTTATGTAGCTCATCAATCCGTCGACGAGGTCATCGGCATTCGGCGAAACCTTTACAGTGACCTTGCCCTCTTTGAGAAAGGTGACGTTGCCCTTATCGTCTATCGTTGCATAATCCTTGCCTGATGTCCAGATGCTGTCGGTGTCAATGCTCCATGTAACGCCGTAGCCGAGACGCAGGGGAGTGACACCGCCCTCAAGCTTGACCTGTCCGCCGACCGCAACCGTGGTGGGAACAGATTCTTTATTTGTGATGAATGCTCCGTTAGGGATAACCTTGGAGTACCATTTGTCCGAATTGGTAACGAGCACTCTTACCTGATCCGAGGCAAGAACCTCGCCGTCTGCGGAATAAAGGGTGACGGTTATACCTGTATCAAGCGAATTGAGCTTGTCCTCAAGCTGCTTTATAAGGTAATCGGAGATATTGCTCGGTATGCCCTTCATAGATGCGCGAACCGTTTCGACAATGGCTTCCGTATCCATTGTGTCAATGTCGATCTTGTCATTGAAAAGGATTTTTTCCATTGTCTTTGCCAGAGAAGGACCGATAATCGCAACGGTTCTTACGTCGTTGTCGATCCACAGTCTGACAGCAGCGCCCTTGGAGCTGTCATGTGCATATATTTTTCCTGTTGAGTCAACGGAAACAATGAGAGGAGCCTCACTTGTCCACTTTATGTAACCGCCGTCCGGCATGGAACAGTCAAGCAGCTTATGTGTCAGTTGGAGCTGTTCGCTTTCCATCAGGGAGATCTGCTCCGTGACTGATGTGCCGTCCTCTCGGCAAATGTCGATTGCATGGGTAGCCGCCGCTGAAGCTGTTGTTCCGAAAGCGGGAACAATGACTGCGACGAGCATTGCCATCACGAGAATCAGGCTTTGCCATTTGATGATTTTCTTTTTCATATATAAATACCTCCAATCGGGATTTATAATTTTACATTCTATTCTATCACATTGCTTATTTTGATATTTTCTTAATATGAAATTAAACAATAATTTATATTATATTTTAGAAATGAAAAATAAAAAGAACCGAAGGAGAAATTCGGTTCTTGTGAGATGTTTAATTATCGGGCAGCATTTTGCATCTAAGGATTTCT
>OQVS01001498.1_pt1 | contig 15782 bp, 12 predicted proteins | sample 1691601 | NCBI WGS metagenome assembly OQVS01 (sample SAMN03418268, study PRJEB22391) | human gut metagenome | biome: human-gut; feature: organic feature; material: feces | host: Homo sapiens | place: Tanzania | collected 2013-01
CTCGGCGACGAATATCTTTAAAACGCCGTTAATCGACTTATAGACGGACTTTTGCAAAAGATAAAGTAATTTTTGAAAGGGAAAAATGAAAACAGTACTCGTTGTTTTCGGCGGAACTTCCGCCGAGAGGGACATTTCCGTTTTAACGGGAGTTATGACGGCGAATTGCCTTTCGGGGAGAGAAAACGTTTATCCCGTTTATATCGACGAGGGCGGAAAGTGGCACACGGGCGAAAAGCTCAAAGATCTTTCGTGGTATAAAACGCGCGATTTTTCTTCGGTTACGCCTGTAACGGTCGTGGCGGGAGACAACAGGCTTTACGCCGTGAAAAAGAATAAACTCAAAGAAATCTGCGTCGCAGACGCGGCGATAAATTGCACTCACGGCTTAAACGGCGAGGACGGAACGCTCGCCGGGGTTATGCGGCTGAGCAAAATCGCGTTCGCCTCGCCTTCGCTTTTCCCTTCGAGCCTTTCGATGGATAAGTATTACACGAAAATCGCGCTGAAAGGAATAGGCGTGGAAACGTTGCCGTACGTTAAACTCGGCAGGGGAAATTATATCGGAAAACGCGCCCTCGCGAGTAAGGTCGTCACGGGGAAACTCGGATTTCCCGTGATCGTTAAGCCTGCGAACCTCGGGAGCAGTATCGGAATCAAGGTCGCGAAAAACGAAGCCGAGCTTTATGACGCTCTGGACGACGCTTTCCGTTACGACGATAAAGTCATCGTAGAAAAAGCTTTGACGGGTTTCAGAGAAATAAACTGCGCGTGCATAAAACTCGGTGAAAAATATCTCGTTTCGGAGTGCGAAGAACCCAAACTTTGCGGCGATATTTTAAGCTTTACCGATAAATATTCGGGCGAAAAGAAGACGGATTTCCCCGCTAATATAGATAAGAAAATTTCGGACGAGATAAAGAGCGTGACTTCGTATATTTATCGCAAGCCCAAAAATTGTTGTTATAAGGACGACCCTCGGAAACGATGTAAAATCCGCAGCACGCTTCATATAGATAACGGTCAAAAGAATTATAAAAGAAAGCGCAAGGTTTATAACCATTGCAAGATCTATAAAAGCTGTTGGAAGCGGAATAAACATAAACAAAACAACGACGATAATACCTACCGCCAGTGAATTGCGTAAAACAAAATTTAAAATACTACCGCCTGAGCCGCGCTTTTCCGCCATCGAGTCCCCACCCTAACTAAAAAGCTTCAATTTAGAAATATAATGTCTTTCTATTATACAACAAAAAAAGGATTTTGAAAACGGCAAAAAGTAACTTTTAAGTGGATTTTTTGTTTCTTTCCTTATTCATGAAGCCAACCTGAGCATAAACAGCCGCAATAGCCCGTAAATAAGACGTAGGAATTATGTCGCCAACTTCTGTATCTGCATAAAGTCCGCGGGCAAGAGGACGATTTTCAATTATAGGAACGTCATTTTCAGCGGCGATTTTTTTCATTGTCTGCGCGGTATTGTCAGTTCCTTTTGCAGTAATCATAGGCGCATCCTGCTGCTCTTGCTTCCACTGAAGGGAAACTGCATAATGCGTAGGGTTTGTAATTACAACATCTGATTCACGCACAGCTTTCGGCATATTTTGTGAAAGCATTTCTTTTTGCGCGGATTCAAGCCTGCCTTTTACTTCCGGGTCGCCTTCGCTTTCCTTGAATTCCTCTTTTACTTCCTGCTTGGTCATTTTCATCTGCTCTTTAAATTCCCTGCGCTGCATTACATAATCGAACACGCCGATTACAATCAAAATAACAGCAGAAACCACAAGCAACTGGGCAACCATTCCAGAAACAGAACGCAATTTGAAAAAATTAGTGGAGTTTGGGTATATCGAAACCCGTCTAAGCAAAAGATATGGCAAAACCTGCACTCAAATCCGCCTGATTCCTCTCTATCAGGAATACTATGGTACCTTGGCGAAAGAATGCATTACACCGGTGGAATATGTTGAACAATTCCCTGCCTGGGGTACAAACTCCCTCCTAACGAGAAAATAACTATAAGTTGAGTGCTGGATGAGTTACTTCTCTTACAGAGCTTATCTGCAATTCCCCACCGGTCATTTCTACATTTACATCAGTTGAGTATGTCGGATAATCCCCTGCTTGGGGCACAGAATAATCCTTTGGCGTATTTTCCTCTTCCCGCTGTCTGGCATTTTCTTCAGAAATTTTGCGATCCTCCTGAGCTTCCTTTATTTTCTCCATAGCTGCAGCTGCCTTAGCTAACCTATAAAGCTCTGGAAACATCTGAGCCAATTCCTTTTCATCATCCTGTGAAACCTTCCGCCCCTTCATCATACGGGTTGCTGTATTCATTGCACGATTTTGAGATTGTGCCTGTTTTTTCCATGCATCAGACTGTTGTCGAGAAACTGCCAGATCGTGTTCCAATGTCATTCTATTATACACAGCTTCCCTATCCTTTTGCATAGCCAGCCCGGCATTGCGAAGCTGCTTCAACTGTTTTTCATCCAAAGTAACCTGATGACCATCAATCATCATATATCCCTGCTGGAGAACTCTGGAAATTATGGCTGTGCTATCAAAGCTGATTTTATACTTACCATTGCCCTGCTTGGTAACATCAAGCCATTGGGTTGTTTCTTTTGTCTCACTCTTCTTCAGGAAAGCTTTGGCAGTATCTGAAAGCTCTATATTATCATCTTGATTGGCTGCATTCTGAACTACTGTAGCATTTGCAACCCCTACCTTTTTCCCAGATTCTGTATATCCACTAGCATTGCATTGTTGGATTTTAGAATTATTTATTTTGTACGCCCCTAAAGGTATATTCTGCAAAATATTCATAGTCTCATCTCCTTGCAAAACCAAGTTACCATTATACACTATATATCGAAAAGACATTTCAGTGCATTAATATTTATCTTTTATAAAAATGTGATTATACTTATACTGCCTAAAAAAGCTGTACACAAGTCGCAAAACCTGCATACAGCTTTTTTATTACTTTTCCTTCTGAGATTTTATTAAGCAAAATTCTTTAGATATGCCACGAAAGTTATATTTCTCTTACTTATTTTTAGGAAATAGCAATGTAATAAACTCTCCATAATTATTCTCTATTTCCTTAACGGTTACAGCTACCAGACTATATAGAAGCTGGCTGGATATATTATCCTTTTCATAGGGAATACACACATCCAAAATCACTGACAAATCCGGCGTGAGATAATATTTGAATAATTTACTTTTATTATTCAATCTCATAATCAGATTAAAGATTTCATAATAATTTGCATCCGTAACAGCGCGCACTGCAATATTAACTCTTATCATGGCGTAAATTGTGTCATCAATAATTACACCCAGAGGAATAGACTGGCCATACAAAATTACAGATGTCCGAAAAATCACACTATCGTGTTCGTCATGCAGTTCCTCGAATTTAAAGCTATCTACATTATTTTCTTTGAGATATGTTGCAAATTTCCTTGCTTCGCTATTCATATACTCGATTCCTTTCAAAAAAAGAGTGCGGAGAAAATCCCCGCACCATATTCTCCTTAGTATTAGAACTTGAAGGCTATATTGGCCATAATATCATTACTATGCTGATTGCTATTAGCACTATAACGATAGCTCAAGCCCCATTCCCAGGAATCACTTTCCTGCTTTACACCCAGGCTGCCCACAAAGGCAGAACCATAGGAGGCATCATAAGCAAATACATCCTCTGCATCTATACCACATGCCTGTACTCTCATATCCGCAGAACGTCCACCGAAAACAGGTACATAAGCAAGATCTGCATAGAAGCTGGTTGTATGTTCAGGACTCTTGCTCTCATAAATATACCCTACACCAAATGAATGGCAAGCTAAAGAGATCCTTGCCTTCTGGGTGGTATCTGAAAGCCTCAGAACCCTTCCAATAACCTGAATATCTAGACGTACCAACATGGCTATAACGCAGGCCAATATGAGGTACAATAGCACCATGCCCATCATTGCCCTGTGGCAGTCTAAATTCATTGGTAATACCCATAGTGAATACGTCTGTCTTTGGTTTAGCATGGAAGATGCCATTAACATCATGCTCTGTGTGATAATAACCCACATCAAAGAGCATATTGTTGTTGCCCACATTCAGACTTCCATACCAGCTTACGCCCTTGGTATTAAAATCATCATTTTCCCATACACCATCATTGGAACCCTTGCCATAGCTGAAGGCGAAACCATGACGGAAGGAATCAACAGCTGGCAGATCGTAGCCTACGGTAACACCGTTGAAGCTGCTATCATAACCGGTAGACATACCGCCAATATCCAAACTATCTACAGAACCATTTCTATGGCCATATTTAATCCATGCCTGATCAGACTTGACATCAGTACCATTAAAGAAGGACAGATGCCCCTGTGCCTGCTGAGCAAAATCCAAGCTATGCTCTACAGCAGCTGCTGTTGCACCAACTGTTTCTGCTGGCTGAGCAGCTACATTAATCAATGCTGTAGACATGCTGTCAGAATACAGACCATTGGTTGCCTGAGCAATGAAATCGGAGGCAGGACTCTTGGCCTTTTCTGCTGCCGTAAAGGTCATCTTATCTACAATATTAGGTAAGACAGCTCCTGGCAGAGCTTCCTGCAATTTCTTGCGGGAGGCCGTTATGGTGCGGTCAGTATTCAGAGTAGCGCTAAACAATTTGCCTGTAATAACATTAGAATGATTAGTATACCAGCCCTTAGCATCTGCTGTATTTTTGAAAGAAGCTATAGTATAAGTACCACCAGTGGAAACATTATCCAGATACAGCTTGGCACTATCAGCAACAATCAAGGTAGAGGTAGAGTTAGCTCCAGTCAAAGCTGCAGTACCAGAAATGGCAGAAGCATCCACCATCAGCAGGGAATTATCTGCAAACTCTGCTTTATTAGCCTCAGCAGAATTGGTGGCAATATCCGTTGCTGTGCCATCTACCTTGATACCACCAGTTGATCCTACTGTTACCGGTTTAGCCAGATACAGAGCAGCCGAAATATCATTCTGGCCCCACTTCAAGCCTGTACCGCCAAAGGCAGCAATAGCCTGAGTGCTATCTGCCGTACCAAGGCTGGCCAAAGAATTGCGTCCTACGGTCAAAAGATAATCCACATTGCTAGAGGACTCTAAAGCAAACTGAGAGGCATCACTAATCGTAGCGCCATCCTTCCAAACAGGATCAAGGAAAACCTTGGTGCCTGTCAAGGCAACTGTATTAGATGCACTAATAAGCATCTTACCAGCTGAAGCATCATTACCAATCAGAATGGTTGAACCATTATCACCAGTAATACCGGTATTGTGAACAGTACCGTTTACCTGCATGGTTGCCCCTGTCAGCTCAATACCACCTTCGGTAGTGAGAGCTGAGCCACTGCCAACATTTATCTTAGTGCCAGTTTGAGCATCAATTTTTCCTAATGTAAGCTGCCCAGCTTCAACAGCTATTTCAGAATCTGCATCTGTAAGTGTCACATCACCTGTAAGACGGTTCTGTACATCAAATCTGCCCAAGGTCAGCTTACTGCCGCCCTGTACCTTTACATCTACACTATTGGCAGGCTTCTCATTATCTACTGTAATCAGTTCCCTGTTATTGGCATTACTGCCCAGGTACAGATTTCTGCCATCCTGAACGGTAACGCTATTGGCACTGCTGCCTGTGGTACCAGCCAAATTCAAGGATGTAGCATTAAGCTTATTGACAGTAGAATCGCCAGTCGCTCCCAAGACAATGTTTGACTTGTCAGTTGTTACGCCGGCAGCATAATTGTCATCCTTAACATCCTCCAGCTTTAGCAATGGCGTAGCCTTGGTGGCAGTATCTTTAACAACAACCTCGGTGGTGCCGCCATCAGCTTTTTTGATTAGATCGTTGGCTGCAGTCAGATATACATCATTGTAGGATTCATCATCCAACAGCAATTTACCAGCCTTGAAATTGATGGCGTCATTGGCATCCTGACGTACTCCATCTGGATTGGTGTTAGTTCCATCCAATCCCATACCTTTTTGGAAAATCTGAGCAGAATTTGCTTCCAGAGTTCCCTTTTCTGTCAGTATAATATAATTATTACCAGATACAGTTTGGCCATTCGAGCCTATCCAATTCTGAGTATTAAACTTGGTATTACCTTCCAGCTTGAGAATAGCATGGGCGCTAACACCTACTTCTCCTGGATCTCCTATTTTGATTTTACCATTTTCAGGATATCCTTCAGTCAGATGGCCTTGACCGCCATAGAGATTCTCTGCCTTAACCTTGGTGGTTCCGTTGATAAATACAATTTCTCCAGATTCAGCCTTGAACTGAACATTGGTCATATCGGCAGATTTATCGGCATTATCCTTAATGTTCTCAGGATGATCGTAATCAACATTACCATAAGCAATGCCTATATAACCGCCTTCATCATGAGGACCAATGGGATCACTTTCACCATAGCCATAGGTTGGCCTCAGAGTCATAGGCTTAATAACGCTCTTATCCTTTACGGAAAGCATTATAGTGCCTTCTCCAGAAGCACGCATCTCTTGATACTGGGAATTGCTGTCAAGAGCAATTGTCTTGAATTCATCTGACTTAGCTTCAACAATTTCTCCAGCCGCTTTAGAGGATTCCGCAGCTTCTCTATCCAATACAGCCTGATAGGCAGGATATCGTTGTGCTAAATCTGCTTTATACTCATTGAGCGTTTGAGCATGTGCCACATTAGGCATAGGCAAAACCGACAGTCCAGCCGAAAGTCCTAGCAGTACCGAACTGACAAGAAATTTCTGTCTGTCCTTGTTCTTCACTCTCTTATCTTCCTTTCCATAAGTTATTCACAAAATAGCTTCGTGTACCACTATTATAGTACATTTGCCCCCCCGAGCAAGACAGTCGTGGAAAATATTTTATTCCCACTCATATTAATAAATATCCACCCGCCAGACTGTAGACAAAAATGCCGCCCTGGCAAGCCAGGACGGCAAAGAGATATTTTACATTATTTTGTTTATTTAACCGGAAGTAGTTTATCCAACCAATCTACAGTCCCATTTTATTTTAGGATTTACGGATAAATTCGCTGACTCTGGCTGCAACCTGCAAAGGGCTTAAACGGCCGGTATCCACATACAAATCGGCGTTTTTGTACATTTCCTGCCGCTCCTCTAAAAGGGAGGCAATAGCCGCTCTCCGATTGCCACCTAGTTGAGCTGCTCTAGCATCCAGTACTGGCCGTCTTCCCTGTCTGGAGGTTCTCTCTACCAAGGTATCTATATCTGCCTGAAGACAGATAATTTTCCCATTCCTCCTCAGGCAGGCAGTGTTTTCAGGATTTTTCACGGTGCCGCCGCCAGTGGAAATTACTACATTCTTCTGGCGAGCCCAATAAACTACCATTTCTTTTTCTTTCTGACGGAACCAGTCCTCTCCATGTACCTTGAACATGGTAGGAATAGGCATTTTGTATTTTGTTTCAATTTCCTTATCCAAGTCCACCAGACGATACCCCAGTTGTTGAGCAATAGCTCGACCGCAACTGGATTTGCCTGTACCCATGAAACCAATCAAAACCACATTTTTCATGCTATTACCTCTGGACTCTGAATTTGTAGTTTTCCATATTGGTCAACAAATCACACATAGCATCGCCACCAAATTTGTCCAGCACAGCCTGAGCCATAACAATAGCCGTCATGGCTTCTCCCACCACAGAGGCAGCAGAAACAGCACAGACATCGCTGCGCTCCTTGCAGGCCAACACTTCCTTGTCCTGAGCAATATCTACAGAATGAAGAGGCTTCATTAAAGTTGGAATAGGCTTCATGCAGGCTCTTACCACAATTTCCTCTCCGTTGGTCATGCCGCCCTCCAAACCGCCTGCGCGATTGGTTTTGCGATAAACATGTCCTTCCTGAGACAGGAACATTTCGTCATGAATCTCACTGCCTGGCAGCTCTCCACATTGGAAGCCAGCACCAATTTCCACGCCCTTGATAGCCTGAATTGCCATCATGGCAGCAGCCAGCTTGCCATCCAAACGCTGATCCCACTGAATATGACTGCCTAACCCCAAAGGTGCGCCGCGGACGATAACCTCAAAAACACCTCCAAGGGTATCTCCCTGAGCCATAGCCTCCTGAATTCTCTGCTTCATAGCTTCCTCAGCTACAGCATCATAGCAATTCAGTTCAGAGCTGCCACTGCCGATTTCTTCTCTATTAATGCGAGCTTCATCTACAGCTACACCGCCGATTTTTACCACATGGCTGACTACCTGAATACCACAGGCCGCCAGAAATTCCTTACACAAACCACCTACTGCTACTCTGGCAGCAGTTTCTCTGGCGCTAGCCCGCTCCAGAATATCTCTGGCATCATCCCGATTGTATTTCAAAACACCAGTAAGATCTGCATGACCTGGACGGACAGCTGTTACCTTGTCTCCATACTCAGAGCCAAAAACACTCATCCGATCTGTCCAGTTCTGCCAGTCCTTGTTGACAATCCGCAAAGTGATGGGATCTCCCATAGTTTCGCCAAAACGAATTCCACTGGTAACCTCAGCCTTGTCAGTTTCAATTTTCATGCGGCCACCTCGGCCATAGCCCTGCTGCCGCCGAGCCAAATCACCATTAATAGCCTCAATATCTACAGACAAACCTGCAGGAATCCCCTCTACAATGGCAGTAAGACACTGCCCGTGAGACTCACCTGCTGTCAAAAAACGCAAACCAGACATACACACACCTCTTACTCAGATTCTATTTTTTCTCCAATTCACCCTGCTCCGGCAATCTGAGAAAATACCTTGCTAGCAAATTTCCTTGCCCAGATCCAGCAAGGTTACATGCTTGTTCAGCAGCTCGATAATAGTACCACGATTGGCTGCTAGATAGTCCAACCGCTTCATTTCCTTCTGAGCCGCCAAATATTTAGACAAATATCGTACTGACTGATGAATCAACGCCATGCCTATAATATCTCCAGGAAATCTATCAGGCTCAGTAACCTGCTTCAATCTGAGGCGCTGGTCATCTGACCGCATGGTGTTAAACATCTCATCCAAATATTTCAGGAATCTTTCTGTAAGGGCGGTGCGGAAATCACCTTTTTCCTCAGCTGGCACATCCCGCACAGCCAATTCCTCTACAGCACGATTGAAAAAAATCAGACTTTTATTCAGCGGAAAGGTAGTAAATGGATAGTCATGCTCCTGACTATAGCGCTTGCAACGACTAACAGTCTGCTGAATTGCCACCTCCAGCATATCATCCAGCTCTTTTTCCATTTCGGTGAGTAGCAAATCTGCCTTGCGAACTTCACTAGGCCAGCCTGCAACAATAAAATCCCATTCCTGGCGTTTGTCTAACACACTCTCCTCTTCAGACATAGCAACTCTCCTTCTCATACATTATTTTTCTACCTGTCCCCTGGCGGACTCCAACCGCCTATTAACACCCATGCCTAGGCACAGGTGTAAACAGGTAATATTCTACTATATTAATTATGGATTGTAAATACTATATACTTAATCCAGTTTCTGCGCCAAAAGCTGGTTAACCATCTGAGGGTTAGCCTTACCCTTGGACTGCTTCATAACCTGACCAACCAGGGAGCCAATAGCCTTCTTCTTACCGCCCTTGTACTCCTCAACAGCCTTTGGATTATCGGCAATAACCTTATCCACAATAGCCTCAATAGCCTTGGTGTCAGTAATCTGTACCAAGCCCTTATCCTTAACAATCTTTTCAGGACTGTCAGGACACTTCCACATTTCCTCAAATACCTTCTTAGCAATCTTGGAGGAAATAGTCCCCTTGGAAATCAGGCCAATCATTTCGCCTAAACGCTGAGCCTCTACAGGAGATTCCTCAATACCAATGCCCTCAGCATTGAGATTCTTGGACAGATCGCCCATAATCCAGTTAGCAGCCAGTTTGGCATCAGCCCCAGCAGCTACTACAGCATCAAAATACTCTGCCATCTGACGAGAGCTGGTAATAATACCAGCATCATAGCTGGAAAGACCATATTCAGATTCCAAGCGGGCCTGACGAGCATCAGGCAGCTCTGGCAGACTCTCACGGAACTTCTCAATTTCCTCATCAGAGGTAATAATAGGCACCAAGTCAGGTTCTGGCATATAGCGATAGTCATGGGCATTTTCCTTGCTGCGCATGGAAAGAGTTACACCACGATCAGGATCCCAGGTACGGGTTTCCTGAATAATATGACCCCCATCCTCCAGAACTTCTTCCTGACGCTCAATCTCATACTCCAAAGCTTCCTCAACAGCCTTAAAGGAGTTAATATTCTTCATCTCTGTACGGGTGCCCAATACATCAGAGCCTTTTGGACGAAGAGAAACATTCAAATCCGCACGGAGATTGCCTTCCTCCATTTTGCAGTTGGAAACATCAATATACTGGAGAATAGACTTTACCTTCTCCATGTAGAGACGAGCTTCCTCTGGAGTGGACATATCAGGCTCAGAAACAATCTCAATCAAAGGTACACCAGTACGATTGTAATCTACATTAGAGGTTTCAGAATCCTTAATGGTGTTGCCGGAGTGAACCAGCTTGCCTGCATCCTCCTCCATATGGATGCGGGTAATGCGAATCCGCTTCTTGCCCTTGGAAGTTTCAATATCTACATAACCATGCTCGCAGATTGGCAAATCATACTGGGAAGTCTGCCAATTCTTTGGCAAATCTGGATAATAGTAGTTTTTGCGGTCAAATTTGGAAAAATTATTGATTTTGCAATTCAGGGCCAAACCAGCCTTGATAGCAAATTCCAATACTCTTTTATTCAAAACTGGCAATACACCAGGCAATCCCAAACATACAGGACATACATGGGTATTGTGCTCTGCACCAAAGGAGGTGGCACAACCACAGAATATTTTAGTTTTTGTTTTTAGCTCACTATGTATTTCAAGTCCAATGACTGCTTCGTAGCTCATACTTATTTACCTCCCAACTGAGCTCTGTCCTCATGGTAGGACTGGCTCTGCTCATATGTATAGGCAACTCTCAGGATGGTTTCCTCATCCAGTGCCTTGCCGATAATCTGCATGCCAATAGGCATCTTATCCTTGTTGTAACCACAAGGAACGCTGATACCAGGCAAGCCGGCCAGGTTAAGAGGTACAGTGCAGGCATCCTGCAAATACATTTCCAATGGGTTAGAAATCTTTTCCCCAATCTTATAAGCAACAGAAGGAGCAGCAGGACAGATGATAACATCCACATCCTTGAAGGCCTTGTCATAATCTTCCTTTACCAGACGGCGTACCTTCAGTGCCTTCAGATAATAAGCATCATAATAACCAGCGCTAAGGGCATAGTTACCAATCATAATGCGGCGCTTTACCTCCTCGCCCAGATACTGGGTACGAGTCTTGGTCATCATCTCCACCAAATCAGCCGCATCCTCAGCCCGCTCACCATAGCTTACACCATCATAACGAGCCAGATTAGTAGCAGCCTCAGCTGGTGCAATCAAATAATAGGTGGAAATAGCATAATCGGTATTTGGCAGGGAAATCTCCACTACCTCTGCCCCCAGCTTTTCCAATTCCTTAACACCATTCTTTACCGCTGCTTCTACCTCTGGATCCATGCCTTTGACAAAGTATTCCTTTGGCAAACCGATTTTCAGTCCCTTAACATCCTGAACCAAAGCCTTGGTAAAATCAGGCACCTGAACCTCCAAGCTGGTGGAATCCATTTCATCACGACCAGCAATAATATTAAGAATATGAGCGCAGTCAGTTACATCCTTGGTAATAGGCCCAATCTGATCCAAGGAGGAAGCATAGGCCACCAGACCATAACGGGAAACACGGCCATAAGTTGGCTTCATGCCTACCACGCCGCAGAAAGAAGCTGGCTGACGAATAGATCCGCCAGTATCAGAGCCCAAAGCCCATACAGCAGTACCGGCTGCTACAGCTGCTGCGCTGCCGCCAGAGGAACCACCAGGTACGCACTCTGTATTCCAAGGATTGCAGGTTGGATGGTAAGCAGAGTTCTCAGTGGAACCACCCATAGCAAATTCATCCAAATTTGTCTTACCCAAAACTACAGGATTCTGAGCCTCCAGCTTCTGCATAACAGTAGCATCATATGGTGGCACGAATTTCTGGAGAATCTTAGATGCACAGGTAGTCTTAATGCCCTTGGTGCAGATATTATCCTTGATAGCTCCTGGAATACCCTCCAAGAAAGCAATCTCCTCACCCTTGGTAATTTTTTCATCTACAGCCTTGGCCTGAGCCAAAGCCTCCTCACGGGTAATAGTCAGATATGCCTGCACATCACCCTCTACCTCGTCGATTCTAGCCAATACAGCCTGAGTCAGCTCCAGAGAGGTTATTTCTTTATTTACCAGCATGTCATGGAGGACATGGGCAGGTTGTTCAAACAATTTCACAGTTGTCCCTCCTAATTAATCTTCCAAAACCTTTGGCACACGGAAATAGCCATCGTCCTTCAAAGGAGCATTGGACAAAGCCAGCTCCCGGCTAAGGGATTCCTTGACTACATCCTCACGGAATACATTGCTTACAGGCAATACATGAGCCATTGGCTGAATATCATCAGTAGGAACAGCGCTGAGATTATCTACATACTCCAGCACATCGCTAAGCTGCTGAGTATAAAGCTCCTCCTTGTCAGCAGGTATTGACAAACGAGACAATACTGCTACATTTTCCATATCTTTTTTGGTAACTTTCACTTTTCTCACCATCCAAATCACGAATCTTGTTGATATCAAAGGGCATAATGCGCCATCTTTAATAAAACACCTTAATATTATACACTATCTTAACCAATCACGCTAGCCATAGAACAGAGTTTAACCGAAATATTCTTGCAGTACAAATCTAGAATTACCAATTCTTTTAAAGGTAATTATACTTACTTTTTTGCAAAAAATTGGGGTAGAAAAGGTTAAAATGTCTTTTCTACCCCAAAATTTATTACGGAACTGGTTTTCTTATATAATGAAAAATTATTTTTTTATCATCATGCGGGCCTGGTTTTCGCCAAGGTCTACAATCAGCTTGCCGTTGGTTACAGTTGCCTGGAAACTGTCATCCAAGGCATCGACAAATACTGCTCCCTCAAACTGGGCTGCTGGAATCACAACCTGTTGTGCTTTTCCTCGGTTCAGTGCCACTATTGCGGCCTCGTCCCCCTTGGTACGCGCATAAGCAAAGATGTCCCCCTCTGCCTTCAAGGTATTTACATCTCCATGAGCAAAGAGCTGCTTGTGGGCATTGCGTACCCCCATGACCTGCTTATAATAAGCAATCAAGTCCTTGTCTTCCTTGCCCCATGGATAAGTACGGCGGCAATCTGGATCAGCACTGCCATATACGCCTGCCTCATCGCCATAGAAGAAGGTTGGCATGCCTGGATACCCCAAAATGAATGCTGCGGATAACTTCAAGCGAGCCTTGCCCAGCTCATAATCAAAGTCCGCCAGCGAAGCCTGCGGTACGGACTCCTGGCCACCGCCAAACTTGTAAATGGCACGAATTGTATCATGGGAGTCTACAATATTCATCAAGTCATAAAGTGCTTCACGAGGATAATTTTGCTGGAGAATCTTCAGCTCATCATCAGCCGCCTTGGCATCGCCACGGTTCAAGAACAAATCACCTACGGCAAAGGAGAGCTTGTAATTCATGACAGAATCAAACTGGTCGCCAGTCAAGAACTGAGTGCCATCCTGCCAAATCTCTCCCAGAAGCATAGGCTCCTCTCCCTTGGCAGTTTTCAGCTTCTTTACTTCTTGGCGAACATTCTTCCAGAACTCAGCTGGAATCTCTTTTGCCACATCAAGCCTCCAGCTGGACAAGCCGTCCTGGAACCACTTGGTGATTACCGCATTGTTGCCATACAGAAGATATTCGTTGAGGCTTGACTTGCCATCCAGAAAATCCTTGTCGCTGAAAGGCACCAGGCTGGAATATCCTTGCCAATCATGATAAGCGTACTTCTCGCCCATTTCGTCCTTGGTTTTTTTGTTCTTGATTTCAAACCAATTTTCCCAATGATAAGGGCTAAATACCTGCCCCTCGGCAGTCAGCTGCTTCTTTGCCTCTTCCTTGGCAGCAGCCTCGTCCATACCCTTGTCATTCATCAAGTCATAAACCCTTGACCAATATTCATATGCGCCTACCCACTTGTACTTGCCATAGCGGTCAAAGTAAATTGAATCATCACCTACATGGTTAAACACGCCGTCCATGATCAAATGCATCCCGCGCTTGTCCATTTCAGCGACCAATTTCTTGAAGTCCTCCATGTTGCCCAGCAATGGATCTATGCTGCTATAATCAACAGTATCATAGCGATGATTGGAGCAGCCGCTCATCATAGGGTTTACATAAATAGCAGTAACTCCAAGCTCTTTCAGGTAGTCAAGCTTTGCCGTAATGCCTGCCAGGTCGCCGCCAAAGAAATCGTTGCAATCCTGGAGATCCCCGTCCTTTGCAGGAGTCTTGCTGTAGTTGGCTGGCAATTCGTCCCAGCTGCGATGCTGGATAGGCTGATAACCTCTTGCCATAGTTCTGGCATTGTCGTTTGACTTGTCACCATTATAGAAACGGTCTGGGAAAATCTGGTAGGCAATAGCTTCCTTTGCCCAGTCAGGAGTGTGATAATCCGCCGTGCTGACCGTCAGCTGGAAAGGCTTCGCCCCCCGCAAGACAATTGCGCCTGTGTTGCCTGGGCGAGCGTCATCACCATATTGCAGCATATCATTCAACAGGAAAGTATAGCCGTACATTCCGTTTTCATCCAGCACGATGCTGGTAGACCAAATATCGCTGCCGTCCTGAGTGGCAATCTTTTTCATATCATAGATTGCAGGCTTGCCTGCGGCATAGTCAGGGTTGTACTCGTCGCCGCCATTGGCAGTAATCTCAGCCTTGTTCATAATCAGCTGGGCTTTCTGCACTTCCCCTGCCTGGGTGCGCAGGGACAGTTTCACAGCCTCCCCAACCTTTGGTGGCTGGAACGGAGCACGATAAGCCGTATCCCAAGTATCATGGACTACTTTGTCCTGATGAATGCTGCCATCGTCTACGATCAGCTTCTTGCCAGCAAAATCATAATAGAAGCTGACTTTGCCGTCCTGGCGGACAGTTACCTGCTGCTTGATTGTTTTCTTACCTTTTTGCTTGATTTCTGCTGTATAAGTGCCAGCTTTCACATCAAGGCTTGTCTGGTAAAATTCGTCCATAAGCATATCACGCATGATTTTGTCACCCTCCACAGCGGCAAAATCACCACCCAATACAGGCAGCTCTTCATCTGACAGCATCTTGTAGCTATGGCTGTCGCTGATCTTGTGGGTAATGTCATTGTAGTAGATTGTAACCCGCTCTGGCTTATCCAAGGTCAGCTGCACATTTGCGCCGTCAAAATTGCCTTTCAGTCCATAATTCTCTGCCCAGCTGCCATTGACGGAAATCTTGTAAAAATATGGTCCGGCAGGCAAATCCACCGTATAGGCATAGAAACCATGCCCAATAGCCTTCATCTCGGTGGTCTTGTCGGCAGGATCCCAATCCTTTGCACCGCCAGCACGAGTCTGGATTGTGCCAGTAACCACAAAGCTCCTGTCAGCACTGTTTTCTGCAGCCTCGACTACCCTCACCATGGCAACGCTGTCAAAAGCTGTTGGCCCTGCAATCAAGGCTGATGGTGCTGCCAGCAGTGTCAAGGTCAATGCTGCCCCT
>OQVS01001499.1_pt1 | contig 15779 bp, 12 predicted proteins | sample 1691601 | NCBI WGS metagenome assembly OQVS01 (sample SAMN03418268, study PRJEB22391) | human gut metagenome | biome: human-gut; feature: organic feature; material: feces | host: Homo sapiens | place: Tanzania | collected 2013-01
CCATTTTCATACTTTCTTAATAATATCCTGTTTTCAGCCATACGATATTCCTGATGGTTGGCTCCTGTGAATAGGGAACCATCAGGTAAGTAATCTCCTACATGGAAGACTTCTCCATATCGTGGGGAGCCTTCTTTCATGTAAACGGCATAGCTTTCTTCTGAACCTGCTCCTTTGCCAGTGTCGTAAACCCAGCACCAACCTATAGTTCCATCTGCTCCTTGAGATTGTGCATATCCCGTCCACGGTTCATAACCACCATATTCTTCTGTCACTTCATTATATTCTTGTTTTCCAAGGGCAAAGGCGATGTCTCCAGCTATGTCGGTTGCCTTGGGATCTACATCCTCCGGATTTACATCAGGATAAATGATATTCTTGGCAATTTCATCCGCTAAACTACAATCACCTGCTGCAAGATAATACATGAATGACATTGTCGTAAATAATCTGACCGCTTCACCCTTTGTGATTGCTGCATCCCAATCTTCTAATTCTGATTCTGAAATTAACTCCATATTTTTAGCTATTTCAAATGCTTTATACATATCAGATGGAACTCCCTTACCCGGATCTGAGATTGCATCTGAAAAACTGATGTCTCCTGCATCGGATACGGTGGATATTACTATATCTTTAAGATAGATGTTATTCTTAAAACCATTGTTATCCATATATGCCTGGTAGTCTTTGCTATAATAGTTTGCTAACAGATAAATGTACTCTCCTCTTGACATTGCTGACGTAAAAGTCTCTTCATTTAAACCAGTCGAAGTATTCACGTAGGCATATTCATCTATCGGTGCTGCAAAGTTGGTATATTGTGTTTCTCCTACTTTTGCTGTGAAGTCTGCATCCTCGTCTGGTGCCTGTGCTTCATTTACCTGCGTCATTGCTCTCATTATTAACGTCATTGCCTGTGCTCTTGAAAGGGGGGCATCTCCATCAAACTGTCCTTCCTCTTGATCTGGAAGCAATTCAAAGTAGGCATTGATCGTTGCATAGGGAGCATTCGCATAATCTGCATCTATATCTGCATAATAGTCTATTGCCATTTCACCAAGCTCTAAAACAGACGACACTACCATCATATAGCCTCGAAAATATTGATTTTTTATTGCTAAAAGTAACGTGATATTCTGATCTGGCCGTGTTGTTAATGGATTCGTGTATAAGTTACCCTCTTTGTTGCCTGTAGTTCCTGTTACTTCTACATATTCCTCAAAGGCTGCTCTTAACGCCGGATGTGTTTCTAAACTTGAGAGTGGAATCCAGGGGAGTGACTCTGTTTTTGATTCTTCTGTTTCCTCTGGTTCTGTTTCTTTTGGTTCTGTGGTTTCTGCCTGTGCGGATTCAACAGTAGTAGTGATAGATTCATTGCCAGCTGTGGTTTCCTGCTTCCCACAGGAAGCAAAAGATAAAATACATACGGTTATCAAGGTTAAAATAGTTGCTTTTTTCATAAATGCTCCCATCTGTTATATTTTTCATGAGTTAATGGTATTGTACCACAGAAGGGGGAATAACGCTATAACGTTTATTTTGTGCGGTGCACATGTCCGCGGGACCAGACTTTACTGGGCTGTGCCTTATAGGTGGGGCGGCGGAAGAGGAGGCTTTTCAGTGCGGGACCGTTAAAGGGGAAGAGGGGCCAGAAGTAACTGAAGCCTGCGAAGGTCGGTGTGGTAATCATGGAGAGTGACACAAGCGTCATACCGATAATAAAGCCGGGCAGACCCCATAATCCGGTGGTGACCACCAGGAGAATTCGATAGATCCGCAGAGCATCGGCGAATTCTATACTGGAGAGGGACAGATTCGCCAGCATGGTGACGGCGGCATAGAAGAGGACTTCGGTAGAGGCCCAGTTAAGGCTGACAGCAATGTCACCAATCAACAATCCCCCTACAATAGACAGTGCACCGGAGACACGGCTGGAACTAAGCGAGGCAGAGTATTTGAAGAGGTCTAAGAGAAACTCTACTGCCAGCACATAGAAAAAAAGGCGGAAGGGAGACAGATCGCTGACAGGTGTGAGCTGCAGCGAGGCAGTAATCTCGGGATAATAGGCGGAGAGAAGTAAAAATACCGGCAGAAGCAGAAGACTCACCGGAATGCACAGGAAACGTATCATGCGGAAATAAGTTCCGGTCAGGGGATTGTTGTAATAGTCCTCCGGACTCTGGGTAAACTGGAAGATCGTACCGGGAAGCAATAAAACGGCGGGAGAATTGTCCACAATGAGCAGGATGTGTCCTTCGCACAGGTAGCTGCATGCCACATCGGGACGCTCTGTCAGCTGGATGCTGGGCAGAGGATTCCACCAGCGTTTTTTGATCAGGAGTTCTTCCAGACTTTTGCTGCCCATGGTCAGGGAAGTGATCTGTAATTGGGAAAGCTTTTTCTTTAAGGTATCTAATAATTCCTCATTGACCTGATCCGCCAGATAGGCGATAGCTACATCCGTGCGGCTTTCTGCACCCAGAGAACAGATAGAGAATGTCAGTTTCGGAGAACGCACCCTCCGGCGGATCAGATTGGTATTGAACAACAACGTCTCCACAAAACCGTCCCGGGCACCCCGGGTGATCCGTTCGGTGTCAGGTTCGGAAATGCTGCGGACGGGATAGGTACGGACATCGATGATCACGGCCTGGTCGAAGCCATCCACCAAAAGGATAGAGGGTCCGCTTAAGAGATTTTGCAGGATATCATCTACAGAGGAACTCAGCGATACCTGGGCATAACCGAGCTTACTCTGCACATAGCGTGGAAGATTCCGGATCTCAGAATCCAGTGTATAGAGAGGATCCTGCAAGTCGGAAAAAATCTGTTGCAGGATTTCCGTTTTACAGAAACCATTGACACCGATCCAGTAAGCAGGTGTATTTCCCAGCTTCAAGTCGCGGGTGATCAGGTCGAAACTGTCATCCAGTGGCAGCAAAGTGTGGAAAAATACTATATTTTTGGATAAATCTGTGGATAAGGAGCGCTGTACCATAGTGGGGAATCCTTTCTGATCACTTGCATAGACTGCCAAACAGGTATATGGTATTATTCAGATAGATTCCCCAGATTTTTCGGAACTATGCAGATCAGTGGTATAATTGGCACAGGCCCAACAGGATCAACAATAATCCCGAGGCAGGATCCGTATATTCCCCAATCTGTTGCAGGAAGGCGGACCGGCCCAGACGGCTTCCGAGAGCCAGGAATCCAAAGGAGCAGAAAAATGTGGACACGGAAGCCGGAAGAAAGGGAAGACCGGTAATGCTGGCGGAGAAACCGATGCCGATATTATTCATGGACAGGGCGCAGCCCAGCGCAAGCGTCTGAGGCAGGGACAGCTCCCGGTGCCCGGCAAATTTTTTCTTTTCCTCACATAGATTGCTATCCGGAGAAAAGCTGCAGCGCCATTTGGAAAGCAGCCATTTGCCCACGTAGTAAAGACCGAAAAGGATCAGGACACTGCTTCCGATCCGGGTTCCGATCCCTGTGGGAAACAACGGTAACAACAGGCTGCCGAGACCTATGGAGATCACAGTCCCGGTCAGGGTGACTGTGCTGATCAGCAGATTGTGTCTGGCAGGCAGCGGAACTTTCTGGAGCCCCAGAGCCATACCTACCAGAAGGGCATCCAGACTGGCCGAGATGCCGAAGAGCAGAGAGGGTAGAACAGACATAACATGCTCCGTAGAAAATATTCTTAATTTTACTATATTCCTGTAAAAAATTTTTGTGAGATACGATGCAAAGGAACAAATGAGTATGAAACTAAAGAGAAAACTGAGTGAATTTCTAAAAAGAGAGACGGTTCTGGCTGTAGCTGTCTTTTTAGCAATAGTGTCTGCGGTGATGATTCCGCCGGACAGAGAATATGCAGGATATATTGATTTCCGCACGCTTTCGATTCTTTTCTGCCTGATGACAGTGATGGCAGGATTACAGAAACTGGGTGTTTTCCGTAATATTGCAAAAACGCTGTTGCGGTATACACAGAATACGATACAGTTGCTAGAGGTATTGGTACTATTGTGTTTCTTTTTCAGTATGATCATCACCAATGATGTGTCATTGATCACGTTTGTACCGTTTACCTTCATTGTGCTGCAGCTGACAGGCGAAGAAGCTGTGAAAAAACTTGCAGTGCCGGTGATCGTTCTGCAGACGATAGCTGCCAATCTGGGAAGTATGCTGACGCCGATCGGAAATCCGCAGAATCTGTATTTATATGGGAAAACACAGATGTCCGCTGGAACATTTATACTTTTGATGCTGCCTTATTCTCTGGTGTCACTGCTTTTACTGGTGATCTGTGTGGTAATTGTGGCAAAACGAAGCGGAATCGAAGTCCGGGGAGCAGAAGTTTTGCTGACGGAAGATGAGAAGCTGGAACAAAAGAAATATTTACTTCCGGCATATTTGCTGTTATTTGTGTTGTGTCTGCTGACTGTGGCTCATATGATTCCTTATCCGGTGACATTGGTGACTGTGGCATTGGCGGTTCTCCTTTTAGATCGTGGAACTATGATAAAAGTGGATTATTCTCTTTTACTAACATTTGTGGGCTTCTTTATTTTTATAGGAAATATGGGAAGAATGCCTGCATTCTGTGATTTCCTGCAGAAGATCATCGGAGGCAGGGAAGTGATGACAGCCGTGATTGCCAGCCAGGTGATCAGCAATGTTCCGGCAGCCCTTTTATTATCTGGATTTACGGAAAATATCACGGCACTGATCATCGGCACGAATCTGGGAGGTCTGGGGACGATGATCGCATCCATGGCCAGTCTGATCTCTTATAAACAGGTGGCCAGACAGATTCCGGGAGAGAAAAGGAAGTATTTTGGATGGTTTACCATAGCAAATATGGCTTTTTTAATGATATTGGTATTGGAAAACTGTCTGCTGTAACTATAGAAAGCAGTCTGTCTGCCGGAAAAGGCAGAAAAGATGGCAATAACTAAAATAATCTGGGAGGTATTCGTCATGACAGAAGATATGACAATCATTGCAGAAGAGGCTTATTCCGCAGCCAAAGAGATTCTGGAGAAGGCAAAGCTGGAGCAGGGAGAGTTGTTCGTGGTAGGCTGTTCCACCAGCGAGGTGGGAGGCGCATCCATTGGTACTTATTCCAGCCCGGAGCTGGCGGAGATGGTCTTTGGCGGCATTTATCAGGCTATACAGGAAGCGGGGGTGTATCTGGCCGCCCAGTGTTGCGAGCATTTGAACCGCGCACTGATTCTGGAAAAAGAGGCTGCGGCAAAATACGGTTATCCCGTGGTCAATGTGGTTCCCCAGCCCAAGGCAGGTGGATCTTTTGCAACGGCGGCATACAAAGCCTTCGAGCATCCGGTGGCAGTAGAACATATTCAGGCGGCAGCGGGAATGGATATCGGGGATACGCTGATCGGAATGCATCTGAGAGATGTGGCAGTACCGGTGCGTCTCCGGTCCGGACAGATCGGAGACGCCCATGTGGTGTGCGCCCGTACCAGACCGAAATTCATCGGCGGTGGCAGGGCTGTCTATGACGAAGAATTAATGTAGTGCAATCGTTCGAATTGGTAAGCAGTGAGTTCTAAGGGTGGGATCGGGAACTAATTCTGCGGCATACTGCGGAAATACTCACGGATCCACCGTCCGGATTCATTGAAGTCCTCATCGGTCCAGTCGGAGAGAGTCGTGCTGGCAGCCTTGAAGACACTGCTGCTTTCGTCCTTGTTCGCCAGATTCCAGCAGCAGAAGCTGATCTGATATTTGTTCAGCAGATCCAGCCACTTGGTCGTGGAATCGAAGTCATTGGCACCATTGCCGGAAGCGTCGCACATACCGAATTCGCTGACGAAGACAGGAAGATTGTTCTGCGCGCAGGTCTCTAAGCGGTTACGCAGGTCATCTTTGTGGGTGCCTGCGTAAAAATGCAGGGTATACATTACATTATCAAAGGTAAGCGGGGAAGCTGCGGCTTTGTCGATCTCCTGGCTCCAGGTAGGGGTTCCTACGAGGATGACGGCATCCGGTTTCTGTTCCCGGATCACCGGGATGACTTCCTCGGCGTAGGACTTGATGCTGTCCCAGGAGGTACCGCTGTTGGGTTCATTACAGATCTCATAGAGCACATTGTCGTTGTCGGCAAAAGTTTCCGATATTTCCCGGAAAAAGGCGATCGCCTCATCTTTGTTCTGATTCGGGTTACAATCACTTAAAATATGCCAGTCTACGATCACGTACATTCCAAGCTCTGTGGCGTAGGATACACCGTCTCTTACCAGCTGCTTCAGCTGTTCCTTATCACCGCCGGCACAATAACCGCCGTATTCCGCTGTATACATGGCGAGGCGGATACAGTTGGTATTCCAGTCATCCCGCAGGGTGCGGAAGGAATCATAATTGATATACTGTGGGAACCAGGCAATACCGTGGGTGGACATACCGTAGAGCTGGACAGTGTTTCCGTCTGCATCGGTCAGCTTCCCGTTCTCCACATGGAGAGCGCCGTGCTGTCCGTAAGGCGTGGAGTCATCGACAGAGGGCGCCGCGGAAACTGCTGGTTCGGTTTCAGCGGGCTGTGCCCCGGATGTTTCGGAGGACGATGTTTGTTCAGAGGAAGCGGTGCTTTCGCTGACGGTTTCCGTGATGGCAGCAGACGCTTCGGGGGAAGCAGATGCTGCGGTTTCATTCGGCGTATCCTGCCTGGCACAGCCGGCGAGGGCACAGGTGCCTAAGGCTGCCAGTACGGCACAGCTGAGTGTTTTTCTGAAAATAGACATAATAACCTCTTTTCTTATTCGAGTTCGAGAATCAACGAATGAAAATACAAACGATGGGTTACCTTTTAAAACTAAAACAAGCACTTACAACAAATATTATAATTGTGTCCGTGTAGCTTGGCAAGAAATGATTGCCCCCGGATAGGACCTGTGATACAGTTAATGGGAACAGATTACAGAAACGGAGGAGATCCATGCTTCCACAGGCGTTTTTAGAGAGAATGCAGGGACTTTTGGGATCGGAATACGAGGAGTTCCTGGCAAGCTTTGACCATGAAAAATATCAGGCACTGCGTCTGAACCCCCTGAAACTGCGAGCAGAGTCCGGGAGAATAGATGACAGTACTGTCATAGAAGGAAAAATACAACAGACCTTTCGTTTGCAGCCGGTTTCCTGGGCGGAGAACGGTTATTACTACGCAAAAGAGGATCAGCCCGGGAAACATCCCTGGCATGAAGCGGGGCTCTATTATATTCAGGAACCCAGTGCCATGGCACCGGTGACACTACTGTCACCACAGCCAGGAGAGCGGATCCTGGATCTGTGTGCGGCTCCCGGCGGAAAAAGTACTCAGATCGCATCAGCAATGGGAGGAAAAGGCTTGCTTATTACCAACGAGATCCATCCGGCCAGAGCGAAGATCCTGTCGGAGAACGTGGAGCGTATGGGAATCCGTAATGCCTGTGTATTGAATGAGACACCGGAACATCTGGCAGATGTTTTTGAAGAATATTTTGACAAGATCCTGGTAGATGCACCCTGCTCCGGAGAAGGGATGTTCCGCAAAAATGAAGCAGCCTGTGAAGAGTGGAGCCCGGAAAATGTACAGCTCTGTGCGGATAGGCAGGACGGCATTCTGGAATGTGCCGCCCGGATGCTGGTACCCGGCGGCAGACTGGTGTATTCTACCTGTACGTTTGCACCTGCGGAGAATGAAGGCAGCATCAGCCGGTTTCTTGCAAAGCATGGGGAATTCGAGATCGTTCCCATAGATAAAAAGGCACTGGGGATCCCGGAGAGGTGTGACGGTATTCCGGGCTGTGTGAAGGACCCGGCACCGGGAATTGAAGGCACCTTGCGCCTGTGGCCCCATAAGTTACGTGGCGAGGGGCATTATGCCGCAGTATTACAGAAAAAAGGAGAGCTTCCGGAAGGCTGTCAGCCGGTGAGTGCCACCGGATTGGAGAAGGGAATTCCGGTGAAGAATCTGACAAAAGACTGGGCAGAGTATTTTAACTTCGCAAAAGAGACCTTTTCGGAGGAGCAGACGATCAAAGCAGAACTACGCACTGCCGGAGAAGGCTTTCTGGCATTTGGTGATAACCTGTACCGCATACCGGAGAGAATGCCCGGGGTGAAAGGACTGAAGGCATTGCGTCCCGGACTTCATCTGGGCACCTTGAAAAAGAACCGTTTTGAACCGGCGCACGCATTAGCACTGGCACTGCGCCCGGAGGATGTGAAGCATGTGTGGAAGCTGTCGGTGGAGGAAGCCGCAGCTTATCTGAAGGGACAGACTTTTTCTGCGGAAGGCGAGAAGGGCTGGTATCTGATCTGCGTGGATGACTGTAGCCTGGGCTGGGGGAAGCTGGCAGGCGGAATCATGAAAAATCATTATCCCAAGGGGCTTCGGAAGGGATAACAGATCACGACAATAAGGACAGTTTATATGAGAACAGAAATATTATATGAAGACAAGAGTATCATGGTTGTCCGTAAACCGGCGGGACTGGCGGTACAGTCCGCCAGGATCGGACAACCGGATGTGGTCAGCGAGTTGAAATCCCATCTTGCAAAGCTTCCCGACACAGGCAGGCCGGGACCGGGAAAAGGAGAGCCGTATCTGGGCATAGTCCACAGACTGGACCAGCCGGTGGAGGGCGTGCTGGTATTTGCCAAAGAGAAAAAGGTGGCAGCAGCTCTGACGAAACAGTTATCCGATGGTACACTGAATAAACATTACTATGCAGTACTCTGTGGATATCCTGCTGTTGCAGAAGGGGAGCTTGTGGATTATCTGCGGAAAGAAGGCAGTGTGGCTGTGGCAGTTACCGGCAGAGAGAAGAATTTCCCGGATGCGAAGATCGCAAAACTGCGCTATAATATTTTGGAGAAGCTGGATCAGCCTATGCCATTGTCGCTGGCGGATGTCTGTATTGAAACCGGGCGTTTCCATCAGATCCGCATACAGTTTGCCCATGCCGGCTGGCCACTGTTGGGGGACACTAAATACGGGAATGCAGCGGCCGATGCTGCCGTGAGTCACCAGACATATTGCGGGGTAGCGCTATGCGCCTATGCGTTGGCATTCAAACATCCTGTTTCCGGCAAAAAAATGTCGTTTCAGGTGCAGCCGCAGAATCCGGCATTTGCACAATTTGATCTGGTGAAAGCAGATTCATAAAAGTCACGGCAAAGTAGTGGGATAGAAAGAGATTGCCTTGCGCACACTACTCACAAAAGGGAGTGTGCGGCATGAAATGGGAAGAATCTGGCAAGAACATTATTGGAAAAAAGATGATAGTACTGCTTCTGGTAACGGGGGCAGTCTATTTTTTTCTGCGATACCTGACACCGCTGCTGGCGCCGGTACTAGTGGCGATGCTGTTCGTTACGATATTCGGTCCTATCATGAAGAGAATGAACCGGAAATATCATTTTCCCAGACCCTTAAGCGCAGTAGTGCTGCTGGTCATTGCTTCTGTACTTCTGGCAGTGCTGCTCTGGGTATTGGTGTCCTGGATCCTCGGGAGCCTGCCGGTGTGGATTCATACGATAGAAATGCAGGAACAGGAATGGCTGGAGGCGGTTCGCAGTCTGTGCCACAGCGTGGGGGAGATGATCGGTGTGGATACGACTTATCTGGAAAATACGGTCAGTGGAAGTATACAGAAAGGACTGGATTCCCTGAAGCAAAACATTCTGCCGGGGATGTTGTCGCAGTCCATACAATACGTGCGGTGGTTTGCGGAACTGGGAGGATTTCTGGTGACGTTTCTGATCGCTTCCGTGTTACTGGCAAAGGACTATGACGGCATTATGAACCGGCTCCTGGATCAGGAAGCGTGTCATGTCCTGTTGGAAGTAATCTGTGGGATCGTGCGCTACATTGCCACTTTTGTGAAAGCGCAGGGAATCATTATGATAACCATTGCGGCTGCGGCTGCGTTGGTGCTTGGAATGACAGGGATAAAACATGGAATTCTGTGGGGGATTTTGGCGGGAATTTTAGATGTACTGCCTTTTATCGGTACTGGTGTGGTGCTGATTCCCCTGGGTATTTTTCAATTGCTTTCGGGAGCATGGGGAAAAGCGGCCGTTTGCGCCATTTTATATGTGGTGTGCATTTTTCTGCGTGAAATTATGGAACCCCGGCTGATTGGCAGAAAGATCGGGGTATCTCCCATTGCTGTGCTGATTTCTCTGTATGCGGGGATTCAGTTGTTCGGCGTCTGGGGGATTATTAAGGGACCATTAGGGTTTATTCTGATATACGAGACCTACAGCAGCCTGTCCAGAATGTACGAACGTCAGAAAACATATGAGGAACAGCATTGACGAAAGAGGTCCTACCGACTATCATGAAAGGTAGGATTTTAAAAGAACTTTGGAGAGAAAATTATTATGGCAAAAAACAGAAAGCGAAAAAGAGAAACAGAATCCGTAGCGGAGACACTTTGCAGCTTCGGCAGATATTTATGTGACATTGTGATCAGCATTTATATGTGTGTGATTCTGGCAGTGCTTCCTCTTTATAACAACGGCTATGCCCAGATTGGGACAGATAAGGAGAATTTTTTCCGCAAGACGATAATTTACGGAGGAACATGTCTTCTGCCGGTCTTTTTACTGTGGCTGCTGTTCCGGATCATTACAGCAGTACAAAAAAAGCAGATGCCTGCCATTCGTGAAATCCCGGTTTGGATCCGGGAGCATCTGACTACTACAGATAAATTTGCGGTGCTCTATGCAATTGCGGTGCTTCTGTCTTATCTGTTTACGAATTACCGGGATGAGGCGCTGTGGGGAACGGCATCCTGGCGCATGGGAATGTGGACGCAGCTGGGGGCAGTGATCGTTTATTTTATGATCTCTAAAATGTGGAAACGGAAGGACTGGATCGCAGGACTTGTTCTGCCGGTATCCGCCATCGTGTTTTTCCTCGGCTATATGAACAAGTTTCAACTGTGCCTTGTGGATAAGGAAATTATCAACAGCTCGTTTATCTCCACTATAGGAAACATTAACTGGTACTGCGGCTATCTGGTAACGGTATTGTTTGGAGGCGTTTACCTGTTATGGAAAACAGGGGCAGAATTTCACTGGAAAAAGGTGATTTTAATGGTCTATGTGGCCATTGGATTTGCCACGCTGATCACGCAGGGAAGCAGCAGCGGTATTGTGGCTTTCATGGTGATGATGTTTGTACTGTTTGGCATGTCTGTGAAAGACAGTGAAAAAATGGAATGCTTCTGGTTGGAAATGGTGCTGTTTTCCGGGGCCTGTCTGATTACATATGTGCTGCGGAAAACCAATGTCTTTTCACAGGAAGTGCTGCAGGATAGAATGACGGATGTGCTGACGTTCTCTATAGTAAGTGTGATTCTGGTGTTTGTGTCGGCAGGAATGTTGTGTCTGGTACATGGGATGCGTAAAAGGAAATATTATCCGGAGAAAGCATTTGTAAGATTTTATCGGATCTTGTGTATTATCATACCGGCAGGAGTGGCGGCGCTGTTGTTGTTTACACTGGCGAATACAGTATCAGGTGGAGCACTGACTCCGGGTATGGACGGTGCAGCGATGGATACAACGGGCAGCGCATACAGCAACGGGCTGATGTTCAGCACAGCCTGGGGCAGCAACCGGGGTGCAACCTGGGCAGCAGGTGCCAGATGCTTTTGGGAGACAGATCTTTTACATAAAATCTTTGGTGTGGGACCGGATTGTATGTATGTCTTTTTGACCAATGAAGGCAGTGATTCATTGCAGACTATGGTATATAACACCTTTGGAGGCAGCCGGCTTACCAATGCCCATAACGAGTGGCTTACGATTTTAGTGAATATGGGTGTGCTGGGACTGGTGAGCTATGCCGGGATGATGGTATCTGCAATCCGCAATTTCCTTCGGGCGGGAAAACGATCGGCACTGGCAGGAGCCTGCGGATTCTGTGTGCTGGCCTATACGGTGAACAATATGTTCAGCTTCCAGCAGGTGATGAATATTTCTGCGGTGTTTGTGATCATGGGAATCGGAGAGAATTTATTGAAGCAGGATTGAGGTTACCGGAATATGATATATTCCTCAAAAAGATTTTGCAGTGAAGGGAGATAGAACTGTGAGAATTTTGGTTGCAGAAGACGATACATCTCTTCGCAAAGCATTGACATCTATTTTGGAAAAGAATAATTATTCTGTGGATGCAGTAGATAATGGGAGAGATGCACTGGATTATTTATGCAGTGGGATTTATGACGTAGCAATACTGGATATTATGATGCCGGTGATGGATGGAGTATCTGTATTGATAAATGCAAGGAAGAAGCATTTGGCAACCCCGGTGTTGTTTCTGACGGCCAAGGCTGAAATAGAAGATAAAATTACAGGACTGGATGCGGGTGCAAATGACTACCTGACGAAACCGTTTGATATGCGGGAACTGTTGGCAAGGCTGAGAGTGCTGACGCGGAGAACAGAAATGCAGCAGAGCAATGTCCTGACCTATGGAAATACTTCCTTAAATACACAGTCCTATGAACTGTTTACAGCTGAGGGCAATTATAAGCTGGCAAACAAAGAATATCAGACCATGCTGCTACTGATGCGTAATCCGGAGACCGTGATTTCTTCGTCAAAATTTTTGGAAAATATCTGGGATCCTGACAGTCGGGCAGAAGAAAATACGGTATGGACGTATATTTCCTATCTCCGGCGTAAGCTGGAAGCAATACATTCTGATCTTCAGATAAGAACCATGCGCAGTGTGGGATATGTATTGGAGAAAGGTTTATGAAAAAGGATAATAAAAACAGCCTGAAACGTCGTTTACAGATCCGTTTTGTTCTGCTTTCTCTGATGGCTTTAGTTCTGTTACAAACTGTAATTGTAGGATTCAGTATTGCGAGATCTTATCAGCAGATGACGGTGAGAGCAGACAGACTGATCCGGATGATGTATACGGATCAAAATGCCCCGGAAATAAAAGAAACTTCTTATTTCCGGGTAATGTATTATTTGAAAGAGAAGAATTTTGAGACGGATTTGACGCATAGTACACAAGTAAGTACCGAAGAGGCAGAAGATTATGCAAAACAGGCATTGGACAGCTGCGAAGACAAAGGATACATCGGTCAGTATCGTTATCTGATGCATCGAACCAAAATAGGAATACAGATTACTTTTTTATCCCGGGAGATGGCCATGGAGGCACTTCAGACAAATTGTAAAACACTGATCGGCATATCTGTATTGGGAATTGTTGTTATGGCAATTGCACTGACAGCAGCTTCTTCGGCAATAACTGCTCCGCTGGTACGGAGCCACCAGAAACAAAAGGAGTTTATTACATCAGCAAGTCACGAACTGAAAACTCCCCTGACGGTAATTAATGCAGATGCCCAGTTGTTGGAATCTGAGATTGGAGAGAACGAGTGGCTGCAGGATATTTTGCATCAGGTCGAACGTATGACAGAAATGACACATCGACTGGTGTATTTAGCTCGTCTGGAAGAGCAGGGAAACGAACTGGTGAAAATCGATTTTCCGATTTCGGATGTAGCGGAAGAACTGGCAAAAGCCTATCAGAGCGTTGCAAAAACCTCCGGTAAAGAATATGCCATCAGAATACAGGAGGATATCACTTACCGTGGAGATGAAAAAGCAATCCGGGAGTTGATGACGGTCCTGTTGGACAATGCATTTAAATACAGTCCGGAGCAAGGACAAATAAAGGTGGAACTAAAGACAGAGAGACAGGGTGTTTGTTTCGCAGTAGAAAATACTGTAGAACATGTGACGGAAGAACAGATGAGAAAATTTACGGATCGTTTTTACCGGGCGGATACTTCAGATAAAGTGAAAGGATTTGGCATAGGGTTGTCTATTGCCAGGGCGGTGGTGGAAGCACACAAAGGAAAGCTGAAGGCTGAATTGCCGGAAAAACATGTGATTCGAATTTCTGCGATAATAAAATAGCCCGGAGCTATTCGTTATTTGAGCCTGGATTGAGGTTAGGAGGTTACTGTATTTACAGAATGAACGACATGTTCGGAAAGGTATGGTAACAATTATGAAAAAAACAAAGAAAATAATAAGCCTTATTACAGCGGCACTGGTGATCGGTGTGTCATTGCCGGGTACAGCCCAGGCAGCTGTGAAGACGAGTGACAGCAGCAAGATGTATACAAACAGTGATTTCGTGGAAAAAGAACAGCCGGAATTGAATCAGGAAACGAAAAAGCTGATTGCTCAGTATCAGAAAGAAACTACCCTGGATAATTATCTGAAACTTCGTGATATGGTGATTCAGAATTACAATGCAGTATTGGATCGGAAAGAAGCAAAATTGCAGGAATTGATAGAGGAAACTGCAGGAAAACCCGGTGCGGATGAAAAAGTGGCAGAAATGGAAGAGATTGTCCAGGATATGTATATTACCTACTGGAACCGCATTAATAGCACTATGTTGCGATTTACGGATACCAGACTTCTGAAATGGAAAATCTCGAACGCTTCAAAATATGATTATATTCCGGTCATGGGTGCCGGAGAAAGCATATACATAAAGCGGACACCGGTAACGAATGCGGAATATGCGGCTTTTATAAAAGCTACCGGATACGCTGCTCCGCAAAACTGGGAAAATGGCAGTTATCCGGCAGGAGAGGACACACTCCCTGTCAATTATGTCTCTTATCAGGATGCGCAGGCTTATTGTGACTGGCTGACCGGACAGGATGGTACGAATACTTATCGTCTTCCCAGTGAGAGTGAATGGGAACTGGCAGCAGGTCATATGCCAAAGGATGCTGATTTTAACTGTGGTATTAAAGATGGCAGGACACCGGTAGAGCAGTATGCAGACGTCACCAGAGGCGCACATGGAGCCGTTGATTTCTGGGGGAATGTGTGGGAATGGACTTCTACTGTCAGATCTTCCACAACAAAAACGACAACCTTAGGTGTCAAAGGAGGCTCCTGGGAATCTGACCGGACGGATTGTCGTACAGAATACAGAAAAGAAGGCAGAGATGCAAATAAAGCCTATGAAGATGTAGGATTCCGGGTAATTCAGGTATTGAACGGTAAGGAACCGGAACAAAAGGTAGAATTGGCAACATTGGATGCACCAGTGATTACAGCGAAAACTTCAGGCGGTACGATCACACTTTCCTGGAAAACAGTAAAGGATGCGGTTGAATATCAGATCTTCGGCTACAATCAGGAGACTGGTCTGGTATCCATGCTCGATAGAACGGCAGATACCAGTATCAAGATGACGGATCTGACAAAGGGTGAAACGTACAGTTATATTGTGCAGCCGATTTCTTATGTAGGAGTTGCGGATAATGTATCGCCAGAGAATTGCGTTACTGTGATTTGCAAATAGGAAGATGACGCCCGAACGGTGTGTTCGAGTCGAATAGAGGTTATAAGTTAGAACAATGTGGAGACAAAAAGACTCCCTCACACATATGTGAGGGAGTCTTTTTAGTCGTCGCGACAAGATTCGAACTTGCGACCTCTGCGTCCCGAACGCAGCGCTCTACCAAACTGAGCCACGCGACGATTATTAACATGAATTGCGTCAACATTAAAATAATAAATAAAAACCCATTGATTGTCAAGCAAAAAACGAATATGATAGAAGAAAAAGTTGCAAAAACGATAAAATCATGAAATCAAGAGAGGAAATTCTATGTACAATACAACGGTAACGCTGAAAAAAGGAGAAGGCAGAACACTGAAAGCCGGGGGAATGTGGGTCTTTGATAATGAGATCA
>OQVS01001502.1_pt1 | contig 15765 bp, 8 predicted proteins | sample 1691601 | NCBI WGS metagenome assembly OQVS01 (sample SAMN03418268, study PRJEB22391) | human gut metagenome | biome: human-gut; feature: organic feature; material: feces | host: Homo sapiens | place: Tanzania | collected 2013-01
GGGAAAGCATATCCTGCAAATCGGCGGCTTCGGCTGTTGCGGATATGCCGGCTGCTTCCGGGAGCGTTATGGATACGTTTGCGACGACGGCCGCGGTTGCCAACGGCGAACTCTCCATTCCCGAAGGCTTTGACAAAGCTGGGTTCGAACGCGTGGCAAAAGAAAACTTCATCAAGCTGCAGAAGGCTTGGGATACCGGCAACGTCGTCGAAATCAGTGACTTTACGACGAACGATCTCTTCATTGCCGTCACGCATCAGCTTCGCGAGCGCGGCAATGTGAAGCAGACGTCCGAAGTCGTGGATCTTTCCGCCAAGTTTTTGGGACTCACGACGGAAGGTGACGAATACGTGGCCGTCGTGGAATTTACTGGGGCGATGAAGTATTCCGGCGAATTTGAAACGGTGCATGAACGCTGGGTGCTCACGCGGCCCACGAATGAAAAGGAAGGGTGGCTTTTGGCCGGTATCGAACAGGTACAGGATCCGGTAGCGGGGCACGCCTAAAAGACGATTCTTTCCGCTGTAAAAACCGTCTGAGACTTTTGAAGAGTTTCAGGCGGTTTTTTGTATCCGTATTTATAAATTCAGAAGAAATAGGGAAAGCCGTTCCGCTCCAATGTCGGCGCGGCTTGGCTAAGGGTCTGCCCTGTGGCGTGTTTGGTACGGATACACTATCGGACTTAAGGGAAATCCCTCTCGGTTTGCGAGGGAGAAATTGACGAAAGTTTGATCTCGGTGAAACTTTGGGGCATTAGCGGAAAAAAATCGGAAAAAATTGGCCGTCTGGTCTTTTCATTTGGGGCAAAAGTGTGCAAACTGCGCACCCCGAAAAAAGATCGAATCAGGCAGCGGCCAAAACGTGTAGTCATCGACGGTCTTTTTTACAAGGAATTGTTTTTTCTCTGTCCCTCGCTTTTTAGGTAAGGAGAGGTGTGATGACGCAGCTGATCGTTTTGGTCTGCTTGTACATGTTGGTTTCGGTCGGCATCGGATTGTGGGCGGCTCGCCGCGTGCGCAATACGGCTGACTACGCGTTGGCGGGACGTTCGCTTCCGTTGATGATGGTGATTACGGCGACGTTTGCGACGTGGTTCGGCAGTGAAACCGTGTTGGGGTTGCCCGGGCGCTTTATTGAAGGCGGTATTGCCGGTGTCATTGAAGAACCTTTCGGTTCCGGCATGGCGCTGGTTTTAGTCGGGATGTTTTTTGCCCGTAAGCTCTACAAGATGAATCTTCTGACCATCAGCGACTTTTACCGTCGCCGTTACGGACGGAAGATCGAACTCGCCTGCTCGATTTTCATCATCATTTCCTACCTCGGTTGGGTGGGAGCGCAGATTGCGGCGCTGGGGTTGGTGTTGAACCTCGTCACCGAAGGTTTCGTGAGCGTTTCCGCCGGTATGACGATCGGTACGTTCGTCGTACTCTTTTACACCGTGTACGGCGGTATGTGGTCCGTGGCGGTGACGGATTTCTTCCAGATGATCATCATCGTCGCGGGGCTTGTGGCCGTGGCCGTCTGTGCCGGTGATATGGCGGGCGGTTTCTCTAAAGTCATTGAATTTGCGGATTCCCGTCATCTCTTTAATCCGTTGCCGGAAGCCGGTGTGACGAATTGGCTCTTCTGGATTTCGGCGGCAATCACGATGATGATCGGCTCCATTCCGCAGCAGGACGTGTTTCAGCGCGTAATGAGTGCCAAGAGTGCCGGTACGGCGGCGCGCGGTGCGGCGTTGGGCGGTATTTTCTACATCTTCTTTGCCTTTGTGCCGATGTTTATCGTCTGCGCGGCGGTGCTCGCGATGCCGGGGGTGGGAGAGATGCTTTTGAACACCGATCCTCAGCGTTTGTTGCCCACGCTCGTGCGTGATTACATGCCGGGGTGGCTGCGCGTGATCTTTTTCGGAGCCGTGCTGTCTGCGGTGATGTCGACGGCATCTGCGACGATGTTGGCGCCTTCGACGACGTTTGTGAAGAACGTGTTGGCGGACTTCATCCGCATCACGCCGGATCGTCAGCTTTTTTACATGCGTGCGACGCTCTTCGTGTTTGCCGTGGCGGTTCTCACCTACAGCCTCTGGTTTGAAGGAACGGCGATCTACGACATGGTGGCAATGGCGTATCAGTTCCCGGTCGTAGGTGCTTTCTGGCCCTTGGTCTGCGGCATTTATTGGAAGCGTGCAACGACGCAGGGTGCGTGGCTTTCTATCGTGTCCGGAGCGGTTGTATGGGTGATTCTGACGGCAACGCCTGCGGGAAGCGTGTTCCCGTCGGTGTTGGGCGGTTTTATGGCGGCGGGCGTCGGCATGGTGGCAGGAAGCCTGATGCCCACTCGCAGTAATGCCCGTTACCGTCGTTGGCAGGCGGTTACTGCGGCGGTCTGACGCGCTCTGAACTCATCTTGAAAAACGGACGGTCTGAAGAAAGCTTCGCCGTCCGTTTTTTATTGACGCTTTTTTCGGTTCAAGACCGTTGCGTCCGATAAAATCCGAATGTTTTCTCGAAATCCGCCCGAATCTCTATGTCAGCGAAAGGGCGTTAAACATTGAAGGACTTTTATTGTGATCAACGTCGTTATTTTGGCAGCCGGTCTCGGCAAGCGCATGCATTCTTCTTTACCGAAGGTGCTGCAGCCCTTGGCGGGGCGTCCCATGATTTCCCATGTGCTTTCCGCGGTGCAGACCGTGAAGGACGTTGCTAAGACCGTGGTGGTCGTGGGGCACAAGGCCGAAGAAGTTAAGGCCGCTTTGGCGGGGTTTGACAACGTCGAATACGCGCTGCAGGAACCTCAGTTGGGAACCGGGCACGCGCTGCAGCAGGCCTTGCCCCTCCTGGATCCTGCGGCGGAAACGACGCTCGTGCTGTTGGGCGACGTGCCGTTGATTCAGCCCGAAACCATTGAACGCCTGCGGGATGCCGCGGGCGACGGCATGGCGCTTTTGACGACGGTGCTCCGCAATCCTACGGGGTACGGTCGCATTCTGCGTCAACGGGGCCGCATCGTTGCCATCGTGGAGCAGAAGGATGCCACGGAGGGGCAAAAGCAGATTCGTGAAGTCAACACGGGCATCATGCTCTTCCCGACGGCGCGTCTTTCGGGGTGGCTCTCTGAATTGAAACCCGCAAACGCCCAGGCCGAGTACTACCTAACGGACGTGATCGGTCTTGCGGTGCGTGACGGCGTGCGCATCAATTCCGCGCGGCCGCGACGCAGCTTTGAAGTCGAAGGTGTGAATTCGAAGACGCAGCTGGCTCGTTTGGAAGGTATTTGGCAGGATCATCAGGCGGAACAGCTGACGGACGCGGGTGTTACCGTGATCGATCCGTCGCGTCTGGATATCCGCGGCAAACTTACCTGCGGTGAAGATGTCGTGATCGATGTGGGTTGCGTGTTTGAAGGCAACGTGGTGTTGGGCGACCGCGTAAAGGTCGGCCCCTACTGCGTCATCCGCAATTCGGAAATCGGTGCGGGAACCGTGGTGGAAGCCTTTACGCACATGGACGGCGCCAAAGTGGGCACCGACAATAAGGTGGGGCCGTATGCGCGGTTGCGTCCTGGGATGGAATCCGCGGACAAAGTGCATCTCGGCAACTTTGTGGAAGTCAAAAAGAGCACGATCGGCGAGGGGAGCAAAGTGAATCACCTCTCCTACATCGGTGACACGGAAATGGGGAGCGGCGTCAATGTCGGCGCCGGTACCATCACCTGCAATTATGACGGCGTGAATAAGTTCAAGACTGTGATCGGCAACGACGTTTTCATCGGTTCGGATACGCAGCTGATTGCCCCGGTGACGGTCGGCGACGGTGCGACACTCGGGGCCGGTACGACGCTCGCAAAAGATGCGCCCGCCGGAAAACTCACGTTGTCGCGTGCTCCGATGAAGACCGTGGAAGGCTGGGTGCGTCCGAAGGATCGCGCTTAAAGGGCGGTTTCGTCTCGTTTTGATTTTCGGGACAAGACGACTGCGGGTTGTCTTGTCTCCCAAAGGACACAACTATGTGCGGAATTGTGGCCGGCGTCAGCCGGAAAAAAGTCATGCCGATCCTTCTTGAAGGCTTGCGGCGTTTGGAATACCGCGGCTACGACAGCTGCGGTGTGGCAGTCATTGAGGGCGGAGCGATCCGCCGTGCGCGTTCCGTGAAGCGCGTACAGGAATTGGCGGAGCAGGTTGAAGCCGAAAAGTTGGACAGTACGGTGGGGATCGCCCACACGCGTTGGGCGACGCACGGCGGCCCCGTGGTCTGCAATGCGCACCCGCATATTGCGGGCGGTCGGATTGCCTTGGTGCATAACGGCATTATTGAAAACTACGCTGAAATCCGGGAGGAATTGCTGTCTGCCGGCGTGACGTTTGAAAGTCAGACGGATACGGAAGTGCTGGCACATCTCGTGAACCATTACTACGAGGGCGATCTTTTGGCGGCGGTGGAGAGGGCGTTAAACCGCGTACGCGGTGCCTACGGGATTGCCGTCTTCTGCATGTCGTTGCGGCGCGCCTGGGCTCTCCGATGGTGGTGGGGTTGGCCGATGAAGGCAACTTCATTGCGAGCGACGCGATGGCCTTGGCGGGCGGCACCGACCGCATTATTTTCGTCGAAGACGGCGACGTAGTGGACGTGACGACGGAAAAGGTGGCGGTCTATGCGCACGAAGGGAAAGACTATCGCCCCGTCGAACGCAGGGTGATGAAGGTGCAGGCCTACACGGGCGCCGCGGAGTTGGGCCCTTATCGTCACTACATGCAGAAGGAAATCTTCGAGCAGCCGCGCGCGTTCGGGGATACGTTGGAAGGCGTGGCGGGGATTACGCCGACGCTCTTCGGCAAAGACGCCGAAGTGGTTTTTAAAGACGTCAACCGCGTGCTCATCATTGCCTGCGGTACGAGTTTTTACGCCGGGTTGACGGCGAAGTATTGGTTGGAAGCCGTGGCCGGGATGCCGTGCGACGTAGAGGTCGCGAGCGAATATCGGTACCGCGAACCCGTGACGGATCCGAAAACGCTCGTCGTCACCGTGTCGCAGTCCGGGGAAACGGCCGATACCATCGCGGCACTCAAATTCGCGAAGTCCCGCGGAATGGCTAAGACGCTTGCGGTTTGCAACGTCGCCCAGAGCGCTTTGGTACGCGAAAGTCTGCTTCACTACATTACGCGCGCCGGTGTGGAAATCGGTGTGGCGAGCACCAAGGCGTTTACGACGCAGTTGGCGGCACTCTACCTTCTGACGCTGGTGTTTGCGAAGTTGCGCGGCAGGCTCGACGAAAAGGCAGAAGCCGAAGCGCTCACGAGACTGCGGCACGTGCCGACGGCTTTGACGGCGGTGCTCGCGTTGGAGCCGCAAATCATCGCCTGGGCCGAACGCTTTGCCCGAAAGGAACATGCGTTGTTCCTGGGGCGCGGCATGCATTATCCGATCGCCCTTGAGGGCGCTTTGAAACTTAAGGAAATCAGCTACATCCATGCTGAAGCCTATCCCGCGGGCGAGTTAAAGCACGGTCCTCTGGCATTGGTTGACGAAAACATGCCCGTCGTGACGATTGCGCCCAATGACGAGCTCATTGAGAAGTTAAAGAGCAACATGCAGGAAGTTCGCGCCCGCGGCGGCGAACTCTACGTCTTTGCGGACGGGGATTCGGCGATTGCGTCCGAGGAACATGTGCACGTCATCCGGTTGCCGGAAAACTACGGGGATCTTTCGCCCGTGCTTCACGTGGTGCCGCTGCAGTTGTTGGCGTACCACACGGCTTTGGCACGGGGAACGGATGTTGATAAACCGCGTAATCTCGCGAAGTCCGTGACGACGGAATAATTGTCCGAGTAGGCAGAATCGCTCAGAAATCGGGGCTCCGGTCCCGTCTCGCCGCCCGTCGGCCGGGAGTATGATTTAAAAATCGTGCTTGCGGCTTCGGACGGCGTTTTTGTCTCCGGGGCAGCTGAAATCGATTTTTTGCAGTCGGCTGTTTCGGACGGGCGGTTTTCAAAAAAAAGACGTGATCTGCCTCGCTGAGCAGCATATAGAGGTATCCGAACATGGAAAAGAAGAATCTGGACTGGGCCAATCTCGGGTTTGGCTACACAAAGACGGACTATCGCTGGCAGAGCGAATGGAAAAACGGCGCCTGGGATGAGGGCGGCCTTATTACGGACGAATACATCAAGCTTTTGGAATCGGCCTGTGTGTTCCATTATTCCCAGAGTTGCTTTGAAGGGATGAAGGCCTACACGACGAAGGACGGGCACATCGTTACCTTCCGTCCGGATCAGAACGCGCTGCGTATGGAAAAGACGGCCGAACGTCTGGCGATGCCCGTGATGCCGGCGGCTAAGTTTGTGAAGGCCGTGGAAGAGACGGTGCGCGCCAATGCCGCCTGGGTGCCGCCCTATGGTACCGGGGCTTCTCTTTACATCCGTCCCGTAATGATCGGTTCCGGCCCCCAGATCGGGGTGGCGCCGGCCCCTGAATTCCTCTTCCGTGTCTTTGTGATGCCGGTGGGTTCTTACTTCAAGGGGGGTGTGAAACCCATTAAGCTGCGTGTTTCCGACTATGACCGTGCGGCCCCGAACGGCACCGGTCACATCAAGGCGGGGCTTAACTACGCCATGAGCCTTTATCCCACAATGGAAGCTCATAAGGAAGGTTTTGCGGAAAACGTCTACCTCGATCCCCGTACCCGCACGTACGTGGAAGAAACGGGCGGTGCGAACCTTCTCTTCGTGACGGATGACAATACGCTCGTCGTGCCGAAGAGCAGCTCGATTCTCCCCTCCATCACCCGTCGCTCCTTGGTTTACGTGGCACAGCACTACCTCGGCATGAAGGTGGATGAACGTCCGGTCGCTTTTGACGAAGTGAAGAATTTCAAAGAATGCGCTCTCTGCGGTACGGCCGCAGTGCTTGCGCCCGTGGGCGAAATCCATACGCACGACGGCGTCATTGCCTTCCCGTCCGGCATGGAGAAAATCGGTGAAGTGAGCGCGAAGCTCCGCAATACCTTGACCGGTATTCAGGATGGTGAAATCGAAGCCCCTGAAGGCTGGATCGATCAGATCTGCTGATAGTGACTTCTCCCCGCTTACGGGCGGGGAGGCAACAAAGAAGCCGCACGACGCAATCCGCCGGCGGCTTTTTTGTTGTCCGTGAAACGGGTTACATCGCGGACGTGATGAAACTCTTGATGCCGGAGCCTACGAACTGCACGCCGATGCATATGAGGATGAAGCCCATGAGTTTCCCCAATACGGCCATGCCGGAGGGCCCCAAGTGTTCGGAGCAGTATTCGCTCGAGCGCAGCGTGAGCCAGGCGATGAAACTCGTCACGGCAATCGCAAGCGCCGTCATCACGAACGCGGAAACCATTTCAGTCTTGGTGCTGATTTCAGCGATTTCGGTGGAAAAACCGATTACGACGGCGATGGTACCGGGGCCGGCGATGCCGGGCATGGCAATCGGAAAGAAGGAATAGTCTTCTTTATTGCGGCGTACCATCGGGGCGTTGTTGGGGCTCTGGCCGCCGAACAGCATCTGGTAGCCGATCATGGCGACGACGAGGCCGCCCGCGATACGCATGGCGCTGTAGCTGATGCCGAAGAAGGTGAGAAGCAGGTTCCCGGCGATGAGGCTCACGAGCATCACGAGGAACGAATAGATCGCGGCCCAGTTGGCCTGCTGATGGCGCTGTTCGCGCGTCATGCCGACCGTGAGGCTCACAAAGAGCGGTATTTTGGTGGGCGGATTGGTGATGACGATAAGCGACACCAGGGCGCCGAAAAAGTACTGCAGGTGGAGTGCTTCCAACATAACGCAGCCTATAAAAAGTAAGGCGTAAAGGGCGGGGCCCAAAAAAGAACGGCGGCATTCTAGGCGAAACTAAGCGCATTTACCTAGTCTGAGGGAAGGTTCGATGCCGTCTCTGCGTTTTTTCCTAATCCTTTCGAAGGAGAAAAAGAGTGCAGCGGGTTGACTTTATTAAATATTGTAACAACGAACGAGCAGAAAACGGAACAAAGTGGTTAAAATACTGAATCTTCATTCAGTCTTTGGTGTACCGCTCCCCTGGTCAGAGCGGTTTTTCTTTCTTTTGTACCGATTTCATGTCCAGAGACTGGATCATCCCTAACGGGCAATCGGCTTTACGGAGCTTTCTGAAAAATGTTGTTGAAATATCAGCCGCGTATGGCTGCCGTTGCGACCGCCGTTGCGGCGACCATTCTTCTGTCCGCCGGTATGGTGAATGCGCAGACGGCGCCGCTCACCCAGGTGGAAGTGACGGAAATGAAGTTGGAAGACGCGGTGATCCGCGATGAACTCTCCGGGCGTACGACGGCCTATCAGGTCGCCGAAGTGCGTCCTCAGGTTTCGGGCATCATCGAAAAGCGTCTTTTTGAAGAAGGCGCGGAAGTAAAGGCTGGTCAGTCCCTGTACCGGATCGATCCGAGCCTTTATCAGGCGCAGGTGAATTCGGCGGAAGCCGCCTTGAAGCAGGCGCAGGCGAGTCTCACGGTTGCGAAGGCCGACGCGAAGCGTTCCGCCAAACTCGTGGTGACGAACGCCGTGAGCCGTTCGTCGGACGATCAGGCGCAGGCGCAGTTGAAGGTGGCGGAAGCGAACGTTGCCGCCGCAAAGGCCGCGCTTGACACCGCCCGCATCAATCTTCGCTACACACAGGTGAAGAGCCCGATTTCCGGTCAGGTGTCTTTGTCGGAAGTGACGCCGGGCGCTCTCGTGACGGCGAACCAGGCGGCGCGGCTGACGGTGGTGCAGCAGTTGGATCCCATCTACGTGGACGTGACGCAGTCCTACGGCGTCATGGACAAAATCCGTCGGCGCTTTGCCGACGGCGAACTCACCAACGGCGGTACGGAAGCTGAAGTGGAATTGGTGCTGGACGACGGCGCGAAGTACGCTCACAAGGGCAAACTCACCTTTAAGGACGCGCTCGTGAACGAAACGACGGGGACGGTGCGCATCCGTGCGGAATTTCCCAATCCCGAACGTCGCCTGATGCCGGGGCAGTACGTGCGTGCCGTCATCAACGAAGGTGTGCGCAAGAACGTGATTAAGCTCGATCAGCGCGCAACGATGCGTCACACGAACGGTAAGCCCTATGTGTACGTGCTGACGGACGACAACAAGGTGCAAACGCGCGATATCGTCACGTCGGGCACCGAAGGCGCCTATTGGCTCGTGGACAGCGGCTTAAAGGCCGGTGACCGCGTGATTGTCGAAGGTATTCTCAAGATCCGTCCGGGGCAGACTGTGGCACCGGTGGCTGCCGGTCCTCAGCCTCAGAAGACCGATACGCTCGCGAAGTAATCCGGCACTGTGGAGCCTAAGAAACTATGTTGAGTCGATTTTTTGTCGAACGCCCGATTTTTGCTTGGGTGGTCGCGATCGTCATCATGCTCGTCGGGGCCTTGGCGATCTTTAATCTTCCCGTGTCGCAGTACCCCAACATTGCGCCGCCGCAGGTGACGATCAACGCCACCTACCCCGGTGCTTCGGCTGAAACCATGTCCCGCACGGTGACGCAGGTCATTGAAAAGGACATGACGGGGTTGGACGGTCTGATCTACATGAATTCCAGCGCGGATTCGACGGGCCGTATGACGATTACGCTCACGTTCGAGGCCGGTACGAATCCTGATATTGCTCAGGTTCAGGTACAGAACAAACTGAAGAAGGCGGAATCGTCTTTGCCTGAGACCGTGACGCGCCTCGGCGTGTCGGTTGATAAGAGTTCTGCTTCCTTCCTGATGGTGGTGGGGTTCGTAGATCGTACGGGCCGCATGAATTCCGGCGACTTGGGGGACTTCCTCACAAACAACGTGGAAGAAACTTTGTCGCGTGTGAAGGGGGTGGGTGAAGCGACGGTGTTCGGTGCGTCCTATGCCATGCGAATCTGGATGGATCCGGGCTTACTCATGAAGTACGGCCTGCAGCCTTCCGATGTGTCTGCCGCGATTTCCGCACAGAACGTTCAGGTGGCGGCGGGCGATATTGCCGGTCAGCCTACGAACGGCAAGCGCATGATTACGGCGACGCTGCGCGCAAGTTCTTTGATGACGACGCCGGAAGAATTCGAAAACATCACGCTTAAGACCTTGGCCGACGGTTCCGTCGTGCGCATCAAGGACATCGGCGAGGTGGGCTTGGGTCAGGAAACCTACACGTTTGAAGGTAAGTTTGACGGCGTGCCGTCTTCGGGTATCGCCATTAAGCTGAGTTCGGGGGCGAACGCCCTCGGAACAGCCGACCGCGTGCGTGCAAAGGTGGCGGAACTGTCACCCTACTTCCCCGAAGGCGTGGAAGTGATTTACCCCTTCGATACGACGCCTTTCGTGACGGCCGCTCTTGAAGAAGTGGTGAAGACTTTGATCGAAGCCATCATCCTCGTGGTGTGCGTGATGTACCTCTTCCTGCAGAACTGGCGTGCAACGATCATTCCGACGATCGCCGTGCCGGTGGTGCTTCTGGGGACGTTCGGCGTCCTGGGGGCGCTGGGGTACTCCATCAATATGCTCACGATGTTTGCTTTGGTGCTTGCGATCGGCCTCTTGGTGGATGACGCCATCGTAGTCGTTGAAAACGTCGAACGCGTGATGAGCGAAGAAGGGACGGACGCGAAGACCGCGACCATCAAGTCGATGGGTCAGATTCAGGGCGCTCTGATCGGTATTGCCATGGTGCTTTCCGCCGTGTTCATTCCGATGGCCTTCTTCGGCGGTTCTACCGGCGTGATTTACCGTCAGTTCTCGGTGACGATCGTGTCGGCGATGGTTTTGTCCGTCATCGTGGCTCTCACGCTGACGCCGGCCCTCTGCGCGCAGTATCTGAAGCAGGTGAAGGCGGGACATCATCTGGAAAAAACCGGGTTCTTCGGTTGGTTCAACAATGGGTTCCGCAAGATGACGAGCGGCGTGCGCGCGTCGGTCGCCAGTCTTGTGAAACACATTGCCCGCCTCATGGTGATCTACCTTGTGCTCGTGGGCGCCGTGGTCTGGGGCTATATGCACCTGCCGAGTTCCTTCATGCCGGCGGAAGACCAGGGCGTGCTCCTCATGATGATGCAGTCGCCTGCGGGTTCTACGGCGGAACGTACGGATGCTGCGTTGGCTCGCTTCCAGCAGACGATTTCGAAGTCCGAAGCCAAAGATGTGGAATCCGTCTTCTATGTGCGCGGATTCTCGTTTGCCGGTACGGGTCAGAACAACGCCATGGGCTTTTTGAAGTTGAAAGACTGGAGCGAACGTAAGACGCCGGATACGAGCATAGGCGCCATCATGGGACGTGTGCAGGGCCTGCTTTTCTCGCCGATGTTTAAGGACGTGATGGGCTTTGCGTTCCCGTTGCCCGCCGTGCCGGAATTGGGTGTGGCCGAAGGCTTTGACTTCTACCTGCAGGATCGCGGCGGCAAGGGTCACGACAACCTGATGCAGGTGATGAATCAGTTCCTCGCAGCCGCAAACGCCGATCCGCGCTTAACGCAGGTGCGTCACAACGGTATGGCCGATACCCCCATGCTGCAGGTGAATGTGGACTACGGTAAGGCGCGTGCCATGGGTGTGTCGGATACGACGATCAATTCGACGTTGAATTCCGCCTTGGGTTCGAGCTACGTGAACGACTTCATGGATCAGGGACGCTTGAAGAAGGTCTACATCCAGGGTAAAGAAGACAGCCGAGGTGAAATCGAAGACATTGGCAAGTGGCATGTGCGCAACAGCGCGGGCGAAATGGTACCGTTCTCGTCCTTCATGACGGTGGAATGGACCTATGGGTCGCCGCGTCTGGAACGCTTCAACGCGTTGGATGCCGTCAACATTCAGGGCAGCCCCGCCGCCGGCGTTTCTTCCGGCCAGGCCATGGATGCCGTGGAAGAAATCATGAAGACGCTGCCGCCCGGCTACTCCATCGAATGGAACGGGGTGTCTTATCAGGAACGTGTGGCAGGCAGCAACGCCGGCCCCCTCTATGCGGTTTCGCTTCTGGTGGTGTTCCTCGCCTTGGCCGCTCTCTATGAGTCCTGGTCGATTCCGGTCGCCGTGATTCTCGTGGTGCCGTTGGGGGTGTTGGGTGCTTTGGCGCTTACCTGGATCTGCGGCAAGGAAAACGACGTGTACTTCCAGGTGGGTTTGTTGACCACTGTGGGGCTCGTCGCAAAGAACGCCATTTTGATCGTGGAATTTGCGCGCGAACTCTATGAAAGCGGTATGGACGCGTTGGCGGCCGTCGTGGAAGCGGTGCGTCTGCGTCTGCGTCCGATCGTGATGACGTCCTTGGCGTTCGGTCTCGGTGTGGTGCCGTTGGCGTTGGCGCATGGCGCGGGGGCCGGCGCGCAGTCCGCGATCGGTGTGGCCGTGTTGGGCGGGATGCTGACGGGTACCTTCCTCTGCATCTTCTTCGTGCCGGTGTTCTACGCGCTTATTATTCAAATCTTCAGCAAGAAGAAAACGAACAACCTGCCGGCGGCATCTGCCTCGGCCGATAAGGAAACGAATCATGCGTAAGAGCTTGTGTCTTCTTCCCCTGGTGTCGGCGCTGATGCTGACGGGGTGCGTGTCCTTGGCGCCGGACTACGAACGTCCGGAAGCACCGGTGGCGCAGGCGTGGCCCGCGGATGCGGCAACGGCCAACGCCAAAGTGGTGACCGAGGGGCTCGCGGCTTGGAGTGACTTCTTCACCGATGAGCGCCTCGTGAAACTCATCAACGCGGCCCTTGAAAACAACCGCGACCTTCGGGCGGCGGTCTACAACGTCGAAAAGGCCCGTGCGCAGTACAACGTGAACCGTGCGAATTTGTTGCCCTCCATTGCGGCGACGGGCAGCGAAACGGCGCGCAGTTCCGGCGTGAATACGCCGCAGCCTTCAGGCGGTGCGCAGCACACCTACTCGGCTCAGGCGGCGCTCTCATCGTATGAACTCGACTTCTTCGGTCGTGTGAGAAACGCGAACGAACAGGCACTGCAGGCGTACTTCCAAACGGAAGCTGCGCAGCGCTCGGCGCAGATGACGGTGATTACCGACACGGCACAGACGTGGCTCGCGCTGGGGGCTGCCAAGAGCCAGTTGAAGCTTGCGGAAGAAACCTTCAAGAGCCAGACGGAAAGCGCGAAACTCATCGAAAAGAGTTACGAGCTCGGCGCTTCGAGCTTGATCGACGTGCAGCAGGTGCGTCAGAGCGTGGCGACCGCTACCGCCGCCCGCGTGCAGGCGGCGCGCTCGGTTGCACAGTACCGCAATGCCCTGGCACTGCTTGTGGGCGCGGCCTACGACACGGCTTTGGAACCCGAAGGCCTTGAAACGGCGAGCGTAAACCGCGTGTCCGCCATTTCGAACGTGCCGTCCGAAGTGCTGCTGCAGCGCCCGGACATCGCATCGGCGGAAGCGCAGTTAAAGAGCGCCAATGCCAATATCGGCGTCGCCCGTGCGGCCTTCTTCCCGCGTATTACGTTGACCGGGTTCTACGGGACGTCGTCTTCGGAACTTTCCAACCTCTTTGATGCCGGTACCAAGGTGTGGCAGTTTGTGCCGTCCGTGTCGCTTCCGATCTTTGCGGGCGGTGCAAACGTGGCGAACTTGAACGCCGCCAAGGCGCAGCAGAAGGCAGCGTTGGCGACTTATGAAGGGGCGATCCAGAAGGCCTTTAAGGACGTGGCGGATGCGCTTGCGACCGAAGGCACCGTGGACGAAGAGCTGAAGGCCCGCAAGGACTTGGCGGACGCGGCGGCGGAAACCTATCGCCTCGCGCAGGAACGCTACAAGAGCGGTGCGGACAGCTACTTGTCCGTTTTGGACAGTCAGCGGACGAACTTCTCGGCGCAGCAGGGACTGATCTCCGCGCAGCTCGCGCGCTCGGCAAGCCTCGTGACGCTGGTGTTCAAGCGTCTAAAGCAACCATTGGTGTTAGGCTATATTGTGGCTGGCTTTTTGGCAGGGCCACACATGCCCTATACCCCCAGCGTGAGCGATATGAGCAGCATACACACATGGGCCGACATAGGCGTCATATTCTTGATGTTTACGCTCGGCCTCGAGTTTTCGTTCAAAAAAATAGTCAAGATGGGCATCGGCCCCGTTATAGCCGCCTGCAGTGTCATGTTCTGCATGATGAGTGTGGGCAACATGGTGGGCCACCTGTTTGGCTGGGGCAGCATGAACAGCCTGTTCCTTGGCGGCATGCTTGCCATGTCCAGCACCACCATCATTTACAAAGCCTTTGACGACCTCGGGCTGCGGCAGCAAAAGTTTGCGGGCGAGGTGCTCTCCGTACTCATCTTAGAGGACATACTCGGCATATTGCTCATGGTCGTGCTCAGCGCGTTAGCCGTGTCGCGCCAGTTTCAGGGTATGGAACTCGTAGGCAGCCTTTTCAAACTCGGTTTCTTCCTCATACTGTGGTTTGTGGTGGGCGTATACATCATACCCATATTTTTGCGCCGCACCCACCGGTTCATGAACAAGGAGACACTCCTTGTGGTGAGCATCGGACTCTGCTTCCTGTTAGTCGTCATAGCCGGCAAAGTAGGTTACAGTTCGGCCTTCGGGGCCTTTATGATGGGAAGCATCTTGGCCGAGACGGTAGAGGCCGAAAAGATAGAGCGCGTGGTGTCACCCGTCAAGGACCTCTTTGGCGCCATATTCTTTGTGTCGGTGGGCATGTTGGTCGACCCCGCTGTGCTGGCCGCCTATTGGCTGCCCATAGTGGTGCTGTGCATCGCCATCATTGTGGGGCAAGCCGTGTTTGGCACCACCAGCTTCTTGCTTTCGGGCCAACCCCTGCGCATCGCGGTGCAAGGCGGTTTCTCGTTGGCACAAATCGGAGAGTTCGCCTTTATTATAGCCTCGCTTGGCATATCGCTCGGCGTTACAAGCGACTTTCTTTATCCCGTAGTGGTAGCTGTCAGCATTATCACAACCTTCTTCACCCCCTACATGATAAGAGCCGCGCAGCCAGTATGCCGCCTGCTTGAACGTGTGGTGCCGCAAAATGTGATGCACCGCTTGATGGAACGCGGCACACATGCCGAGGCCCAATCTGCCGTTGCAGCCACCGACGGTGTGTGGAAACGCCTGCTCATGGCTCTGGTCAGCCAGGTGGGAGCCTACCTCACCCTCAGCGTAGCCGTCATACTCATATCCTTCACCGTGTTGCTACCCCTGTGCCGCGGCGCATTAGGCCATTGGCCGGGCAATGTGGCGTGCGGCTTGCTCACAGTGTTAGTGGCTTCGCCCTTTTTGCGCGCCATCGTCATGCGCAAAAATCACTCCGACGAATGGAAACAGTTGCGCAGCCGCAGCCGCATGAACCATGTCGGGCTGTGGGTCACATTTGGTGTGCGATATGCACTGGCCACGGCAGCCATATATTATGTCATCAACTTTCTGTCACCCTTCTGGTGGGTATGGAACACACTCGCCTCGGTGCTGATAGTGGCGCTCATCATCGCTTCACGCCGCGTCAAGTGGGTCAGCATCAAAATGGAGCGCGTGTTCTTGCAGAATTTGCGCTCACGCGAGGTGATGGCGCAAAGCAATACGGCAGGCGAGCCCGGCTATGCCGGCAGGCTTAACAGCCGCAACATTCACATAGCCGAGCTCGAGGTGCCCGAAGACTCCGCTTGGGGCGGGTGCCACCTGCGCCACCTGGGGTTCAGCCATCACGACGGGGTGATGATTGCGGCCATTGTGCGTGGCAGCCACCGCATCAATGTGCCCGATGGCGACACTATGATATTTCCGGGCGACCGCATCGAGGCCATTG
>OQVS01001503.1_pt1 | contig 15754 bp, 21 predicted proteins | sample 1691601 | NCBI WGS metagenome assembly OQVS01 (sample SAMN03418268, study PRJEB22391) | human gut metagenome | biome: human-gut; feature: organic feature; material: feces | host: Homo sapiens | place: Tanzania | collected 2013-01
GTGTCTGCCCCGCAACAGCCTGAGAATACAATTGCGCCCTATTGGCGAGGACTAATGGGGTGGCTTCGGCCGCCCCTTTTCTATTAAATAAGGAAAGGAGTAAACACAAATGTCAAGAGCTTTGGGATACTACACCTATACAGGTGTTCAGGAAATTACGGCAGGTAATATTCTTCCTCTTACCAACACTGTTCGTCAGTTTGGCAGCTGCATTCGCTTGAAGGACAATACAGTTGTTCTGAAGAATGCTTGCGGTTGCTATGGTGGTGAGCGCGCTGCCGGCTATTATACCGTGCACGTTAATGCTACCGTAACTGCGTCCGAAGAAGGCCAGGTTACTGTGTCTCTGTATCAGGACGGTAATCTGGTTCCTGGGGCTGTTCAGACTTCTTCCGCGGCTGCAAATGGTATCGTCAACTTTGGTTTCACGGCTCCCGTCAGAGTCTACTGTGGCCAGAGTGAGAGTGTGCTGTCTGTGTACTTGAACGGCCAACAGGTAAACACCCTGAACGTTGCCGTGGAGGTGACTAAGGAATGAAAGCCTATAAAGAGAAGCTGATGCGCTGTATTAAAGACTACACTGATCTTCCTGTATCTGAAAGATCTGCAAGCACCATTAAGAGTCTGATAGAAGCGTATCATGCAATCGACTCCTTGGAAGACACTTCTTCCGACACTTCCGTGCATAAGTTGACCCAGAAGGAAATCGACGATTGGAACGCCAATATGGAGAATGTTGACGGAACAGTCGGCGGTCACTGGGACATTGATCAGACTACCACTATTGCTGAAAGCATTGGTGTATATTTTGATAACATCACCGAGCAGTGCTGGAATGTGGCTATGAACATGATGTATTCAGATTATGCGTCCGTTGCCGATAAGTATGGTGTGAGTTCTGCTAAGTTCTACGGCGAGCTGGCTAAAGCGTTTCTGTGGGATCCTGATGGTCCCGGAGCAGAGGAAAAGCTTGCAATCTATGCCCATAAAATTGCAGGAGTCAAATAAGCAAAAAAAAAAGAGCTCATATTGAGCTCTTTTTTTTTTACTTAAATTTCTTTTCACCGTTACGTTCGAAATACTTCAGATGCTGATAAGCATCTTTTGTATGCTCTGTAACCTCGATCTGACTACATAGCTCTTTAAGCTTATACCAGTCATCCTTAAACCCGCCGAAGTACTTCTTAATACTCGGCGCTTGCTCCACAAGCGGAATGTTGCCCCTTTGGCAAAGATACCTGATGACCCCAATTACCTCGCAAGGATAAAAACTATTCCATGCGAGATGTTGTGCCATATGGGGATAAAGGTTAAAGCGTTCCATGACTACAATATCCGGGTTCAAAATTTGTATTCTCTCCGCAATCTCCATGTGGTTACGCTGGCACGTTCCGCCTATGACTCTACCGTTTGAATCTCTGAAGACCCATCCGGTGTGATCTCCCGGATCAAATACTAGAATTGTTTTCATCGATGAAAAACCCCTGTTCAATTTTATTTGCGAGGTCCAGAATTTTTTCACTGTAAATAGCAAAAAAATCACAAAGCTGCTCCTCATTAAATGCATCGGGAACAGACATCTGAGTTGCAAACAGACAAGCGTGTACCAACTCATGAATCAACACACGTTTGAAAGTAAGATCAGTAAGTTCATTAGACATATAAATCGCACTTTGACCCACCCAGGTGCAACCTCTGCAAACAGCGCCATCTGCAACCATATGTGGGTCATGTGAATCAACTACCTGAATTATCCATTTTTGACCGACTATGTCAAACGAAACTTCTTTTACATTTCTATTCAGCATCTTCATCGTTCAGTGCCCTCCTTATGTCATCAGCTTTATTGAAGTTTATACGCCCCACGTGTTGATCGAAAGAACCTTGACATTCCAGATAGTAAATATTTACCATCTTTTTCTGACCCATACGATTCAACCTATCCTCGGCTTGCTTAAGAATCTCAGGTGACCAATCACGATCTACAAAAATGAGAGTATGGCTCACTTCTTGCAAACCATCGTAACCCTGACCCATAGCACCAATTGTACCTATTAGTACTTGGCTGTCTTTCCACATAAAAGAGATACGAGAAGCATCATTTGTTTCCGCTTTCTGTTTACCTGTAATAGTACTTGCATGAATACCATTATCTTCCAGGTAAAATTTTAATGCCATAGCCGTACGCTCAAATACGGAAAACACTACGATCTTTTCAGTAGGATTATTCTTACACATCTCAAGAACCCATTCGAATTTAGGTCCGTGTTCACCAGGTTCAAATAATCCGGGCCAAGAAGTAGTCTGCATCAATCGAATAGTGAGAACAGCACCATTGGCTATAGTACAGTTTTCGGGCAACTCGTCGAGCAACAATTGTTTTTCCTTTTTGTACAATTCCCGTTGTTTCTTTGTCATGGGCAACCTTACGATTTCTCGTGTTTTACCTGCACCGACTTTCACAGCATTACGCACACTTATGAAATCAAGTAGAGCATTCAGCAAAGCAATCTTATTGGGATTCTTTGTCATACCTACAATTTTAGGTCCCCAGGGAGTTTGGTGTTGCTCACAAAAGTAATCTACAAAAGTGTGATAACTATTGCAAGCATACTGTGGATCTAGGAAATTAAGTATACTCCAAAGGTCATCTACATATCTTAAAATAGGTGTGCCTGTTAGGGCTACTCTATGCGCTGCCGAAATATTTTTAACTGCCTGTGTTTGTTGCGCTCTGCGGCTCTTAATTTTATGGGCCTCATCGAGAATTAAAAATTCCCATTGAAATTCTTTGAACTTCATAAGTGTTTTTTCGTTGCGCAACTTATCGTAATTTATGATCCATATTCCCGGGGCAACATTCTGCTGGCCGTCGTAAATTTCGGCTTTAAGGTTGCCCCAACGTTCAAGCTGGTCCTTCCACTGCGTACGTATAATTTTAGGACAAACTATTAAGGCTGTTTTGGGATTGTTTGCCGCTAAGTATCGTACGGTTTCAACAGTCTTACCTAAACCCATAGGGTTAGCGTTAAGGCAATGTTGTAGACCCATCATCTTGTCGATATCTTTTACCTGAAATGGTTGAAGCCCATCTATATTCGCAATCTTGGAGACCTGCCTTTCTATTACCGTAAGCACATTCATTCCGAGTACTAACCGATTGATCAAGTTGTCTTCGGCGATAATAAAGGCGTCTTTTTTCCTCTGGCGCCATCCCAGAAGTAAGGGCTTCACCGTATATTCCTGAGGTGTTTCCAGATATACATGTAGATACCGTCCTTGTGGGATAATCTTCATACATCATTCCTCCTCCTCGGGCCATCCGTGCAACTTACCCCAAGCATAACCCACTTCTGCGTCTGCTTTAAAAGGCACAGGGCAGTCAGGAACATACTTGAGAGGCGTTTCTGCCATAATACGAACACATGTCTGTGCAACCAGATCGACAAGATCTTTTTCATCTCTACACTCTACGATAATAGAGTCATGCACGGTAGTTACAATGCGTGCATCAAGATTGTTCTCTCTCAAGAACTTATCAATCTCGATAAGACTAAACATCGTAAAATCAGAAGCGATACTCTGAATAGGTGTATTGATGTATTCATTTTGAATATGATTCAGATCCTCATTTGTAACTACAAAATGGCGCTCACGTCCAAAAATAGTTGTACACGCTTCTCCGCGCTTAGCCATAGCTCTGCGGTTATCAATCCACTCCTTTACGTAAGGCATAGGCTTAAACCACTTGGCAATAATTGCACGAGCTTCATTCATGGACTTTTTGAACGTCTGCGCAATACTCCCAGGACCCCGGCCGTAAGCTATGCCGAAGTTAATGGTCTTTGCCATCACTCGCTGTTCCTTATCGAAATCAGGTCCGAACATTTCCGTGGCCACAGCATCATGCAAATCCTTTCCGTTTACGTACACACTGACCAGATAAGGGTCTCTTGAAAGAAGTGCCAATACTCGGAGCTCTGCCTGGCTATAGTCCATCTGAACCAGCTTATAGCCGGGAGTTGCACATAGAAGATTTTTGATCTTTTTATCACGAGGTATGTTCTGCATGTTAGGATTGCTGCTGCTCAAACGACCAGTCTCAGTGCCATGCAAATTGAATGTACCTCTGATACGCAAATCCCTACAAACACATTCTCTAAGTCCCTGAACGTAGGTATCCATGTATTTGCTATTTTTTCGAACACTCGCAATAGCCTGCAAAAAGTCCTTTGCACGAGGATTCGTAATAAGCCCCGCGTCCACCTCGTCGATCAGCATATCAATGGTTGCAGCATCTGTACTAGGTACAGGATATCCCAGAACCTGTTGCAACATCCATTTGAGCTGCTTAGGAGACTTAATGTTAAACTCATCAGTAAGTTTAACCTTAGCACCTGTATCATGTGAATACTGGGAAGGATCCCAGATAGTTGCAGACACTTCGTTTAATCTTTTAGTTGCCCCTTCGAGTTCTTTCTCAAGCTCGAATTCGAGGTCTTCCAGGTAATCCATATCCAGGCGAACACCATTCAATTCTACGCGCATAAACACGTTAGATGCTTCGATAAGCTTGCCATAGATAAAAGATGCCTCTGGCCTTCCCAAGCGCTGTAAAACGCGTTTTAAGCGCAATGTAGCTATGCAATCTCGCTGCATATAAGGAACTAATACAGATGTCGGAATGTCATCATACATAAAATCCCCAAGTTTGATTTTATGTTGCTTACAGTATTCCCTCTTGATTTTATCGAGCTCGTCGTCCCACGCGGGCGCCTGAAGATAAAGTTGACCGAGATCTTTCAGACCATGAGTACCGCGCTTCTCATTAACCGCACAATAGTGATACAGCATAGTATCATCATCGATACGCGCGTCAAGGTTGCACAGATACTTCAAACGAGAGCAGTCAAACTTTCCGTTGTGCCACACAAAGTTAATATTAGGATCAGTGAGCAAATCTTCCAGAGCTTGCCAGACCTCAGGATGCCACACCAGCTCTCCACCTCGAGACCCTTTAATAGGAATATGATACAGGGCATAGCAAGTACTCTCATCTGTTGCAAAGCCAATTGAAAGAAGTTTATTATCCTCCCATTCAATACGACGTGTCTCGATATCGACCCCGACGTCTCTTCCCTGGGCAACTTTACGCACAGTATCGATCATCTGAAGAATATCTTCACAGGTACTGGCTTCGTACAGATTCAGATTCTCCCAATCATATTCCGGAGCGCCAAGCTCAGAATGTGCGAAGGCCTGAATTGCCTCAACAGTTTTATCCAGGATAAGCATATTGGTCTTAATGTAATTCAACGGAGGAATTACAAGCGTATTAGTTGCCCAGACAATACGAAACCAGGAAAACTGATCATGGGAAGATTTGACTTGTTTATCGTCTGAAATGTCCGGGCATACGGCCCGGACAAATCTTTGAAGATCATTGTTCATCATAGTGCTACAACATCCTTCAGTTTATTTGACACCATCACAGGTGCATCATGATAGTTCGTAAACATATTTGTGTAAGGTACAACATCTTTTTCGAGATTCAGAGTATACCCATCAGGGCGTACTCCCCAGAAATTGAGATCGTGCTTAAAAAGATATCCCAGCAGAACAGTATCGCACGACCTAATCTGTTCAGGATATTTATATTCAAGCAGCTCAGACATGGAATACCACATGCCGAGCAGATGGTGAGGCTTTGCCCGAAGGTCGCACAGCTCATTGACGAAATAGGGTCTGCCCTCAGGATGCATCTTTGCGAGAACTTTAGGAATTCCTATGACATCGACATCAGGCATCTCCATCAGCTCCAGGTAGCAGTCCATCCACTCAGACTCATCCTCACCCTGGGCAACAGCCTGCAGTTTGAAGGGCCAGCTACGATTGGGATACATTTTGTTCAGCTCATCGATCGCACTCTGAACTGCCTTGATAGTTGCAGGACCATCCTGAAATACATCCGGAAGGATAATCTCATCTGCTCCGATATACTCGGCAGCCTTTACGACTCTTTCCAGGTCAACAGCTCCACCCAGCTCAATAAGACTGTTGTCCAGAATCTTATAACCCGGAGCATTTCGAGCAGCTTCGGTATATGCAGGATACTTTTCGACCATATGAGTCAAAAACATATGCATGCGCTGATTGCTTTCCAGGCAAATGTTGCCCAGAGGAAAAATGTTAATAAGATACATCTTATTTAGCCTCCCTGGAAGAAATTTCTCGATTCAGATACCACTGGGCCTTCTTCAGGTCCTCGAGGGCCTTAGCGTCCATAGATTTACCCGAAGACTTCTTATGACCCGCCCGTGCAACATACTTGACTACGTTGCCCAGATTAAAGTTAAGGCCTTTGTCCTCGATAAAATCGATGACTTCGATTTTACCCAACGTATAATGCTGCGGATGATTGATTACGTCTGCCATGGTACATTCCTCCTTATACATAATCCCACCCTACCACCCTTATTAAAGTTCTAAAATTTAGAACTTAAATTTTAATCACCGTAACGTTTCTGAAGCTTCTCGTTGTTGTACTTCCAGATCTGATCGAGCGTGAGGCCAAACATCTGACATGTAGCTGCCAAATACCACAGAACGTCTCCCAGCTCCTCGGTGAAATGCTCCTGAGAGCTTCTCTCGACATCCTTATCGTCGTGGCAACGAAGGCGCCGCTTCATCAACCCCGCTACTTCACCGGCTTCCTCAGAGAGACCCAGACACATCAAACATTGAAGACTAATCTGATTTCTTGCGGGATAATCACGCTCCATCTGGCGGGCAACTTCTTCTTGTACTCCACGCAGGGTAGTGGTTACTTCAAGCATTTTCTCTCAACTCCTTTTCATATTTGTTGGCTTTCTTTGCAACAAGTGTTGTCAAAGGAAGAACGATAACTTCATAAGCTGTTTTCAGAAGCACCTGGCACACTACCATAGTAGTCAAAGTCTTAAAGGGCATCTGGCCCAAAAATGCCAGAGGTACAAATACAAGGCTATCGCACAGTTCACCTATCAGGGAAGAAATAATAGCTCTCCAACCAAAACCCTTCAGCTCGCCAGAATGCTTCTCCTTCATCTTACGAAAAACTCTATCGTTTACAAAATCTCCGACCACATATGCCAGAAGAGATGCCCCCATAACTCTCGGAGTACTTCCAAGAACTGTTGCGAAAGCTTCCTGATTCTGCCAATAAGCAGGTGCAGGTGTTGCAATAACGAGACTGAATACAAGAACCATCAGAAGGTTCATAGAGAATGCGAAGTAGCAAGTCACTCGACTCCACTTATAACCATACACTTCCGAAAACACATCAGACAGAATATATGTGATAGGAAAAATCACAATAGCTCCTGTCATTGTAATTCCGAAAGGGAACTGAATCTGCTTAGAAGTAATCACGTTACTAATAAGCATCGCAGACACGAAAAGAATAGTCAAGCACACCTGAAGAAAACTTGCCTTATACTTTCTCATTTGATTATTCTCCCTTCTCAACAGTCACATCAAAGTGCAGAGCATTCTGCACACTCATTTTTACATAAAGACTTTCCGGAGAATATTCTTTCTCCAAAAAATCATAAACCCAGGCAACAGCATCTTCAACGATCATCTCGCTACCGCACTTATCTCTAAAAAGCTTATCGAGCTCGCAGTAGTCAGGAATGCACTGATTCGGTACGAAATCTACATCGAACTGAGCCGTATAGTATTCGAAACCCTGAGGACAATACAGCTGCATCTCGAAAGACATATGAATATTGCCGAGCTTCTGAATATGATTCAATTTAGTCATTTTACATAGCCTCCCATGTTCCATAATTCCTGGCAGGATCTTCTACTCCGTTAGCCTCAAATGCTTTAGTACGATCAATGCATGTCCCGCACTTACCACAAGGCTTATCTCCACCTTCGTAGCAACTCCAGGTCAAATGATAAGGAGCGCCAAGCTTCAGACCATACTTGACAACCTGAGCTTTATTCCAGTTAAGCAGAGGTGCATACAGTCTTACCAAACGACCAGAACCTTCATAGATTGCACGATCCATAGCCTCCTCAAACTCAGGAGTGCAATCAGGATATGCTCTACCTGCAGCATCATCAGCATGTGCACCATAATACACTGTACCTGCATGTACGCTTGTAGCAATAGCTGCCGCATACGAAAGAAACAGACCATTACGGAAAGGCACATAAGTTGCGACAGTACCTTCTCCACCCATATCCTTTAGCTGCTTCGCATAACTCTCATGTGCAACTTCTGCACGCCCTTGAAGAAGGGTACAGTCGCTCAAATCGAAAGCACCGCTGACTTCCTGAATAATATGATCTACACCATAATACTTTGCAACAGACCGTGCACTTTCAATTTCCTTCTGATGCTTCTGACCGTAGTACATACTCAGTGCAAGCACTTTATCTGCCCCGTAAGTCTGTACTGCGTCTGCCAAGCACGTGGTACTATCAATACCACCACTCAGCAACACTACTGCTCGTTTGTCCATAGTTTTGGACCTCCTTTATTGGATTTTTATTTAGGTGAGGTGACCTCTCACCTTGGAACATGCTTGAGCATGCAGTTCCTAAACTAAATAAGTCTGACCCTCGAGATTAGTACGGCGCTCTTTCAAAAATGCTTGAAGCTCTTTAGTTGCGCGGAAGCAATTACTTCCGCTAGGAGTTACGGCGCCTGCCTGCACGAGTTCACAATATACATCGTACATATACCATCTATCTACTCCGATTATTTCGCGAGCCATTTTTAGGCTTATTGTACCCGCACCGATGAACGTTTCCAGCTTAGGATACCTGTCGAACCATTTCAACACAACCGTAACATCCAACGGTGCAACAATCTTCTCGTTCAAAACGTTCACCTCCTTAAAGTTCCATCTGTTTTGCAATTTCCATCAACATCTTATCTGGCACATAAGTTGCACCTGCAATAGGTCTCAGTAAACCACGCGTAATTAGATCAGACATTATCTTAGCGCTATCAGTTCGGTCAATACCCAGAATCTCCTGGAACTGAAAGCCTTTGAAGCTACTCGAACTAAGCAGTACGCGCAGCGCGGGGTGCACACCCAGAAGACCTCTGATAAACTGAACGTTCTCAGTCTTCTTAGCGTTTGCTCTCTTGAACTCTCGAATATAATCTGCGTAGGAAAAAGAAGGTTTCTCGAGAGTCATACGCAAAAACTCATAAGCCCAATCCAGATGTTTTTCTTCGATAAGAAGTTTACCATCGTGTATTGCTCCACACAGAACTGCGATAGCGCAGCATAGTCTGAGCAACTTCTCGTGTACTGCTACGCCTACGATCAGGGGACCTCCACCATACTCATCGTTGATCTTATGGGCAACTTCCCTCATTTTTACTTTGAAATCTTTCGGGAAGATTATGTCTTCTGCCGGAAGACCCCATGCAGCGTTGATAAGATCGAGCCAAGGTTCTATCTTAGGTTGCACATCGGAATCTATACCATCGAGGATGTCGATATCTTCTCGGGCGGCAGTAAGCACAAGGTCATAACGGGCCTGATCTTCTGCGACTGGAATGAACTCTTGGAAGGCTCCATACCCTTTCCAATAGAAATCAGCCAAGTTCCTTCCGGAACGTGGATTGCTGAGCCAGATAAGTCTGGTACGTGCACGTGCCTCACCCTTAACAATTTTATTAAGAGTGACAGCACCAGACGAACGAGTCGAAGATAGATCTTTGATATCATCAACTTCCAAACCGGACGCTTCATCGATTATCAATAACCCCCTATCATTCATGGGGATCGCACCCCAAGTTATAACCCAGCTATCGCCGAATCGTTGCACACCACCAATAACACCTGTACGCCGAGCGTTCTCACCATTGATGTAACCACCCATTCCAAGAACCTTTACCATACGCTGTGCCATCTGAGATTTACCTGTACGAGTATCTCCGATGACCATCGTATCAAGCCAGCCTTTGATGATACCAGCTTGCCAGGGAATTTCTGTCACACTGCAGTAGGTAAGAATCAACGCTCCGAACAAATCAGGTCTACCTTCAATACCTAATGCAGGCATCCATTCCTGATAATGTGTATCCAAAACTTCCGCAAATGTTTCAGATTCCGCAGCAACTTTTCTAAACTTCTCAAAGTTACTCTCATCTACAACAGGGCGCAACGTTCCCAGATTCTCCGCCGACCGAATCATGTAATAGTTTTTCTGTGTACGGGGATCAGTTACACGACACGCTTCAAAGTTATACTTCAAAGTAGCATTCAACCGAAAATCCGTATACATATAAATACCATACCGATTCTCAAAAGACGATTCTTCCAAACCGTCAATGAAACTTGCACTCTCTTGGAAAATGATTTTCTGACAGTTTACATACTCTACAGGCTCGGCCTGTACAGATCTACATCCAAAAGTCTTACGTAAAAATGTATCTTGAACGTTATCAGAAGAATCAATGAACTGAAGCATCTGACGTGGATCAACATCTATACACTGATCCGATTCGTCTGTACCCTTAAAAGCTAAAGGACACGGTTTACTACACGCTGCGTTACGGCAAACCAATTTCAGCTTTGTAGGTACAGTATAGATTTTAGGCTCAACACCTGAAACGCTCATCTTATTAAGCTTAATCCAAGTGTTCAAGTTCTCTGTGAACTCACTACGTACCAATGACGTATCTACAGCTTCAACAGCTTCTTCAGCTCGTTGCACCTCAGTATAATCCTGAGTATATTGCATTACATCTACGTTATGGTATTCTTTATAATAATCAGCAAAGTCCTTTACAGGAAGCTCTACTACACTAATGCTCTTCGCAACAGATCGCAATAATGCGATATAATTTTTAACGTTACGCTTACCGACGTTATCCGTGTCAAGCATAAGGACAACATCCTTATTCTTAAACAGCAGAATCTCATCAGTAGGTATTGCGCTTCCACCAGTACTTGTGACTGCATTAAGACCCTGAGATCTTGCAGCTATACAATCCTTTTCTCCCTCTACAACGTAAATCAGATCCTCATCAAAAGCCTCGTAGGGATAATATCTACGTTGACCAAGCTTTCGGATATTCATACACTTGGCGTTATTTGCGCCAGGGTTGCGCCGATGAACGGGCAAATATCTTCGAGCGTTGACCCACATACCTCTACGAGATTTAATGGGGATCATGATTCTATCTTCTTCGAAACCAATGTGCAACTTATCGATTTCCTCGCGAGTCCATCCAAAAACAGCCATCGCGTCCATCTCTGATGGATTGTTGCACAGATTCTGATGCCACTTTTCGACTTGCTCGTCTGTAGGGAATGGCATCGTACCCTTTGCATTGTAGAAGTCGCACGCATATTTGGCAACTTCTTTGGATACATCAAAGTACTGCTGTACGAACTCTTTCTCAGAGCCCCCGGTACCACATGCGTGGCAATACCATTCACCAGTACTTTCATTTACCGTAAAAGAGGGAGTCTTCTCGTGGTGGAAGGGACAACACGCATACAACTGATCCTCAACCTTTTTCTCGAAATGAACGAACTGATCGTACAGCATGTTTATTCTCCCTTACTTCTTCAAAATTGTTGGGCTGGCGCCCAACGGTTGCTATTCGCAACTACAATCGTTACATTGGACGCCAGCCCTGGACGCTATATGCTCATGTCCTTAATTTAAGGGCGAGAGCTGCTGGCTTACGCAGCGGGATAAATCTTCTTGACGCGGTTCACGGTATCGCCGTTGTACTCCTCCTGGATAACCTTGGCATTCACCTGCAGGCCGACCAGCTCGGTCACGTCCATCTCAACGACCTCAGAGGTATCGATACCCAGAGCATCGAACAGCTCCTTGATCTTCCACATGCACTTGTCGATCAGCACGTAGTTGTCCCACAGCTTGCGGTTGCCGTCAATACCGTTGACATCATACTCAACCTTGAGCATAGGGTTGCCCGTAGAGGAAGTAGTCTCCTCAACCTTGGAGATAGTCAGGCTGTAGATGCCCTCATCCAGGGGCTCGCGAGAAGGGACGCTGGAGAAATCGAGATTCAACATAGGATTCCTTTCCAAGGCTTAGAGTTAATTCGTTCTCATTCCTTGTACCGATTAACGTCTCGGGTGGACTAAAATTTTACTGCCATCAGGCAGTAGGCTGCACAGGATCATTGTGAAAAGAGGTAAAGCACAATGATGGGAAGTCTCCTGTGCAACCTACCACCCGAAGGTGGTAGTAGAGGCTGGTAGTCCCCACGTCGCGTAGTCCGACTTTTCTATAGGTCGCAAAGCCATTTTTCCTACCCTGCGGAGCACAGTAGGCACCTCTACCTTATTTAATATTGAAAACTGCTTTAGCTGTAGGATTCTGATATTCAGCTCCTACACCCAGCCGCGTCTTCCCAGGCCACTTGCCCTTAGACTTAGTAGTAGCACAATACTTTCCTTGAAGGTCAGTATACGTGTGGATAACTACATCAAAGTAAGTAGGCATTTCTTGTACCATCTTACCATGAATAGCCGGGCCTCCGTAAATGGTACCGCTCAGCTCATCCTTATCAAGCTTCTCCTGCATGGTAAACAACTGGTTCACCTTGCACGCACGCAGCTGCTGAACAGCCAGCTTGTTAAGGTCGGTCATCATACCCCAGTGCTGAATCTGGATATTGGATCGGAAGTTCAGACCATTGCCCTTCATTGCAGAATCCTTACTGCGCAACTCTTCGAGCATGTACCACTGAATTTCAGACCAGGTATCCCAGGCAATCCAGTCAAAGGGTTTGTCGATCTTCACACCAAACTTCTGAGACCACTTAACAGGATCATTTGCAGCAACCAGCTTGTATGCTTCGTCCAGGTCTTTGAACTTATCAAAGCTCACAACAGTGATATTGTCATTGTAATGCGCCTGCTGAATATCCGGGGCATTGCGCAGTGTTTTGATACCCTGGTCGATATCAATAACAAGCACCTTACCGAGCTCTCCAAGCGTCGCAACTAAATGAGTTTTGCCTGTACCTGAAGCACCATAAGCCAGCGCAAAGATAGGATCTTTATCCTGGGCCTTAAGGTCAATCACTTGCACTCTGTGTTTCCCTCCTTTGAACTTATAATTTATTATACATCATTTTTCTTCAAAAAGCAAGAGGACTAAAAGAAATTTTTTCAGTTCTTTTAAGAGAACCCTCTTTTTTGAAACTGATAGAAATTACTCTTATATGTTAGAGCTCTCCACCGGCTCTGCGATAAACTACTTACTTCTTTCGGTCTTCTCTTCAAGATGATCGTTCTCACGCACCTTGAACTCTTCCTTGAACTCCTCGATGACTTCATCCTTATCCAGAGTACTGTACATGTACGTCTCGCAGATAGTCTTGTAGTCGCACATAGAGCAACCAAAATAGCTGGGAGATGGATAAGCAGGGTCATTATTCATGACGCTCTGATGACATGCACAACACGTACCGAAAAATGCATGCATGAAGTTACGCAGGTCATCCTTAGGATACTTACAAAGAGTGCGCTGGTACTTGAAGTCACGGAGAAGCTTCTTTACCTCGTTGATGTAGATGCCCCCGAGTTCCACGGGAGGTTGCCCCTCAGCAAGATGCTTTTCGTTGTAGTTCTGCACATACAACATCAGAGCGTATGTGTATACTCGAGGCTGTTCGTCCATCCACATAAAGGACGAGTCTCGAAAGTTTTTACAGGTCTTGTGTTCGAACCCGTAGATTTTGTTTTCCTCAGGGTCAAGCACAATCATGTCGATGGAGCCACAGACATGCACTTCCGGATCAATGACCTCTCCGGTATCCAGATCAGTAGGAATAAAATCGAAATGATGTTCGATATCCAGCACCTGATATCTATCCAAATCGTTCGGGAGTACATTTTTATAGTACCCCGGAACCATCGCCAGGAGAGCCACCTCATTGTCCGTAGACATGCTATTGCGTACGAACTCCATAGTCTTTTCGAGAGATGCACCCATGTACATCATATGAAGAGACTCGTGGAAGATGGTACCCAAAGCGAAGTGCGAAGGAGTAATGATAGGTCTCAGATGAAACCTATTGCGGCTGGTCAAAAGCCACTGCCTTCGACAGCTCTTATACGTTTTGATCTCAGAAACGTCGACTCTTATAGGTTTATTCTCCATCTTTATACCTCCAAATATAACCATGCGATGTTTTAGAATGTCCCGCAAGGCACATAAATACACCCTGCCCTACACGAACTTCCGCCATCGTTGCACTCGGGTACTCTGCAACGATCTCGCCTGTCAAAAGATCAATCTGCAGTACAGCCTTCCTACGAGGTGCAGCATTACGCTCACGAGCGGTCCCATATGCATGGTTGTACTCACGTGTACACCACTCTAAATTGTATACACAATTATTGGTCTTATCTTCGTCAATGTGGTTAACTTCCGGTAAATTATCAGGATTAGGAATAAATGCCTCAGCGACCAATCTATGAATTAAGCCCTTAGTCCTAATATTGCGCATACTCAAATCAACCGCAAGATAACCCTTACTTATTCGAACGGGCTTAAGAATACGTGTACTACCGCGTTTCTTAGACATAACTCGGCCTAAAGAGCTTACCCAGTACTCACTGTGCGTGCCTGCTACAACACGCCATTCTTCATTCACTGGTAAGATCCTCCACTTCCGACATATCGTCGAAAAGGCCTTGATGCTCCCCGACCACATAAAGCTTCCACGTTATGTCGTCCATCTGCAGAGCCTTTTTGAGAGAATGCATGAGAATACATATATCCAAAGAAGATGCATCTTGGATATGGCTTTCCACGAAAAGACCTTCCTGACCCTCGTGAGTTCCTGCCTCGATTTTGATATAACCTTTCATTGTTGTTCTCCTTTACATTATAGTATTTTGAAAATTTCACCACAAGTATTACACTTGAAAGTTTTCCAATTAGGTGCCTGCTCAGTCGTATCATAGCTATCACAATAGATACACTGAGTCTGCTCATGGTGTGGATCGTATACAAAATTAGACCCTTCAGGATGTTGTACACCTTCCATGCACCATGTACATACTCGAAATCCGTCGAAGCAATGAATCTCTTTTGCAGGCACCCAGCACTTACAATCCTGACACCAGGACATAGAATATTCCGCTTTAGCCTTCATCCTTATAATCCGACAGCTTCAGGTCGATACGGACCACATTCTTCACAGCGTAGACCTTAATGTCAGGAGACACATCTACACGTTTACATGTGCCGTTTGCAACCAGGTCTACTGCTGCAGAAATCTTCCGGTAGTTCAGGTCCTTAATATAGGCCATCTTACTTAGCCTCCTTTCTATGAGGCTTGAACATCGACTCTACGGAAAGCTCCTTGTAGTTCTTACACCCCTTAGAACTTACCTCATCACGCTGTTCCTGAGTAGGCCAAGTGTTATTGGGATAACATTTATTGAACTTCTTGCACGTATCACACAGATGCATTGTGTTTCTCCTTTCATTTTAAAAAAGCGCTACATCTTTTTGTTTTGAAGAAATACCCGCCTTTCGACGGGTATCTCTAAGTCAGACCTTACTCTGCAGTAGGAAGCCGATTACTCGGCGGAGTCAGAAGGGGCAACGTTATCACTGTATGTTCTATGGAGAATTTCGACCCCGTAGGCGTTCATACAGGCGACAGTATCGTTATCGCTCCTGCGGTTACGCTTGCAGACAAGGAATATCAGATGCTGAGAACAGCGGCGCTGAACATTAT
>OQVS01001506.1_pt1 | contig 15745 bp, 13 predicted proteins | sample 1691601 | NCBI WGS metagenome assembly OQVS01 (sample SAMN03418268, study PRJEB22391) | human gut metagenome | biome: human-gut; feature: organic feature; material: feces | host: Homo sapiens | place: Tanzania | collected 2013-01
AACCCGATACAGACTAACGTATATATGGTGGACATAAACACCGGAAAACGCACTCTAATCGACGACAACGGAAATGGATGGCACGCAGCAGCAACAATGAGCGCAAGCGGAAAATTCATCTGCGACAACTATCAGACGCCTGACGTGCCACGACGCATCGTAATCATAAACGCTGAGAACGGAAAGAAGACAAAAATACTCGACGCCAAAGACCCCTGGACAGAGAAAGGATACAAAGTGCCGGAATACTCTTGCGGCTCGCTGAAGGCTAACGACGGTACAACAGACCTATACTGGAGAATGGTGAAACCGGTAGACTTCGACCCTAACAAGAAATACCCTACCGTGGTATACGTATACGGAGGTCCTCATGCACACAACGTGGATGCACGCTGGCACTGGAGCAGCCGCTCATGGGAGACATACATGGCACAGAAAGGCTACCTGCTCTTCATCATTGACAACCGTGGAAGCGAACATAGAGGAAAGGAGTTCGAACAGGCTACCTTCCGCCAGCTCGGACAGGTGGAGATGCAAGACCAGATGACGGGTGTGGAGTACCTCAAGTCGCTGCCATATGTCGACGCCGACCGCATCGGTGTACACGGATGGAGCTTCGGAGGATTCATGACCATCTCGCTGATGACAAACCATCCCGACGTGTTCAAGGTGGGTGTGGCTGGCGGACCCGTCATAGACTGGGAATGGTATGAGGTGATGTATGGCGAACGCTATATGGACACACCTGAAACCAATCCTGAAGGCTACGCAAAGACCTCTCTGCTCAACAAGGCTAAGGACCTGAAGGGCAAGCTGCAGATTATCATCGGCATGAACGACCCTACGGTGGTTCCGCAGAACGCACTCATGTTCCTGAACGCCTGCTCGGAGGCTGGCACACAGCCTGACTTCTTCGCATACCCTGGCGAGGGACACAACATGATGGGACACAAGAGTGTTCATCTGCATGAACGCATCACTCAATATTTTGAGGACTATCTGAAATAAAAGTCCACCGCACACACATACAACGCCCCTGCAACAAGCACCGAAAGGAATGTTGCAGGGGCTGTTTTATATATAAAAGGAAATGGCACTACATAAAGACTGCTTATATATAAAAGGAGATGTATATATAAAGAAAGAACGTTTATATAAATAAGAGTAGCACTTTTTGCAAATATATTTTGCGCTATAAACTTTATATTGTAATTTTGCACCATTAAACAAACTTTTCAAGCAAGATTATGAAAATACTTCTTTTAGGCAGCGGAGGACGCGAACACGCTTTGGCATGGAAAATAGCACAAAGCCCAAAGGTAGAAAAACTTTTTATTGCACCAGGAAATGCTGGAACCGCGGAGACAGGCGAAAACGTGAACATCAAGGCTGACGACTTTGAGGCTCTCAAGGACTTCTGCGTTGAAAAAGGTGTCGACATGGTTGTTGTAGGACCTGAAGACCCGCTGGTAAAAGGTATTTACGATGACTTCAAGAACGACGACAGAACAAAGAACATTCCTGTAATAGGACCGTCGAAGAAAGGCGCCGTGCTCGAAGGATCTAAGGACTTTGCAAAAGGATTCATGCAGAGACACAATATACCGACAGCAAAATACAGGACCTTCGACGGCACTTCGCTTGAGGAAGGACTGAAATTCCTTGAAACGCTGAAAGCACCTTACGTGCTGAAAGCTGACGGACTGTGCGCCGGAAAGGGCGTGCTCATACTGCCTACTCTCGAAGAGGCCAAGAAGGAACTGCAGGAGATGCTCGGAGGTATGTTCGGAAACGCATCGGCACAGGTCGTTATAGAAGAGTTCCTGAGCGGAATAGAGTGCTCGGTGTTTGTACTGACAGACGGAAAGAACTATAAGATTCTGCCTGAAGCTAAAGACTACAAACGCATCGGAGAACATGACACAGGACTCAACACAGGAGGTATGGGAAGCGTAACACCGGTGCCATTCGCAACGGAAGAATGGATGAAGAAGGTTGAAGACCGCATCATCAGACCTACCGTGGAAGGACTGGCTGAAGAAGGCATCGACTACAAAGGATTTATCTTCTTCGGACTCATCAACGTTGAAGGAGAGCCGATGGTCATAGAATACAACTGCCGAATGGGAGACCCTGAGACTGAAAGCGTGATGCTACGCATAAAGAGCGATCTGGTTGACCTGCTCGAAGGAGTGGCTCAGGGAAATCTCAACGAGAAGGAAATAACATTCGACGAGAGAGCGGCGGTATGCGTAATGCTCGTAAGCGGCGGCTACCCGGAGAAATACGTCAAAGGCTACCCTATCAGCGGCATCAACGAGGTGGAGGGAAGCATCGTGTTCCATTCAGGCACGGCAGCAAAAGACGGCGACGTGGTGACCAACGGCGGACGAGTTATTGCCGTAAGCTCATACGGCAAAGACAAGGAGGAGGCACTCCACAAGTCGTTTACTGAAGCACAGAAGATTCAGTTTACTGACAAATATTTCAGAAGAGACATTGGTCAGGACCTTTAAACAGAAAACAGACCTCTTATCTCTCGCCGAGAGGGATAAGAGGCTATAAGATACCGAAAGAGGACAAAAGGATCTACAAGATACCGAGAAGAGGACAAAGGATATATAGGATATGCGAAAAAGACTACAAAACAGAGTGGCAGAAAGCCGTTTTGCCTTCCCGGCTACAGTTCTTTATGCAGCTGTAATATGGTTGGCAAACGGTGTAGTGGGAGAAAGAATGTATGTACAGCTCGCCATCTTTGCCATCTCAAGTCTGATGATGATGACGCTGAACAACCGTAATTCCCTTATAAGAATTTACAGCAGAATGGTGTCGTGCTCATTCATAGCCATGACGTGCGCTGCAACGTTTCTGTTCAGCTCTCTTAACGCCATAGCCGTACAAGCATTATTCATACTCTTCTATCTCACCTTACTGCGCAGCTATCAGAACAAACGTGCACAAGGTGCGGTGTTCTATGCTTTCTTTTGCTTAGGCATTGCAAGCATGTTTTTCGTACAGATACTGTTCTACGTGCCCTTTCTATGGATTCTGATGGCAAGCAACATGATGGCTATGAGCCACAAGATGTTCTGGGCTTCAATAATAGGCATCATCGCTCCTTACTGGTTCATCGGCGGCTACTACCTCTATACGGGTAATGCTGACGAACTGCTCACACACTTCACGCAGCTGGCTGATTTCCAAAGCATCTTCAACTATGCTGACATCGACTTGCACAAGGCTATTACCTTCGGCATAATGTGCGTCTTCTCTATAATAGGAATAACACATTTCATGAGAAACAGCTATCTTGACAAGATACGTACAAGAATGATTTTCGAGATGTTCATCACAGTAGACATCCTGACTATCATATTCATAATACTTCAGCCGCAGCACATAAACACGCTGCTAACGATAATGATCGTCAACACAAGCTGCCTATTCGCACACTATATTGCCCTGACAAAAACACGGGTTACAAACATCGTGTGCATACTTGCCTTCTGCATGACCATCGGACTGACTATTTTTAACTCACTATTTTAAACACGTAAAAGACTATGACTGAGCTTTTAGTACAATTCGGATACATCGGCATGTTCATCTCTGCCTTGCTTGCCGGCAGCGTGTTGCCTTTCAACAGCGAGGTGGTGATAGGAGCATTGAAAGTGGCTGGACTCGACCCCTGGTGGCTGCTTATCTCAGGCACCGTGGGAAACGTGCTCGGAGGATTGTTCAACTACTGGATAGGGACATTCGGCAGAATGGACTGGATAGAGAAATATCTTCACATAAAGGAAGAGAAAATAATAAGAGCGCAGAAATTCATGGCAGGACGAGGAGCTCTGATGGCATTCTTCGCCTTCGTACCGATTATCGGCAGCGCCATAACCGTGGCTCTCGGACTCATGAGGGCAAACATTCCTGTCACTACTGTAAGCATGACGGCAGGAAAATTCCTCAGATATGCCATCATAGTGTTCGGTATACAGATTTTCCAATAGAGGAGACTGACAAAACAAGGAGATTATAAAATATAATTTCTAACATATAACTTACAACAAAAATTTTAAAAGATTATGAAACCAACTTTAGTATTACTCGCTGCTGGTATGGGAAGCAGGTATGGAGGTCTTAAACAACTTGACGGACTCGGCCCTAACGGCGAGACCATCATGGACTACTCAATCTATGACGCCATCCAGGCTGGATTCGGCAAAATCGTATTTATCATCAGAAAGGATTTTGAAGACGAGTTCAGAGAGAAGATTTTGAAGAAATATGAAGGTCATGTGCCTGCTGAACTATGCTTCCAAAGTCTTGACGCGCTGCCTGAAGGATTCTGCTGCCCGAAGGACAGAGTGAAGCCTTGGGGAACGAACCACGCCGTGCTGATGGCAAAGGACGTGGTGAAGGAGCCTTTCTGCGTCATCAACTGTGACGACTTTTATAACCGCGACTGCTTCAAGGTCATCGGAAAGTTCCTGAGCGAGCTGCCGGAAGGAAGCCGCGGAAAATATGCTATGGTAGGATTCCGCGTAGGAAACACATTGTCGGAGAACGGCACCGTGGCACGAGGCATCTGCTCGAAAGACGAGAACGAGAACCTGACAACCGTTGTTGAGCGTACAGAAATCATGCGCATCGACGGCAAGGTAAGCTATAAGGACGAGAACGGAGAGTGGGTCGCTATTGAAGACAACACTCCTGTCTCAATGAACGTATGGGGCTTCACTCCTGAATATTTTGAATATAGCGAAGAATACTTCAAGGAGTTCCTGTCAAAGCCGGAGAACATGACAAACCTCAAGTCGGAGTTCTTCATCCCGCTGATGGTAAACAAGCTCATCAACGACGGAACGGCAACCGTAAAGGTGCTTGACACTACAAGCAAGTGGTTCGGCGTAACATACGCTGCCGACAGACCAGGCACCGTGGAACGCATACAGAAACTCGTTGACGAAGGCATTTATCCTGAGAAACTATTCAAATAGAAAACGACAAGACTGATGAACATCAATCTATTGACAGAGCTTGAGGCGCAAAGCCTCAACGCTCTGATTGATAACGCTGAAAACATTGTAATATTCAGCCACAGAAGCCCCGACGGAGACGCCATTGGCTCTTCTCTCGGAATGGCAGCGTACTTAAAGCAAAGGGGTAAGGAAAACGTGGCGGTTGTAGTGCCGGACATGTTCCCCAACTTTCTGCAATGGATGCCCGGAGCGGACTTTATACTGCGCTACGACAAGAAGAAGGAAGAGGTGGAAAAAACTGTATCCGGAGCCGACCTTATGTTCTGTCTGGATTTCAACGATGCAAGCAGAACGGCGGAGATAGAACCTTTCATAACTGAGTCCAAGGCAAAGAAGGTGCTCATCGACCATCATCTCGACCCTAACATCGACGTTGAAATAAAGGTTTCCCACCCTGAAGCATGCAGCACCTGCGAACTCGTGTTCAGAATAATATGGCAACTGGGCGGCTTCGACAGCATGGACAAGGATGTGGCGGTGCCTATCTACTGCGGAATGATGACCGACACCGGCGGTTTTACATACAACTCCAACCGTCCGGAAATATTCTTCATCATAAGCCAGCTGCTGACGAAAGGTATAAACAAGGACAAGATCTACCGCAACGTCTTCAACAACTACAGTGTTTGGCGACTCAGATTGATGGGATTTGTAATGTATACCAAACTGAACGTGTTCAACGAATACCACTCTTCATATTTCACTCTCACCAAACAAGACCTCAAGCATTTCCACTTTATAAAAGGCGATGCGGAAGGACTGGTGAACATGCCGCTTCAGATAAAGGGAATGAAACTAAGCATCTCTCTGCGCGAGGACACGGAAAAGCCCAACACGATATGGGTCAGCCTGCGCTCTGTTGACGATTTCCCCTGCAACAAGATGGCGGAACTGTATTTCAACGGCGGCGGACATCTGAATGCTGCCGGCGGACATCTGTATTGCTCCATGGACGAAGCAGAAATGATAGTAAACAAAGCTATAAAGGAGTTTAAATGGCAATAAAAGGTGTATGGCACGTTAAAGTAACGTAATATATACGACAACTACACCATTATTTTACTGTTTTTTCGTATTTTTGCCCCGTTAAAGAGCAAGAAGCAATGTCTTGTGTCCCTGTATCTATCAGAATACAAGCAAAAGAAACAGGCAGAGAATGCTCTTACAGATTACTTATCAGAAAGTGAAAATGAAGAAAATAGTTTATTTATTTGTGGCATTAACGGCTATCGTGACAGCCATATCAAGTTGCAGCGACTCTGAAACATACGCAGACCAGAAGAAGCGCGAGCGTTCTGCTATCAACAAGTACATAACAGACAACAACATCAAAGTACTTACGGAAGCTGAGTTTAAAGCGCAGAACTGCACCACAGACACATCAAAACACGAATATGTATATCTTGACAATTCGGGAGTATACATGCAGATTATACGTAAAGGATGTGGCAAGAAGCTTCAGAACAATGAAACGGCAACTGTCTTATGCAGATATAAGGAATACAACATGCTTACAGACTCCCTGCAGTCTACAAACATGATTGGATACTATATTTCCGTTGTAGACAAGATGAACGTCACAAATACAAGCGGAACGTTTACTGCCACTTTCCAGAAAGGAGAGAGCCTGATGTACAGTCTCTATGGCAGCACCTCCGTTCCAAGCGGATGGCTCGCACCATTCACATACATCAACCTCGGAAGACAGGATTCGGAAGATAACGAAATCGCTCACGTAAGGATTATCGTTCCGCATACACAAGGACACAGCTACGCCACATCCGGCGTTTACCCTTGCCTGTATGACATTACATATCAGAGAGGATATTAAGGAAAAAAGACAAAGGCAGGCATGATGCTTGCCTTTTTCTATAACAACTCTCACCTTTCTATATGACTCGCTTACACCTTAATTATAATAATAAAGAATAGAAAACAAATATAAATCAAACAATAAAAGAACACTTATATTATGACGCTCATAAAATCAATTTCCGGAATACGCGGCACCATAGGCGGACAAACAGGAGATACTCTGAATCCGCTTGACATAGTGAAATTCGTTACAGCATACGCTACTTTCATTAGGAAAAGCCATAAATCCGACAGCAACACTATCGTTGTTGGAAGGGATGCAAGAATCTCAGGAGAAATGGTTAGAAACGTTGTCTGTGGAACTCTCATGGGCATGGGCTACGACGTATTGGACATCGGCATGGCTACTACACCGACAACGGAGCTGGCTGTGATAATGTCTAAATCTGCCGGTGGCATAATTATTACCGCCAGCCACAACCCAAGACAATGGAATGCACTCAAGCTGCTCAACTGCGAGGGAGAGTTCCTTACCAAGGAAGATGGCAATGAAGTACTTGACATTGCTGAAAGAGAGGATTTTGTATATTTCGAAGTAGACAAACTCGGCCACTACCATAAAGACGACTCTTACAACAAGAAACACATAGAGTCTGTGCTCAACCTCAAACTCGTGGATAAGGAGGCTATCAGAAATGCACATTTCAAGGTCTGTGTAGATACCATCAATTCTGTAGGAGGCATTATCCTCCCTACCCTATTCGAGGAACTGGGCGTAGAATACAAAGTGCTGAACGGCATACCCGACGGCGACTTCTCGCATAACCCTGAGCCTCTGGAAAAGAACCTCGGCGGCATAATGGGAGAAATGGCAAAAGGCGGATATGATTTAGGCATCGTTGTAGACCCAGACGTGGACAGACTTGCCTTTATATGTGAGGACGGCAAGATGTTCGGCGAGGAATACACTCTCGTTTCCGTTGCCGACTATATCCTAAGCAACACTCCGGGAGGAGGAAACACCGTTTCAAACCTCAGCAGCACAAGAGCCTTGAGGGATGTTACAGAACGTTATGGCGGCACATACACGGCTGCTGCCGTGGGCGAAGTGAACGTTACAACAAAAATGAAGGAAGTGGGTGCCGTTATCGGTGGCGAAGGCAACGGAGGAGTGATCTATCCGGAGAGCCACTACGGTCGCGACGCTCTTGTGGGCATTGCCTTGTTCCTGTCTTCTCTTGCCCACAAGGGATGCAAGGTGAGCGAGCTGCGCGCCACGTTCCCGACCTACTATATGGCAAAGAACCGCATCGACCTTACTCCTTCTACCGATGTTGATGCCATCCTCGTGAAGGTTAAGGAAATGTACGGCAAAGAGAAGGATGTGACTGTTACCGACATCGACGGTGTGAAGCTTGACTTCCCCGACAAGTGGGTTCATCTGCGCAAGTCGAACACAGAGCCTATCATCCGTGTATACAGCGAGGCTGAGACTGCCGAGGAGGCTGATGCCATAGGAAAGAAACTGATGCAGGTGGTTTACGACATGCAGTAACTCTTCAGGCTACTCATGCAATAAATCATTCTGACACACATCTACATATATAATAAAATTATTGCCACTACGCCGCAAGTCTATGGAAAACTGCTTGCAAGCGTAGTGGCAATATTCTTTTTAGAACTTTATATTTCTACTCATCTACCTCATCCTCATAGCTCCATAGGTCGGGAGCCGTGGACGACCAGTTATCATGACGTTTGCTACAGCCATCTTCATAAGCTTCATTTGGACTAATTAGTATAGTTTGTGACCCTTCACAGATGCTCTGTATCTCACTTTCGTATATTGCTATTTCCGGTTTGATGTATTTTTTCATTGTTGTATGTATTCTAATTTGTAATTATTTTATAGAGGTAATGACATTCAGAAGTTAGCCACACGCTTCTTGCCGTTCTGGATATATATCTGTCCGCGCTGCGGCTTGTTGATGCGGCGACCGGTGAGGTCGTAGATTGGCGTGTCGCTGCTGTCGGAGGTATTTACTTCTCGTATTCCCGTTGTACCGGAGTCATCGAACGACATGCTGATTGTCTTTGCCTCGCTGCCCAGAGAGCTGAGGTCGAGATACGCGCGGTAGGCTCCCACCTTCAGCGTTGCGTTGCTGTCGTTTACGCGGTGGAACATGCCGTCGGTCTGCAGGATATAGCTGCCGCCGGGGGCTATCATACTCTCGAAAGTTCCCTTCAGCATACCGGGATTCTGCGGAGCAGAGGCAGCGGTCTCGTCGATATTGAATATTATAGCGTTGGCAACAGGATCTTTGTCTGTCAGATTGCGACGATACACGTATGGCTTGCCTGCCTCTATCTCTGTAACTTCTTTCATCACAACCTTCGTATCGTCTGTCTTGTCGGCATCCACCTCATAGAGTTTGTCGAAGCCATAGAATGTGCCCTCGCCCAGTGTGCCGCCAACAGGCGAGCAGAGCGTACCGTATTCTGCCTTTGCGTTTATCGGGAAATACGGTTTGATGATTTTTGTGTAAATTTTCTTGTTGTCGGAACGAGCCATATAGTCTGCCATCGGGGTGTATAGTTTGGCAGGACAGTTAACAAACATATATGTATCAAACTTCATCGATTTTGTGGTGAAGTCTTTGCTTATTATGATAGACTGCAACTTAGAACAATTGTTAAACATATAGCTCATATCTGTCACCTTTTCCGTATTAAAGTTTGAAAGGTCAAGAGACTGTATTTTTGAACAGTTCCAGAACATAAGACGCATGTAAGTCATCTCAGAAGTGTTCAGATTCTGGAGATTCTCTATGTTCTCTAAGTTTTCCATACCAGCAAACCACATGTAGCCTGTCTCAGGTCTCGCATCCTTAAACGACTCATTGAACACGACCTTGGTAATGTCAGTCTTATGGTATTTATACCACTCTGGTTCAAAAGTACCACTATTGAGTTCATACTCTCCAGTTCCCAATGAGCTTTTCTCACCGTAATAGAATGTCAGCGTTCCGTCGGCATACTTCGCCCACGGCCTTACCCAGGCATACATGCCTACACTTACCCCCCCCACAAGAAGGAGCACCGTTAGCATCACGAGTCTGCATGCGAACCCAAGAGAAAGCTTACGGAAAATTTTCATAGTTTTCATAATAGTATTGCAGTTTATGTTTATAATTATTATTTATTACAGTTATTCTTTGCTATAGAGAATCGGATGACTCTTGCAACAGTTGCAAATTTATGCCAACAGGCAAACCGCCAGTCCTGTTACCACCACGAAGACGAAGCCAAGGAAGAGCCATATATAAAACCGCTCCCTACGGGCGAAATCAGACATTGAGAACCGCTCACTGGGATGGTCGTCGAGATATGTACAGTAGTTGTGCACCATGACATACCCCGTAACGGCGGCGGCAATGATGATGAACAGAATGACGGAAAATGCCGTCAGTTCATCACTCGAGAAAGTTGACATAAATTTTTTCATTCCACAAATTTATGAACATTCCAAGAAAAAAGATGTAGCTTTTATCCGCAAAAGTGTAGCTTTCGTGTTGTTTAGGTGTAGCTTTCGTGGGGGAAAGCTACATGTAATGAGGGAAAGCTACACCTTTTTCAGCCCTTCACGCCATGCAGTAGGTGTGCATCCCAACTTTGTCTTGAAGATTCGGTAAAGCTGTGTACGAGCAGAGAAACCACACTCGGCAGAGATAACATCATTGCTGTAGTCCGGAAAATTCTTCATCATCTCCTTGGCGGCATTAAAACGGATGTCGCTGAGCCATACACGAAAGGTGGAACCTAAGCACTGGTCGAAATAACGCGTCAGTTCATTCTTAGACACATGCAGGGTATAGGAGAGCGAGAGCATATTTGCGGCACTGTCTTTATAACCTTGCTCCTTGCACCACTTGTCGAGCAACTTACTTATCTGTTTGCAGCGCTCGGCTGAAAGGGAAACTGGCTGACCACAGACTGAAACGCCCTGGCTGGCTGAAGTCAACTCCGAGTCTGCCAATTCCTTGTAAGAATCTGCAAAATCCATTTCAGATGTTTCTGCCATGCTTTCTGTATCGTTATCCAAGAGTTCTTCTGTTGGAACATAGCTGCTGCCGAGCGAGATGAACGTAACATTGAAGAACAACAACGCCAGGAGCACCACAGGACCTATAATATATAATAAGGTGGTGGAGAGGATTGCTGCCGGCATGAAGAGCACCGTGGAAGCGAGGATAAAGAGACTCGCACGTGAATAGCGCACGTAGGGCAGCATGTCGGAAGCCGTTAGCGTTTCGAGCATCTTGCGGCGCTTCGTCATCTCCCGGATGTTTGCTGCTACAAAATATACCATGCTTACGCTATAGAAGAAAAGCATGACATACAGCCATATACCGATGTGCAGGTTGCCGGAACGCCAATATCCAAAGGCAAACGTCATAAGGATTGCTGCATACAACAGGCTGCTGACCGTATTTATACCGCGGCGGCGGTTGTGTGTTGCCTCTACATTATATATAGCCTTGGATATTAGAGTGAAGCAAGGGGTATACACAAGCATGTTTACCACTGCTCCCGTATCGTCGCCCGATGCCCGCAGTCCTAAACGCATCTGCAACAGATACTGCACGGCAAAACCGATGAAGGCAAAGAACAGCATCCAGCGCGAACGCTCGTAGCGCTTGTTCTTCCATTTTACATGAATACTGCTCAGCCCGATAAAGGCTGCATTGACAAGCATGAAAATGAAACAGGCAAACTGAAGTAGAAACAAGGAATTCATGGCTATTTTTTTAGAAAAAAAACTTTGGTTCTTTACTTTTCTTTTATGCTCTTCCCCTTCTCGTATGCCTTGTTGGCAATCCGGTTGATGATGGCTTCGGCATTGTCCAGCGCCATCTCTCCTATCGAACTGCAACGGCTGTACTGCGAAGCCTGTTCAGGAGTGGCTGAGAATATTCCGCAAAGCAACAGCTCCATGTTGCGCTTATACTCGCTCACCATAGTTGAATAGAATTCATCGTCACGACATGCAAAGCGCATCAGTTCCATAGCAGAAACATTGCCGCCAGACATGAATTTCTTCAGCTCTTCTTCTACCTCTTCCTCTATATAGTTCATACGGGAGAAGGCATAAAATGCCTCTTCGTTGAATGTCTGAGAGTATTTCTCGAAATGTTTGACAACAAACTGCTTCACGCTCTTCGGCTCATACACATTCATATCATTGGGGTCATCGGCGTATGCCTCTATGATGCCCAAAGTGAAATACTTAAAAAAAGTGCGCACCACAGCGGCGAGCACTTTGTCTTTTTCTATTCTGTCAGTCATTATTCGAATGTTTTAAAATCATATCCCTGCTCCTTCAGCCACTTGATAGCTTCCGGCAAGGCATAATGCAGCTTTTCTATACTCTTCAACGAGTCATGGAATGTTATTATGGAACCGTTCCGTGCGTACTTCTTCACGTTGTTCACCACGTCGTCAGCCGTCATCCACTTGCTGTAGTCGCGCGTCACTAGGTCCCACATTACTATCCGGTATTTCCTTCCAATCCAGAAATACTGTTCCCAACGCATCCAACCGTGTGGCGGACGGAAGAGGTGACTTTTTATAAGATCATTTGCCTTCTGCACATTTGCGCTGTATGCCTTGGTGGTATGTTTGAAGCCACCCCAGTGGTTGAATGTGTGGTTGCCCACCTGGTGTCCGGCATCCACTATCTGCTGGTACAGTTCGGGATATTTCCTTACATTGTCGCCAACCATAAAGAATGTGGCATGAATGTTAAACTCAGCAAGTGTCTTCAGAATAAAAGGAGTAGCCTCTGGGATAGGACCATCATCAAACGTGAGATAAACGGCACGTTCGTTCTTGTTCATACGCCATGTTGCCCTGGGATAAAGCCAGCGCAACCATATCGCAGGTTGCTCTATAATCATATATACAGATTAATTGGGTATTATACTTTTATTTGAACAGGATATATGAACAAAATATTCTGGTACGTGCCCACCTTATATAATATAGGGGCACTTACCAGAATTATTTCATTCATTTATTCCTGTGGGAATTGTCCGCCCTTGGCAGCATACTGGTCGCTGTAGATCCTCAGGCTCTTTTCTATACTTGCAGCAAGCTTCTTGCCTGTCAGCTTATCCACGATTTCTGCCGTTTCATAAGCCTTGTTGAGGATGTAGAGCTGCAACATACAGTCTTGCTGTGACATCAGGAAGCGGCTGCGCTCCAGCGAGAGATACCACTCTGCATACTGCTTTGCATTCTTGACCACGGCATTGAGCATCTGCTCTGCCTTTGCCTTATTGCCTACCAAGGCGTAAGCCTGCGCATAGTCAAGACCGCCACTCATATAATTGACAGGGATATTATATGCCGGAAGCACCTTGTCAGCATAAGCCAACACCTTGACAGCCTTCTGTACCTTGCCTTCCATGATAAGGTGCAGGGCAAGCTCCGACATAAGCTTACGATGTGTGTAGCACATCCTCATCACCGTCTCGTCGATATACAGTCCCGGCTTGTCGAGACCGCCGAACTTGAAGCGGTTCATCACATTATTATATGTCTTCTCCGTATCAAAGTTCTTTGCGCCAGGAGCATTCGTCGTGAATGGCGAAATTCTGTTGGCAAGACCCTCCTTGATGAAGTTGTCGCCAAGATTCATATAGTTCTCCTGACCCACCGTCAAGGCTACGTAGATAGGACGTGTCCAGTTGCTCTGTGCAATAAGCTCCAGCATCATCAGGTCGCTCTTGTACAAGGCATTCTTTCCCTTCAGCGAGATGACCATCCTGTCTGGGATAGTGTCACTTGCCATCATCATGCCGCTCTTGCGCACAGCATTCTTGTCTATCGTCACATAAAGCGTGTCGGTAGGGATGAAATGCGTATCAGCATCCTTGCTTCTAACCCAATACTTGAGTATATTCTTCAACTCAAACGGCTCGTTACCCCATGTTGCCTTTGCAGCCTCAGGCTGTTCCTTATAATACTTAAGTATCTCCTCCTTTGCGCCAGGATTTACCTCCACATACTCGTTCGTTCCCGAACAATAGTCGAGACGAGGCCATGAGATAGGCAGCGAAGGAGAGTTATATGCCGGACGCACCATCTGGTCGATATACCAGTCGGTCTGCAGATACGACAGGTTGCACACACGGGCATCTGTTCTAATGCCCTCCGTCTCCTGGTCATACCAGAGTGGGAAGGTGTCGTTGTCACCGTTGGTGAAGATAATAGGGTTGCCCTTATCCTGCAGCGACATCAGATAATTCTGTCCGAAGTCTCGGCAAGTGTAGCGTCCGCTACGGTCATGGTCATCCCAAGTCTGGCTTGCCATCTGTATAGGAACGAGGAGACAGATGACAGAAACAATCGCCGTAACCAGCGTATTTTCCGTCTTCAGGTACCTCTTTATCAAATCCAATATTGCCGCAACTCCCATTCCGCACCATATCGCGAAAGCATAGAATGAACCGGCATAAGCATAGTCTCGCTCACGAGGCTGCATTGGTGTCTGGTTAAGATATATCACGATGGCAAGTCCTGTCATGAAGAACAGGAAGAACACCACCCAGAACTGTCTGATGCCATTGTCGCCCTTGCCGAGAGCCTGCCAGAACAGTCCGAGCAGTCCGAGCAACAGCGGCAGACAGTAGAACACATTATGTCCCTTGTTCTCCTTCAGGTCATCAGGCAACTTGCTCTGGTCGCCCAGTCGCATATTGTCGATGAACGAGATACCTGTAATCCAGTTTCCATGCTCCAGCTCACCATTTCCCTGCAAATCATTCTGACGACCTGCAAAGTTCCACATGAAGTAGCGCCAGTACATGAAGTTACACTGGTATGAGAGGAAGAATCTGATGTTCTCCAACTGTGTCGGCATCTTCACCTGAACAGGTTCTCCGCAGCGGTCATAATCCACGTTATAGCCGTCTACTCCACCCATCCAGCTTTCATAAGCCTGCGCATGAGAAGAGTCATACATTCTCGGGAAGAGCATGTTCTGCGCATAGTTGTACTTGTCCTTTGTACTTACTATGAAGTAGGAATCCTTCTCATCCTTGCTTGCCTTCTCCTTGCGCTGGTAAACCGGCGCACCGGTTGTCTTGGAAGGCACACAATAGTCTCCGTCGCGGTCAAAGGCAACCTGAGAGGTATATGCCTGTCCGTAGAACAAAGGACGGTCGCCATACTGGTCGCGGCTCAGATAACTGCCAAGAGTAAAGATATCCTCCGGAGAGTTCTGATCCATAGGAGGGTTGGCGGTAGAACGGATTACTATCACAGCATATGTGGAATAGCCGATCATCAGCATCAGCATAGACAGGAGCAAGGTGTTCTTTATACGTGCCGACACGACAGCCACGCCTTTCTTCTTCAGCTTCAGCAGATAGAACAGGGCGACAAGCACCACTATTCCGATAACGAAAGCCGACCAGCCGAAACCGTAGAACGGAATACCAAGAAGACCGACCGAAAGTACAAACGACACGTTGCCACGAAGCTCGTTCCTGTTTGTATAACTCTCATATATAGCCCAAATCACCGTTGCAACAAGGAGAATAATGTATATGATGACTCCCGTGTTGAACTGGAAGCCCAACGTGTTGACAAAGAACAGCTCGAACCATCCTCCTACCTTGATGATGCCCGGAACGACACCATACAGAATAGCTGCCACCAAGACAAACGATACGAACAGAGCAATGAGCGAGCCCTTGGCATTTGCATTAGGGAACTTGCGGTAATAATAAACGAGTACAATCGCCGGCACACAAAGCAGGTTAAGCAAGTGTACACCGATACTCAGACCCGTCATATAGGTTATAAGCACAAGCCAACGGTCG
>OQVS01001508.1_pt1 | contig 15724 bp, 12 predicted proteins | sample 1691601 | NCBI WGS metagenome assembly OQVS01 (sample SAMN03418268, study PRJEB22391) | human gut metagenome | biome: human-gut; feature: organic feature; material: feces | host: Homo sapiens | place: Tanzania | collected 2013-01
AGGGGGAAACATCCGTTGGCACTAAGGTCGGACAAATCCCCGATCCGGCTTTGTTAGATCCTTTAAACGAAGTCATCAAAAGGATCAACGAACAATTCGGCATTGATTTAACCGAAGCGGATAAAGTTATTTATAACTCGATCCACGATAAACTGATGGCTGATAAAAAATTACAGAGAGTTGTTAAATCAAGCAAAGATGATGACGAAAAGATTTTCGCTTCATCAATTTTCCCGAAATTTTTTGGAGAAGCGGCAAATGAAGGATTTGATGAACAAATGGAGGCTTATACTTCTTTGTTTGAAGACAAAAATAAATATAAGGCCATGATGACCGTTTTAGCCGCGCAACTATTTAAAGAAATTCGTCAGCAAGCAAAAACGGAATAAAAAAGATTTTTATCAAAAGGCGGGAGACATCCCGCCTTTTCAATTTCAGAAACAGGTTGCAAAAACAGGGGCTTTTTACGATAATAGATTCGGATTGATTAAGGACGAAAACGGTTGAATAAACGGGTTGCAAAGAGGTTGCAACGGTGATTTTTCAAAGCCCGGAAGTTCTCTGTCGCAGATATTTTTGGTAACAAAAAAGCCCTGATAAATCAGGGCGCTAATGGCGGAGAGGGGGGGATTCGAACCCCCGGACCGGATAAACCGGTCAACAGATTTCGAGTCTGCCGCATTCGACCACTCTGCCACCTCTCCATATTCACGCTGTCTGCGCCTCTTTATCGGCTGGCGCCGATGTCAACAGATTAGTCCTCGCTTCGCTCGTTCGTCTTCGACTCCGAGTCTGCCGCATTCGACTACTCTGTCCCCTCTCCATATTCACAATGTCCTTTTTATATCATCTTGCGCGGTTGTCAATCAAAACTTTTGTTTTTATGACGAAAAGCGGCGGCAGGCTTTCTTTGCTTTTCGCGACAAAACGGGATAGAGTGACGAAAACGCTTTCATAAAGGAAAAAACAGATGCTTGATCTGCAAAACAAACATGTCGTGCTGATTGACGGTTCGGGGTATATTTACCGCGCGTATTACGCTTTGCCCATGATGACGCGTCCGTCGGACGGCGCGCCCGTGAACGCGGTCTATGGTTTTTGTTCAATGATGATGAAGCTGTTGAAAGACATGCCCGCCGATTACCGCGCCGTGATGTTCGACGCGTCGCGCAGGACGTTCCGCATGGACATTTTCCCCGAATACAAAGCAACGCGCCGCGAAACGCCCGCCGATTTGAAAACGCAGTTTCCTCTGCTGCGCGAAGCCGTTGCGGCGTTCGATCTGGCGCAAGTCGAAGTCGACGGGTTCGAAGCCGACGATTTGTTGGCGACATACGCCCGTCTGGCGCGCGAGGCGGGGGCGAAAGTTACGATTGTTTCGGCGGACAAGGATTTGATGCAGCTGGTCGGGACGGGAGTGGACATTTTCGATCCGATGAAACAGCGCTCGGTCGAATCGGAACAGGTAGTCGAAAAGTTCGGCGTCGCGCCCGACAAAGTCGTTGATGTGCAGGCGCTGGCGGGGGATTCGTCGGACAACGTGCCGGGGGTGCGCGGTATCGGAATCAAGACGGCGGCGGCGCTGATTAATGAATACGGCAGTCTGGAAAATCTGCTGGACAATCTGGATTCGATCAAACAGAACAAACGTCGCGAGGCGTTGGCGGCGGACGCTGACAACGCGCGCATGTCGAAACGTTTGGTGACGTTGGACGCGTTCGCGCCGGCGGAAAAAGCTTTGTCTGATTTTGCGGCGGTCGATCCGTCGGTTGAAAAAACGGCGGCGTTTTTCGGCGCTATGGGATTCAAAAGTCTGGTCGCCAAAGTGTCCGCCGGATCGGCTGTTTCCGCGCCGGCGGTCGCGCAGGCGTCCGGGACGCCGTTGCCCGAAAAAACGGAAAGCAGGCTTGACTATCGCTTGATTCGGGATTTGAGCGATCTGCAAAAGCAACTGCAAGCCGCCCGTGAAAACGGTTTTGTCGCGATTGACACGGAAACGGATTCCCTGACGCCGACACGGGCGCGGCTGGTCGGTTTTTCCTTTTGTTTTGAAGCGGGAAGGGCTTTTTACGTTCCGTTGCGGCATAAAGCGAAAGCCGCGCAGACGGATTTGTTCGGCGACGCCGTCGCGGAACCGACAATCAAACAAATTCCCGTCAAAGACGCTTTGGCGGCTTTGATTCCTCTTTTGACTGACAAAGGCGTGTTGAAAATCGGGCACAACATCAAATACGACTGGCATGTTTTTTCCAACGAAATCGGGGAAATCGATCTGACGCCGATCGCCGATACAATGGTGATGTCGTACGATTTGGACGGTTCGGCGCACCGTCACGGCATGGACGAGCTGGCGGCGCTGTTTCTGGATCGGCGGACAATCAGGTACGCGGACGTGTGCGGCGCGGGACGGACGAAGATTTCGTTTGATTTTGTCGATTTGGACGCGGCGCGCGATTATGCCGCCGAAGATGCCGACGTGACCTTGCGTCTGTATCTGTATTTGAAAAAGCGGCTGGAAAACGAGAAAGCGGTCGCTTTGTACGAAACGCTTGACCGTCCGTGCGTCAAGGTTTTGTTCGACATGGAACGCGCGGGCGTCAAAGTGTGCCAAAAGGAATTGAGCAAGTTGGGCGCCGATTTCGCGGTCAAGGCGGTTGAAATCGAAAAAAAGGTTTTTGAACGGGCGGGGGAGGAGTTCAATCTGAATTCTCCGATGCAGTTGGGAAAAATCCTGTTTGAAAAGTTGAATCTGCCTTATGGCGTTAAAAACAAAAAAACGGGCGCGTGGGGGACGGACGCTTCGGTGCTGGAAGAATTGGCGGAAAACGGTTTCCCGATCGCCGCGGACATTTTGAAATACAGACAGTTCGCCAAACTGAAAAGCACCTACACCGATGCGTTGCAATCGCAAATCAATCCGAAAACGGGGCGCGTGCATACGACGTTTATGCAGACGGGAACGTCGACGGGACGGCTGTCGTCGAACGATCCGAACCTGCAAAACATTCCGATACGGCAAGAGGAGGGGCGCGCGATCCGCCGCGCTTTTATCGCGGAACGGGGAAAGCTGTTGATGTCCGCCGACTATTCGCAAATCGAATTGCGGCTGATGGCGCACGTCGCCGATGTCAAAGGGCTGAAAGAGGCGTTCGCGCACGGGGCGGACATTCACGCCGCGACCGCGTCGCAGATTTTCGGCGTTCCCGTCGAAGGCATGGATCCGATGGTTCGACGCCGCGCCAAAGCGATCAACTTCGGCATCATTTACGGCATTTCGGCGTTCGGTCTGGCGCGCCAGCTGGGCATTGACCGCAAAGAGGCGCAGGATTACATCAACGCGTATTTCGCGCGCTATCCCGAAATCAAGACGTATATGGAACAAACGGTCGCTTTCGCGCGTGAAAACGGTTTTGTCATGACGCCGTTCGGGCGCAAATGCGCGGTCGGGGACATGAATGACAAAAACGCCGCCCGCCGTCAATTCGCGGAACGATCCGCGATCAACGCTCCGATTCAGGGCGGTGCCGCCGACATTATCAAAAAAGCGATGATTCGTCTGCCCGCCGCGCTGAAACGGGCTGGATTGAACGCGAAGCCGCTGTTACAGGTTCACGACGAATTGATTTTGGAATTGCCTGCCGCCGAAGCCGACGCGACGCGCGAAACCGTCAAAAACGTGATGGAAAACGTCGTTTCCCTGTCCGTCCCCCTGATCGCCGAGGTCGGCGTTGCGGACAACTGGGCGGACGCGCATTGACGCCGTTGCCGATAGTGCTCGCCAATTAAAAATTCCGTACCCCGATGAAGGTTCGCCGTCAAAGCGAACAAGCGCCTTGGCGGGCGCGGAGCCGTGAGAAAGCTCTTAACACATCGGCGCGGACATTGCGCCGTCAGTCGTAATATTCCTCGCCGTAATATTCATCTTCGTATTCGCCGGCGTCCTGTTGCGGCGGCTGTTCGGCGGGATCGGTTTGCGCTTTCGGGATTTGTTTTTGCGCCGGAATGTTTCCTTCGACGTTGAACAGGCAATAGCCGTCAACGCATTTGCGCGTCAGCCCCGCGACGGGCGGACAATGTTCGTCCGTTTCGCATTGAACGCAGGTGTAGGGCAGGGTTTTGTACGGTTTCGGCTGGCAGAACGGCGCGGCGGGCGAACAGACGGCGTCTTTGCACGGATCGGGTTTTTGACAGGTGTAATGCACGGTGCAGAGCATGCCCTCGGGACAATGTTTGTGCGAAGAACATTCGACGCATCGGTATTCGTGCGGTTTTTCTTTTCCCGCCGGAGCGCAATGCAGACCGTCGGAGCAGGTCGCGTTTTGACACACGTTGACGCATTGCAGGGTGACGCATTCCTGATCGGCGTCGCAGTCCTTGTTTTCCAAACATGAAATGCCGCCCGCGACGGTTTCGGATCGTCCCGATCCGAAGCTCATCTTTTTTTGCGGTTTCTGCCCCAGTTTATAGACGGCGGCGTCCGCCGTCCGGCAACAAATCAGGCAAAACGGCAAAAACAAAAGCAACAATGTTTTTTTCATGCGCGTCCTCCGTTTTCAAAAGGTCAGAACAGCAACGACACGGCGGCGCGGAACGCCTCGTAATTATCGCCTTTCGCCGCGCTGAACATAACGTCCCACCCCGCGACGGCGGTTTTGCCCGACAGAAATTTCGTCAAACGGAATCCGCCTTCGTTGTATTCGTCGATGTACAATTTCGATCCCGTGTATTTCGTGTTGTATCCGAACACGGTCAGCGCGTAGTCGGTTCCGATTGTCTGGCGGATCGCCGCGCCGTTTTTCAGCACGTTGTTCCGCAAGTCGTAATCGATTTCGAAATCGCCCGTTTTGGCTTTGTAGTCCTGAACGCGCGCATACATGTTCGTAATCGTCAGGCGCGTTGTTCCCGTCAGATCAAACGACAGGTTGCTGGTCGCCGATCCCATGTACAGAATGCCGCCCGACAGCATGTCCGACGACGCGGTCGCGCCCGCGCGCCCTGCTGCCGTGACCGTCCATTTGTCCTTGTACAGCGGGATTTGAACGCTCAGCCCCGCCTGAACGGCATAGGCGGACGACCCGTCCGTATCGATATAAGTCAGGGGAACGTCGACGGCGATCGCCCAGTCGTTGTCGAATTTGTAGGCGTATCCCAGCGGCAGAGCGACGGCGGCGGACGATTTTTTCTTTTTGTCCGTTCCCGTCAGGCGGTGAACCGTCGCGTGCGGGGCGGCAACGAAAGTGCCGTCGTTTGTTCCCGAAACCAGAATGCGCGAAGCCGAATCCAAAACGGGATTGAAAAACGCCGCGTCCGCCATTTGTCCCATCAGGGACGACGGGGTGCCCGCGACGGCGTCAAAGGGTGTGTTGGTGACGCTTTCCTTTAAAATTTTGGACAGCAGACCGTCTTTGTTTTTTTCCAGATAGTTTTTAAAATTGTTGAACGCTTCCGTTTGGGACGAGCCGTCGAACGTTTGGTCGACGCCGATGGACGGAACGACGAATTGCAATTTGTTCGCCGTGTAGTTCAGCCGCATTTCGATGCCGCGGAAATCCAGTTTGCCCGTCGCGTTTTGCGTGGGATCGTACCCCGCCAGAATCGTGTTCAGTTCGCCGTTTTTGTATTTGTCGAAAATGTCCGTGACGGATTTGAAACCTTTGGTGACGGAATTTGAATTTTGCGTCAGCGTCAGTTCGAACATGTCGGCGTTGGCGGAAAACGGCAACAGGACGGACAGGATAAAAGCGGTTTTAAAAAATTTGTTCATCAACGTGTTCCTAAAAAGTCGACTGTTTTTTTTATCTAATCAGAAAAGCGGCGGTTCGGCAACCCGAAAAACGAAAGGGGCTTTGTTGCCAAAGCCCCTTTTCGCGGTTTTGAAAAATCAGATCAGTTTCAGATTTTCGGCGGAAGTGCGATCCTTGTGCGTCGTCAGTTCATAGCTGACCGCCTGATCTTCCTTCAACGTCTGCAAACCTGCCTTTTCGACGGCGCTGATATGCACGAAAACGTCTTTCGAACCGTCGTCGGGCTGAATGAAGCCGTAGCCTTTTGTTCTGTTGAACCATTTGACTTTACCGTTGGGCATGGGGGAAACTCCTGTTAAAAATGACCGTATGGACACGGAAGATGTTATATTCGTTTCCCGTTCGGGGGGAATCCCGCTTTGCACGCGCCTTTCGGCAAGCCACATCGCAGAGGAGTATAAAATCTTGTAGGAAATTGTACGCTTTTTGACGCCGAAAACAAGCGTTTTCGCCCGAAATCGTCAAATAAAATGCTTTTCGGGCTTTATTTTTCCGTCCCGTCTATGTAAAACAGAACAGTTGTCATTTTTTTATCGGTAAAGATTATGTGCAAATTCATTCAAACCACCGAAGACCTGAACAGCCTGTGCGAACGTCTGGCGCGACACCCGTTCGTTACGGTCGATACCGAGTTTATTCGCGAAAAAACCTACTGGCCGCGGGTTTGCCTGATTCAAATCGCGTCGGTCGACGAAGCGTGCTGCGTCGATCCGCTGGCGCAGGGAATCGATTTGACGGCTTTGTTCGAATTGATGCGGAACAAAGATGTCGTCAAGGTGTTCCACGCCGCCCGTCAGGACATCGAAATCTTTTATCATCTGGACGGTTGCACGCCGTATCCCGTGTTCGATACGCAGTTGGCGGCGATGGTGTGCGGATTCGGCGAATCCGTCAGCTATCAGAATTTGGTGCAGAAAATGCTGGGAATCGAATTGGACAAGTCCATGCGGTTCACCGACTGGTCGCGCCGCCCTCTGACCGAAAAGCAGATCGTCTACGCGCTGGCTGACGTGACGCATCTGCGCGACATTTACAAAAAGATGCGGGATCTGCTGACTGAAACGGGCAGAACGCACTGGGTTGACGACGACACCGCTTTTCTGGTCAATCCCGCAACGTACGAAAACGATTCTTCCGCCGTGTGGAAACGGCTGAAAATCAATTCGAACAAGCCCGTCTATCTGGCGATGTGTCAGGCGCTGGCGGCTTATCGCGAGGACGAGGCGAAACGCCTTGACCGCCCGCGCAAGCACATCATGCGCGACGAAATTTTGTTGGAAATCGCCGCAAACATGCCGTCGGACGCCGAAGAAATGGCGAAAATGCGCGGATTGCCGCAGGGATTCGCCAACGGTCGCATGGGACGCGAGATTTTGAAAATCATAGCCGACGTGAAATCGCGCGATCCGTCGACGTATCCCGTCGTGCCGAAGCCTTACGAATTGCCGCGTTCGGCGCGTTCCGTGTCGAAAATGCTGCGGTTGCTTTTGATGATCAAATCGGCGGAATGCGACGTCGCCGAAAAGCTGATCGCGTCGCCGGACGAGCTGGATATGCTGGCGGGCGAAAAAAATCCCGATCTGGACGTGTTGAAAGGCTGGCGGTACGAGGTGTTCGGCAAGGACGCCCTGAAGCTGAAAGCGGGAAAAATCGCGATGCGCTACAGTCCCGAACACCACCGGATCGATTTGACCGAATTGTAACGGTTGAAAAAAAGCGGGGTTTCAAGCCCCGCTTTTCAATTTGTCCGTCCGCCGATTAAAAATCGTACTGGAACTGAACACCCAGAATTTCGGCGTTCACGTCGTATTTCGCGTCAACGAAAGAGGAGATCGCGCCAAATCCGGAGGAACTCGCGCCGTTTCTGGCTTTATAGGTCGGCAGGTACAGATGCGCGTAGCCGACGTCCATTTTTACGTTTTTATTGATTTTATAGGTGAAGCCCGCGGAAATCCAGTAACGGTCGTTGTCGGGAATACGCACCGTGCGGTATGCCGAACCGGGGACGGGGGATTCGTCGTAGGAAACGCCCGCGCGCCACGTCCAGCTGTCGTTATAGTACCAATCGACGCCCAGCGCGACCGTCCACGTGTTTTCCCATTTGTAATAGGACGTGTGATATCCCAGCGGCGACGACGACGTCAGCGTGAATTCGTTGAAGTTCTGCCATTGCGTGCGGCGGATCGACACGGAATAACCGAAATCGCCGCGGCGGTGGTATCCGGACAACAGCCAGTGTTCGGGCAGACGCGTGACCGTGCCGCCGACGAAGTTGCCCGCTATATGGAACATGGGCATGTCAAAAACGTGGTCGCCTTTCAGCGTGTGTTCGACTTCGGTCGATTTGGTCTGATAGGACAAACCGAAACGGGTGTTTTCGTCGACCTCGTACATTACGCCGAACCGACCGTAATAGCCCCAGCCGTCAATGTCGAAATCGCTGAATCCCGTGCCATAGGACGTGTTGGTCATTTTAACGCGTCCCCAGCGGGCGATCATCGCCGCGCCGAAACTGAAATGATCGTTCAGGCGGTAGGACAGGGCGGGGGCGACATCGATGACCTCCAATTCAGAATCGACCGCCAGATCCGACCCGAACCAATGTTTCGGATATTCCGTCGCCAGACCGAACGGCGCGTACACGCCCAGACCGAAACGGAAATCGTCGTTGATTTTATACTGCGCGAACAGGTTGGGGACGGCGACGGGAATGCTGACCCTTTCTTTGCCGGAAACGCGGCGCGCCGTGAACGGAAAGGAACCGTCTTTTTTATCGGCGGATCCTTTGACTTCGCCGTGTTGCCAGATGACGGCGGCGCCGGCTTGGGCGCCCGTGCCTTTCAGCGTCATGCCGGCGGGGTTGAACCCGATGGCGGAATAGTCGTCGCCGACGACGCCCGCGCCCGCGTAGGAACGCCCCAGTCCCGTCATCGAAAAATCGGTCAGCGAGAATCCCGCGGCGTCCGCGCGCGAATCAAACAGAACGCCCGCGGCGATGACGCACAAGGGCAGGGCGGCTTTTTTGGAAATCGAAAAAGTCATATATTTTCTCATCTTTGTTTGTTTTTGTATAGATCCAGAACGGCGTCGGTGTGTTCCAAAATCATGGTGATGATTTTTTGCACTTCGCGTTCACCGTATTCCTTCCAGTTCAAATGCTGCAAAATGGTTTGTTTGCGCGCCTTGAACACGAACATCTGCGCGAACAGCTGGAACGTGCAGAGTGTGGCGTCTTCGCGGTTCAGACCGTTTCCGGTCGCCTTGATGAACAAATCGGCGTAGATTTCGTAAATCGGCGAAATCAGTTCGCGGTACAGCGTGTCGAACGCTTCGCCGGGGACGGAATATTCGTGCAGGAAAATGACGACGTCCTCGTTCGGCAGACGTTTGGAACACAGCAGAATGCACAGTTCCGAAATCAGTTCGAACAACAGTGCGCGCGCCTGATCCGCCGTCGCGTTTTCGTCGGACAACAGTTTTTGCGCGTGCGTCGTTTTATCGCTCAGTTCTTCTTTGACGCGGGTGGCGATATCGGACAGAACCGCGCGGTACAGCCCCAGCTTGCTGTCAAAGTAATAAGTGATCGCCGAAATATTGACGGACGCCCGATCCGCCAGATCGCGCGTCGACGTGCCGTAATACCCCGACGCGGCGAACAGATGGCGCGCCGTTTCAAACAGACGCTTTTTAGAATCTTTAGCCACTTGCCGTTTCCTTTGTTCAATAAAAAGACGAAAGGACGATACAGGCTTCGATTTTAAAAGTCAATCGTTTGATTTATTTTTACGCTTTTTCCCGCGCGCGGTTCATTGTTTCTTCGAACAGGCGCGCGGCGGTCGCGATGCACACGGGGCAGGGAACGACGGGACGTCCGCCTTCGCCTTTCAATTCGCGGCACAGGGTCGCGCCCGTTTCGTTTTTGAACGCCTGCGCCAGTTCGCGCACCTTTTTATAGGTGTCGGCGCGCACGGTTTTATCGGGTGAACCCGTCGCGTTCATCAGTCCGGTCAACATGTACGCCGCCGTCAACGCGCCGCAGGTTTCGCCCATGCCGCCCATGCCCGTTCCGAAGCCTTCGGCGATTTTCAAGGCGGTCGATTCGTCCAGTCCGAACAGGTCGGCGTATGCCGCCAGAACGGCTTGGGCGCAGTTGTATCCTTTTTCGTCGCGCAGGGCGACGGCGATTTGAACGCGGTCGGTCATAATCGATACTCCTATACAAAACGCCCCAGTATAGTTCTTTGGGACAGCGGCTGCAATCCTTTGCTTGATTTGTTTTGCAAAGTGTGTAGAGTTTTTTAAAGCCACTTTTTTTAATAGGAGAATGAAATGGAACTGAAAGGCAGCAAAACCGAAAAAAACCTGATGACCGCGTTTGCGGGTGAATCGCAGGCGCGCAATAAATACACCTATTTCGCAAGTGTCGCGAAAAAGGAAGGATACGAACAGATCGCGGCGCTGTTTATAAAAACGGCTGACAACGAAAAGGAACACGCCAAACTGTGGTTCAAGGCTTTGGGCGAATTGGGCGACACCGCGCGCAATCTTGCCGCCGCCGCCGCGGGCGAAAACTATGAATGGACGGATATGTACGCCACCTTTGCCAAAGAAGCCGACGAAGAAGGGTTCACCCAGCTGGCGGCTCAGTTCCGCGCCGTCGCGCTGATTGAAAAATCGCACGAAGAACGCTACCGCGCTTTGCTGAATAACGTCGAAATGAAAAGGGTTTTCGAAAAATCCGAAGAAACCATGTGGGAATGCCGCAACTGCGGGCATCTGGTCATGGGCAAAAAAGCCCCCGACATCTGTCCCGTCTGTTCGCACCCGCAAAGCTATTTCGAAGTCCACGCCGAAAACTATTGATTTTTAAACGCACGATGATAAAAGCCGACGCCCGCGCGCCGGCTTTTGGCTTGTCTTGACAGCGATTCAACCGAACGCGTATCCTGTTGTGAACGATACGGGAGGAAATGAAAATGCTGAAACTGATTTTAACCCTTTGTCTGTTTTCCTTTCCCGCCGCCGCGCGTTACGTTCCTTTGAACGACATGCAACCCTTTTCGGGACTGACCCGCGAAGAAATCCTGCAAAAACGGAAAAACGCCGTGTACCGGTCGACCGTGTTCGGCGCCCGTTCCGGTTACGAACCGTCTGCTTCCGTCTTTCAAATCGACGACGGCGCCCCGTGGATCGGCGCGTACCAAATCGCGTGCATCGGCGTGAACAATTCCCGCGACATCGGGGCGGGGCTGTCGCGCGAAAGCGTCGGGATTTTGAATCCCGAACTGCTGTTTTACATCAATGTCCTGTCTTACGCGTTTCAATCCCGCGGTCTTCCATGTTCCGCCGACGACTATCTGATCCCGTACCGCGTCGATTACGATCCGTTGCGTAAAATGATTACCGCGCGTGTCGGCTATTCGCCGCTGTATCGGAAATCGGGACGGTTTGAAGGCATCGTGTTGGAAGACGCGAACGCCCGCGATTTGGGATATAATTACGCTTTCGCCTCTGTCGCGGACAACGTGCGGTTTAAAAGCGATTCGAATTTGTCGAACAGAATCATTCAAACGGCGGGATTCTATCATCGCGGCTTTTCCTGCGGCGCGCCGAACGGGTGCAACAACTATTCGCCCTATGAAACGGGTTATCACCTGTATCTGACGGATCTGCCCGCCGAACTGACCGTTAAGTTGTGGAAAGACTATCCGCAAAGCGAAAACGCACCCGCGGACATGACTTACCGTATGCTTTTCGATTAATTGAAAAAGCCTTCGCCGCGGGGCGAAGGCTTTTGCACAAAATTCGAACGGATCACCCCATCGCTTTGGTGATCTGATCCTGCATGGCGAACGTTCCCATAACCGCCCACGCGATCGCGCCGGAAACGAACAGTGTCGCCACCATGTTCAGTACCGCCGCCTTTTGCGTGATGCCGGTGACGCTGTCTTCCAGCCATTCATTCGCCATCTGATCCAAAGCCTCTTGGAAGTTGTCCATTTCAGAATAAATCCGCAAGTCGCCGATGATTTCCTTGTCGGGAAATCCCAATCCCGTTTTATTCAAAGCTTCGCCCAAGTTGTCGCCGTTATTGATGAACACCAGCGCGCTGTCGATACGGTACAACAGATACGGGCTGGCGTCGTGACGCAAAGAACGCAACGCCTGAGAAACGGGCGTTCCGGCGCGCACCAAAGCCGCCATCGCCAACATCCACGTCACGCCGACGAAGATTCGATACAGCGACCACGGCGGGACGTTTTCGAAAAACGCGCGCGTTTTGCCTTTCCAACGTCCCAGCGTCGCGTAAATCAGAAGGAAAATCGCGGGCAGGATTGAAAACGCGAACAGCCAGTTTTTCTGAATCCATTCGGACACGTTGACCAGATCTTTGGCGCTGCCCGTCCAACGGGTGTTGGGCGCGGCGCTGATCATCGGCGGCACCATGTACGCGCCGATCGCGTAAATGATCAAAACGGTCATCATCGACAAAAACATCGGGTAGCTGATCGCGCTGACCAGCGGTTCTTTCATTTTTTTCGTGCCTTCGGCGACTTTGATCAGGTTTTCAAGGGCGTTTTCAAGGTTCGACACGTCGCCGACCGACAACATCAGGCGTTCGCTGGCGGGCGCCCAGCCTTCCAGCGCGACGGAAAACGGGTGACCGTTTTGCAGTTCGCGCGACCAGTACAAAATCGCCAGAGCCATCGGTTCGTCAGGGTTTTTCCCGTCGTTGGTGATAATGCCGCGGATACGATCCAACGCGTCCATCAACGAAAACCGGTTGCGCAACAAGGAAATCAGTTTGCGGTAGATTTTCATGCGCGTGCCGCCGCTCATGCGGCAGATGACCATCGCGTAATAGCGGTTTAAATCCGATGCTTTAAAAGCCATTGGCGTCCTTTCAAAATGGGTTAGTAAATGGGTCTTTCGTCCAACAGACCGCACCAGCGTTCGACTTCTTCGGCGTCGATCAGTCCGTTCAACATGCGTTCGATGGCGCAGTCTTTCATAGTACGACCGCCCAAATCGCCTGTCCAGTAGTCAATGGCTTTTTTGGTTTCGCCGTTGACCAGCAAATTTAAAAACGTCGCGTCGGGCAACAGGATTTCACCGACGACGCAACGCCCTTTACAGCCGTTGCCGCCGCATTCGGAACACCCCGGACCGCGCAGATACGCCTGTTCCATGCCGAAATCGCCGTAAGCTTTGCGCAAACGTTGAACGGTGGGGTGGTCGGGGTTTTGCGAAACGGGAACGCGGCAGTACGGGCAAACGCGGCGGAACAGACGTTGCGACACCATGCCTTTCATGATTTCGGGGTCGATCAGTTTGAACGTTTCCACGCCCATGTCGCGGAAACGCATGATGACCGCGGGGGACGAGTTCGCGTGCAAAGTCGACCACACGCCGTGTCCCGACAGCGCGCCTTTAAAAGCCAGCTGAGCCGACGACAGCGTTCGGATTTCGCCGATCATCAGCATGTCGGGGTCGGAACGCAGGGACGCCGCCAAAGCTTTGGTAAATTCCTGTTCTTTCAGCGCTTCGGTGTTCGCGTTGGTCACGGGCATTTGGCGCGCGCCGGGGATCGGGTATTCGGGCGGGTCTTCCACGGTGATCAGGTTTAATTCATAGTTGCGTTCCTGCAACAGCGAAATCATGTTGCGCTGCAACGTCGTCGATTTGCCCGACCCCGTCGGGCCCGCCACGATGATGATGCCGATGGGAACCGCGCGCAGACGATAGAACATGTCGGCTTCGCGTTTCGTGTAGCCCAAAGCCATCAAATCGCCCGCGTTGTCGGGATCTTCGTCCGCGTACAGCAGACGCATGACCAGATAGCGCGTGCCGAACGCGATCGGGTTGAATTGCAGGCGAACCCCCAAAACCAGACGCGGCAGGCGCAGTTTTCCGCCGGATCCGCGCAGGGGGGCGTCGCCGATTTTTTGCGCCGCCTGATATTCGTTCTGGGCGTAGTTCGCGTCTGAAATGTCCGATGACGCGAACGCCGCGCGGACGAACGCTTCGCCCCATTCCTTGGTGTTTTCCATGACGACGCGCATCATGCCGTTTTGGCGGAAGAAAATTTCCGTTTTATGCGATCCCACGACGACGTGGACGTCGGATACTTTGACCGCCGCGGCTTTGGTCAGGACTTCGACGTAGTCCTTTTGCATTTGCAGCTGATCCAGATCGGCGGCGCTGCCCAGTTCGTCAGCCGGAATTTCCGGTTCGTCAGCCGCCGCGCGTTCATAAATGGCTTTGATCAGATTGGACGGGACGTATTCGGCTTTGTTGACTTGCAGTTTCTTTTTGCGCGCCAACACTTCAAAACTGAGAACGCGCCCGTCGAATTTGTGTTCCGCGCTGACCAGAAAACGCCCGTTGTCAAACAGCGCGAGCAGACTGCGCGTGTCTTCTTTGACGGGAAAAGCGCCGTTTGTGGTCGTGATGCATTTGCCCGATGCGAACAGTTCGTTCAGGACTTCGGAACTTTTTTTAGGGGCGGGTTTCGCGGCGTCCCCCGCCGCCGGTTTGGCGGGCGAAGCCGTTTTCGCTTGCGCTTGCGCCGTTCCGGCGGTTCCCGCATGCGGCGCCGCACCCGATTTCGATTTGGCAGGTAAAGGCATGACAAACCTCTTTTTTACGCGGAAAGACCGCTTTTAAAAACCGACAGGGAAAAGCGGACTTTCCCCTGTCGACCCGATTTTGCGAAAGACGTCAGCGCGCCAGACTCGCGCCCGAAAACGATCCGCTGGCAGAGGTTTTGTTCTGCGAAACGGGCGCCAATTTCGGCAAAGCCGGCTGACGGCGCCGCGATTCTTCGCGACGGGGGCGAACCGGTCTTGGTTCGTCGCGCACGTTTTCGTTTTCCTGTTCGATTTCCTGTCTGGCGGCTTCGGCGCTGTCGGACAGCAGACCCGTCGCGGAAAATCCGATCATTTCCTTGGTTTTTCCGATCTGAACCAGAACGTAATCTTTTTGAATGTCGATTACGCGGTGTCCCGTCGGTAAAATCGTTTCTTTCTTGGCGAAGAAAGTCGTTTTGTCTTTTTTGGAAATCAATTTGGCAATCAAAGATCCCGACGTGCCGCGGATTTCCGAAACGGCATACAGTTGCGACGCGGGTTCGGCGAGCTTTTTACCGTCGGCGTTTTCACCGGATTCGGTCGTCGGTTCCAGACTCAACGCTTCGCCGGCGCGTTTCTTGGTCAGCAGGTCTTCACCCGTTTCCGTCAGTTTCTGCGACACGCGCGACGACGGCGTGCGCTTGATCTTTTCGGGGCGCGCCGCCGCCATCATGATCGGTTTCAGATTGTTGACGCGCACCAAAGACGCGGCGTCGTATTTTTTCTTTAATTCGGCGCGCTGTTTCTTTTGAGCTTCTTCCTCTGCGCGGGCTTTTTTCAGACGTTCCGCTTCTTCGTCTTTCATTTTCTGAATGCGGCGGTCTTCTTCGCGCTTTAACGCGGCTTCGATCTGTTTTTGACGGATTTCGGCGCGCTGTTTGCGTTCCAAAGCCTCTTGGCGTTTCAAATCTTGCGCCAATTCCCATTCCAGACGGGCTTGAGTCATTTTTTCGCGCCGTTCGATTTCGTCAAAAAGCATTTGACGGTTCGACGTTTTCAGCGCGTCAATTTCGGAACGCAGCTGTTCGCGTTTCAACTGCAACGCCAGAGAACTGTTTTCGCGCTCCATTTCAGCCATTTCACGGAAAATGTCGCTGGACACCTTGCCTAAAACCTGTTCGCTGGGCGACGCTGACAATCCGCCCATCGTATTCGGCGCGCCGAAGTCGGACGCGGGGGCGGGAATGTTCATGTCCAGCGACGGTGCGGGTATGTCGGCGGCGGGCGCGGGAACGTCCAAAGAAGGCATGTCGTCCGCGGGAGCCGGAACGTCGGCGGCGGGCAATCGGA
>OQVS01001517.1_pt1 | contig 15667 bp, 18 predicted proteins | sample 1691601 | NCBI WGS metagenome assembly OQVS01 (sample SAMN03418268, study PRJEB22391) | human gut metagenome | biome: human-gut; feature: organic feature; material: feces | host: Homo sapiens | place: Tanzania | collected 2013-01
GGAAAGAAGTATAAAAACTGTCATGGTAAAATGGCGGAAGAATAATTTGGTAGTACCGGAAAAATGTAGTACCTTTGCAAACTCAAAAACTTTAAAAGATAAAAACAGAGAACCTATGGTAAGACAGTACGAAACCGTTTTCATTGCAACTCCCGTTTTATCTGAGGAACAGATAAAGGAAACGGTAAAGAAGTATCAGACATTATTGACTGATAATGGTGCAGAAATTGTTTTCGAGCACAATTGGGGAATGCGTAAGTTAGCTTATCCGATCCAGAAGAAGACAACGGGATTTTATTATCTCATTGAATTCAGAGCAGAAGGCAATGTGATAGCCGATTTGGAGACAGCATACAAGAGAGATGAGAGATTGCTCCGTTTCTTGACAGTATCGTTGGACAAACACGCCATTGCATACAATGAGAAGAAGCGTGCTCACGGCTTGAAGAGCCAACAAAAGGCATTGGAAGAACAAAAAGCAGCAGAATAATCAAAAAACAAACGATATGGCTAACGAATCAGAAATAAAATATTTAACTCCGATAGCAGTAGAAACGCAAAGAAAGAAATACTGCCGTTTCAAGAAAAGCGGAATCAAGTACATAGATTACAAGGATGCGGACTTTCTTTTGAAATTCGTCAACGAACAAGGCAAGATATTGCCGAGACGTATCACAGGAACGTCGAACAAATACCAAAAGAAAGTGGCACAAGCAGTCAAGAGAGCAAGACATTTGGCTTTGATGCCTTACGTGGCTGACCTATTAAAATAAAGAAGGAGGGGAATCTATGGAAATCATATTGAAACAAGACGTAAATAAATTAGGCTATAAAGACGAGATAGTCAAAGTAAAAGACGGATACGCCAACAACTACCTTATTCCGCAAGGATATGCAGTCGTTGCAACATCTTCCAATAAGAAGATATTGGCAGAGAACCTTAAACAAAGAGCATTCAAAGAAGAAAAACTCAGAAAGGATGCCGAGGAATACGCTGCTTCTTTGGCTAAGGTGGAAGGTTTGAGAATTGCAGCCAAAGCAAGTGAAAGCGGTAAGATATTCGGTTCCGTCAACACAATTCAAATAGCCGATGCAATCAAAGCACAATTCGGCATAGATGTTGACAGAAAGAAAATATCCATCGTCGGAGACGCAATCAAGGAAGTGGGAAATCACAAAGTCGTAGTTTCCGTTTACAAAGACATCAAGCCTGAAATCAGCTTTGAAGTATTTGCAGAATAAAATCTGATTGCAGATGAAAATAATCGGAGGTCAATTCCATGGAATGACCTCCTTTTTTGTATCAAAACAATCCCGACATGTTATCCAAAAACGAACTGAAACGATTGTCCAAGTACAAGCAGGACAAGTATCGCAGGCAGGACGGGCTGTTTATCGTCGAAGGCGTGAAAATGCTTGAAGAACTCCTGCAATCGGACTTTGAAATACTGCTTCTTTGTGCCGTAAACTCATGGTTGAACGAAAATCGCAAAACCCTTGAAGCCAAACTCGCCAAGCAAAATATCCTTTCTCATTCCACAAACGAACAATCCGGCACAAATATAGAGGCAACAGCACAAATACTCCCCCATAATCATTCCCGCATAAACGAAATAACGGAAGAAGAACTGCAAAAAATCAGTCTTTTATCCACTTCCAACAAAGTCTATTGCCTTGTAAAGCGTCCCGAACTCCCTGCAAACAAACCATTGCAAGGCTTGACGCTTATGCTCGACGGAATAAAAGACCCGGGCAACCTTGGCACCATCGTACGTCTTGCAGACTGGTATGCCATCGACAGAATAATCTGCTCCGAAGACAGCGTCGATATATTCAATCCCAAAACCGTCCAATCGACCATGGGTTCCATATTCAGAGTACAGCCCGAATACACCGAGCTTGAAGCCTTTCTGCAAACACTTCCTGCCGATTATCCTGTTTATGGCTCATTGGTGGAAGAGGGAAGCAATATCTATTCCCAAGCCTTGCCCACCAATGCAATCCTTATCATAGGCAGCGAATCGCATGGCATAAGTCCGCAAATCCGTTCATATATTCGCAAACCTCTTTCCATACCCCGTTTCAACAGAGGCGACAAACCCGAAAGCCTTAATGCCGCCATAGCAACCGCCATCATGATTTCCGAATTCAAAAGAAGCCATTCCCAAGGCTGAACATGGCAAAATTCAAATCCAAACTCCCGATCATATAAAACAAAAAGCACCTCGCAATCAACGAAGTGCTTTTCTTCTATTCCCGTTTACCAATCCCGACTACAAATCATCGCCATTGGCTTCATTGTAGAGATTATCATAATACATAGAGATATAATATTCTCCTTGAAATTCGTTAATCGTAAACCAAACCTGTTTATTATGACTTTCTACTATTATATTAATGGACACTTTTTCCATATATTCTTGCGAAAGTTTGGAATAAGTATCAGACATCTCTTGTGTAGGATTTTCCCATTCTTCTTCCGTAAATTGATTATAGTAGTCGTGCATTTTCTTTATTTCTCTGGCACATCTTTCTTTTATGTAGTTAGCAAGAAATATAGAGTCTCCACATTGAAAGAAAACAGCCTCATATTGCTTTTTCTTTACTGTTATACCATAGTTGATGTTCTCATCGTCTTCAAGCATTTTGTTGGATTCAAGAGAGTAGATATACTTCGGATTGTTCTCAAATTGCGACAAAAGATTGTTGAATCTTATCCGTATTTGAGCCTCATCTCTGCGACTTTTATCTGCTACCGCAATTCTCCATACCTTGTTTCCTTGTGTTACAATAGCAATATTTACTTTCTCTCCATTAAACTCTCCTTCCAAAAGGTCGTCTTTCTGATGATATGTAAAGCCTTTTGCTTTGAGTTTTTGAATCATTGCGGATTTTGTTCCGTCAACAGGAATGCCTAAGAATTTTGTAACGTCTTTTTGTGCATGCAGCCCTGCGGCAAGCACGATCATTGCAATTAAATTGATGAATTTTCTCATTTCGATTTCTTTTTTTTGTTTGCCCGTCCCAAGACAGTTTTATTGTTTTGCTTGTTTAGAGACACAAAAAAGCGTGGGACTTTTTTCTTATCGCAATATGAGGTCCTCGAAACTACCTGATTCTCCAAATAAGTAAAGCCCACGAAATCATCGTGAGCGTTTACGCATTACTTCTTTGGAGAAATTAAATGAAATTTTCGAGGTTTCATATTGCCAAAGCATGCAAAAACGCTTTTATATGTCTTTGAAATATAAGTTTACGACTATATCTTTTCCTTTATCGGTGTCCTCCTTTCTTCTTGGTTCGTATCGGTGGGCAAAGGTATGAAAAAATCGGATTGCAACAAAATATTTCGCAGTCCGTTATGTAAGTCTTTCTCGCCTTTTGTGCGACCGCAGCGGAGAAATGCCGTCTGCTGAAACCTTACAGACGTTTCGCACGGATTGAAACGCCGAAAGAAAAAATTATTCCGCCGTTTCACGAAATTCTTTCGGTGTTTCATTTTTGCGTAAAGCCGTTTCGCTTTTGCGGCTTCGTTCCAAGGCTTTTCGTTTTTGATGTTCGTGGTCGATGACCGGCTGTTCTGATTGCAAGGTTTCGGACTTTCGGCATGCGGCTTTGTTTCCGTGTATGAGGAATGGAAGTGCCTGTATGTCGAAAGGGTGAAGAATTTTCGGCAGAAAGTATCGGCGGTATCTCTAAAAGTGGTATATTTGCACCTTTGAAGTAAAATTCGTTTCGGATTATGAATAAGAGAAGATGTTTTTTAGGTGGGTTGTTGCTTTTGTTGCTTTTGTCGTTTTCGATGGAGCTTTCTGCTCAACGAAGGAATAAGGCTCCGCTCGTAAGGTTCGGTTTCAGAGCCGGTTTCAACATGAGCGACCTCACTTCCGCCAAGGGATTGGATATATATAACGGTCTTGCTTATTTCGATGAGCAGTTGAATTACATAGGATTTACGGACACCAAGCCTTTCAAGTATGGCTTCAATGCCGGATTTGCGGCTCAGGCTCAGCTTTCGGACTCTTGGTTCTTGCAAACCAACCTGTTGTTCTCCACAAAGGGATATAAGTTGAATACTCAGAATGTCGAGATAAACGCAACGGCGGATTATCTTCAAATTCCGGTGGAAGTGATGTACAAATATGAGTTGAGCGATGATTGGAGGCTGACGGGTTCTCTCGGAGCTTTCTTCGGCGTAGGCATTTGCGGCTTTACTTCTTTTGAAGACCACTATGGAGAGGACAAACACCCGAGAGGTCAGCATTTGAACGCCAACAAGCCGACTTTGAACCACGAAACGGGAGAACACAACCTTATTTGCTTCGACCCGACTGTCCACGGACAGGTGTTCTGGAAGGATAAGGACGACACTTTCGCTTCTGACGGAACATGGGCTGTCGATGCGGGTTTGCAAGTTGCCTTGGGCTGCGAATACAAGAGCTTCCAATTATCGGTGGCTTACCAATACAGCATAACGCCTCTCTACAATTACGGCAAGGCATTCAAGAATCGTTACGCCACAAAGGGCATGGATTACAACAATTCTTTCGAGTATTTCGACATTGCGGCACCCGCTTGTCCTCGCCAGCACCTTATATCGATCAGCATAAGCTATTTCTTGGATAATTGGCAACACGGCATAAGATGGTAGCCTTTTCGTCGAAATCGGAACAACAAAGTGATTTGCGATAACGTTTATCCGATATGAAAAAGTTATTGTTTACATCAATCTTTGCGTTTAGCCTTTTCTTTGTTTCGTACTCCCAAAAGAGCGACAGCACGGATTACGGAGACATGAGGCTTTCTGCCGGCATGATAATGGGCAGGGGTTTTTTCGGAGAGAAGTTCTTTTCCGATAACGTTTCGTTCGAGTACTCCAAATGGCTGAACCCGAAGGCAGGAATAAGATTGGGAGCAAGCGTGGGTGAGATTTCGTCGGCGTTCTTGGACAACAATGAAGACAAAGCACCATATTCCAAAAACCATCGCCGCACATCGGCTTACGTCGGCTTGGATTATGTGGTCAATCCGAGAATGCTGATCAGCGTTACGGCGTTTTTCGACAATGTGAACCTGAACGGCTACGACAGACGCTTCGGAGCGTCTCGCCTGTACACCAACGGATTCAATGCAAACCTGACTTACAAATTCTCGAACGAATCTTTGCTCAACCTTTCCTTCACTTACATCGAGTCGAACGCACCTTTTGTGCCGTATTCCCCTTATTCGGCTTACGGAAGTCCGTATGCAATGCACGGGTTCTGCGACATGGGAATGGGAGGCTTCGCTCCCGCAGGAGCATTCACTTCTTTCTGGCTACCATAAGCCCGTCCCTGATAGGCAATATGAGAGCGTCGAAACGCTTGTCCCGACTTATTTTCTCGTTGAAAAGCATTATTGCTTTGGTTTCCTTGTCCGAGTCCCTGACCGGAAGAACGACTTTGCCGTACCAAAGAATATTGTCGGCGATAAGCAATCCGCCGCTTCGCAAACGTTCGGCACATTTCTCGTAATAAGCGGGATAGTTGGCTTTGTCCGCATCTATGAATATCAAATCGAAGTCGCCCTCTATCTCATCGATGATTTCCAAAGCCGTTCCTATATGTAGTTTTATTCTGTCGCCGTATCCGTATTTGTCGATGGCCGAAAGAATGAAGTCTTCCAACAAAGGGTCTTTCTCAATCGTATGAACGACTCCGCCCTCAGCCAACCCCTTGGCAAGGCAAAGGCTCGAATAAGCCGTGAACGTGCCTATCTCCAATACGGATTTCGGTTGCACCAGCAGGGAAAGCACCTTTAACAGATTGCCCTGCCAGTTGCCGCTCAACATATTGGGCTTCAAGAACCGCAAATGCGTCTGACGGTCGATGTATTTCAAGTCATCGCTTTCTTCGGAGGTATGTTGCTTGCAGTAATCCTCTATTCTCTTATCCACAAAGGGGTGTATCTGTTTTTCCATCGAAGTTTACATTGAAATTATTTTGAACTCCACACGTCTGTTCTTCGCCCTGCCCTCATCTGTCGCATTATCCGCAATCGGTTGCCCCGCTCCGTAACCCTTATATTTGAGACGCTTCTTGTCTATGCCCTTTCCTATGAGATAATCATAGACAGCCTTTGCACGTTGCTCGCTGAGAGTTTGATTATACTTGTCCTTACCCTTGTTGTCCGTGTGTCCGGAAAGTTCGATTGCCATATCCGGATAAGCAGCCAGCAATTCCGTCAACTTTTTCAGTTCTACGAAGCTCTGAGGCAGCAGAACGCTTTTGTCGAAGTCGAAGAAAATATTTTCCAACACTATAATCTGTCCGACCTCATACTCTTTCTCGTCTTTCTTCGTGGTTATCGTTACCTGCTTTTCGGCAATCTCTTTCTTCTCGCTGCATGTCAGACAATAGAGTTCCACATCGTCTATGTAGTAATAAGCACCCGGGAGAATATCTTTGAGAAAGACCGGAAAGATAAGGTTGCTCTGTTCGGCAGGATAGAAATTCCCTATCGTCAGAAAGCGTTCCCCGCCTTTGGCTTCGAATTCCCCTTCAATCAACTGCCAATTCGCCGTGTCCAAGAGCGGACGCTCGAAACTGTTTACCACTTGCGGCGGAAAGATTTTTGAAATCTGTTGTCGGATACCGTTTGCGTGAGCCGTCTTACTGTTGTTCGTCAGCAGCCCTCTTGTATTGTCTTTTATCCTTTCCTCGGTGAACAAACCGCCTATGGTTGCTACGGCACCGGTAGAGTATTCCGAAAGACTGACCCAGAAACTCAGTTTGTAGCGTTCCCCTGCCATGAGAGGCTCTTTAAGTTCCGTCTGAATGTATTCCCGATAATCCGTCTTGGAAGTGTAAATTCCGACCATGCCTTCGCCGTTACGCGGGTATTGATAGCCTAATTTGTTCTTCGGAACCTGACATTGCCTGCCTCCGCAAGGGTGATAGTAGTCGGAAGAACCGTCCGTGGGCTGCCACCAAGCCTCCACCTCCGTCATCTGCCCGTATGGTTCTATCTTTTGCGGGCAAGCCGTGTGCTGTTCAAAAGAACCGTTATATATAAGGTTCTTCCGCTCCCTCTCTTGCGAAGAAAGCATGCCTGCAATGCAAGAAGCAAAAACGAATAACGCTATCTCGACAGAAACGTCCAATCCAAATCTTTTTCCGCATCCAACCATTGTATCTCCTTATCTTTACAAAACCATGTCATCTGCCTTTTTGCGTACCTGCGAGTATTGATTTTTATCTGTTCCACAGCCTCTTGCAAACTTGTCTTGCCATCTAAAAAATCGAATATTTCCTTATATCCCACCGCATTCAAGGCTTGCAGATTTTTATACTCATAAAGTCCTTTTACTTCTTCAATCAAGCCCTGTTCAAGCATACAATCCACCCTTCGATAAATCCTTTCCAAAAGATTTTCCCTGCTTCGCCTTATTCCTATCTTTATTATATCGAAATCCCTCTTCGTTTTCTTTTGCGAACGAAAGGAAGAAAAAGTCCTGCCCGTCTGTCTGCATACTTCCAAAGCCCGTATCAATCGTATGTGATTTCGTTTATCGACGATTTCCCAGTATTCGGGGTCTTTCTCTTGCAATTCCCTTTGCAGAGGTTCCAATCCCTGCGTTGCGAATAAGTCGTTCAATTCCTGCCGAATGCTTTCGTCCTTGTCCGGAATGTCGTCCATTCCGTTGCATACGGCATTCACATAAAGCCCGCTGCCGCCCGTCAGCACCACATCGTCCTTTTCTTGGAAGAGTTTCCCGATAACCTCCGATGCGTCCCTCTCATACATGGCCGCATTGTAGTCTTGGCTGACGGATATGTGGGCAATGAGATGGTGCGGTATCGTTGCAAGTTCGCTCACGCTCGGACGAGCCACGCCTATGTTCATTTCCTTGTAGAATTGCCTCGAATCGGCAGACACTATCTCCGTACCCAGCATTCCGGCAAGGCGAATGCACTCCGCCGTCTTGCCGACAGCCGTCGGTCCGACCACAACAATCAATCGTTTATTGTTCATGGGGCTTCAATCCGAGTTTTGCGGCTTCCGAATACAGCAATCCCAAAGCCGCTTGCTTCTCATTGGGAATTATTCCGTCCAAAATGGCGTCTTTGACGGCGGTTTTCAGCACACCTATTTCCTTGCAGGGAGCCAAATCGAAAATCTTCATTATTTCTTCGCCGCAAACCGGCGGTTGAAAGTTCCTTACTCTGTCCTTCTCTTCGATTTCGAGCATCTTCTGCTTGACAATCTCGAAGTTGTGCATGTATTGTTTGACCTTGTAGCTGTTTTTTGAAGTTATATCCGCCTGACAAAGCAACATAAGGTCGTCTATGTCGTCTCCTGCATCGAAAATCAATCTTCTGACAGCCGAATCCGTGACTATATCCTCCGCCAGCACTATCGGACGCAGGTGCAGGGAAACTAATTTCTCCACATATTTCATTTTCTCGTTCAAAGGCAGCTTCAAACGCCTGAAAATGGATTTCACCATGCGACTTCCTTTCAATTCATGTCCGTGAAAAGAAAATCCCATCTTCTCATCGTAACGCTTGCAGTACGGTTTGCCTATGTCATGCAGTACGGCAGCCCAGCGAAGGAACAAATCGTCCGACTTTTTCGAGATATTGTCCAAGACTTCCAGAGTATGCTTGAAATTATCCTTGTGCGACCTTTCGCCTATCGATTCCGTGCCTTTCAGTCTCACCAATTCCGGGAACAGCCTCTCCAAAAGACCGCTTTTATCCAGCAATCTGAACCCCATGGAAGGGTGAGAAGAAAGCATCATTTTGTTGATTTCATCGATGTTTCGCTCCATCGACACTATTTCTATGCGGTAAGCATTGCGTTTTATGGCCTCAAAAGTGTCGGGGTGTATCGAAAAATCCAACTGCGTTGCAAACCTGATGGCACGCAACATTCTCAAAGGGTCGTCAGAGAACGTTATGTCCGGATCCGAAGGGGTTCTTATTATCTGCTTCTTTATATCCGAGCAACCGTCAAAGGGATCCGTCAACTCTCCGTAGCGATTTCGATTCAGGCAAATCGCCATTGCGTTTATCGTAAAGTCCCGTCTGTTCTGGTCGTCTTCCAAAGTCCCGTCTTCCACAACGGGCTTACGCGAGTCGTGAGAGTAGCTTTCCTTTCTTGCACCCACGAACTCCACCTGCCAATCCTCGTCTCCGTCTCTGAAATGCAACATAGCCGTGCCGAAATTCCTGAAAACGGAAATTTTCGAGCCTTTTCCAATCTTCTCCTGCAACTTTTCCGCCAACTGTATTCCGCTTCCGATGGTAACGATGTCTATATCCTTGCACGCACGCTTCATCACGGTATCTCTGACAAAGCCTCCAACCACATACGTTTCCAAACCGGCTTCATCGGCAGCCCGACCGATGAGTTCGAAAACGGGAAAACACAACTTCTCTTTCAAATTAGCCATATTGCAAAATTAAGCAAAATACCCGACAAAGCACCAAGCAGAGGAGCAAATAGAAAAAATCCGAAATCCTTTTCCGCAATCCCCGCATGGAAAGCCTGCATCATGCCCTCGGCAGGCATGATTGCATGGCTCTTTTTGCCGATAAAGAGATTTTTTGTACCTTTGTACTGTTCGCTTCCATGGAAAGACGTTTGCAAAACCCTGTTTCTCTGCCTCGGAAAGGCAAAAAGAGAGGAAAAATCGGCGAAAGGAAAAATGCTGATACCCGACGGACTTGACGAAACGCCGTTTCCTTGGAACGAAACGAAGAAAGAATTTTCCGAAACGGCGTTTTATTTCAGCCGAACGGCGTTTCGATTTCAAGGCTTAAAAAGACAGTTCGAGATGAGCATATTTCAGACAAGAAAACCGCGAAGATTCGAGTACAAACCGCGGTTTTACGACCCCGATAAGGAGGAATTGGAACGCTTGAAAGCGAAATACGGACAATCGGAGGGCGAATCGTACAAACGCAGAATCGATTTCCGTTCCGCCATGAAGGAAAAGAAAGACGAGAAATTGGGCAAGCCCGTCTCGGCTCTCAAAATCATACTGATTGCATCGATAGTTGCAGGTTTGCTTTACTTCCTTTTGTTCATCGTGGAGACATGGCAATAGAAGTATTGGACGACATCGTTGCCAACCAGATAGCCGCAGGAGAAGTCGTTAACCGCCCTGCCTCGGTCGTAAAGGAGTTGTTGGAAAATGCCATGGACGCCGGAGCCACGCGAGTGCAGTTGGTCATCAGGGACGCAGGCAAAACGCTCATTCAGGTGAGCGACAACGGTTGCGGAATGGACAAAGAGGACGCACAAAAGTGCTTTTTGCCGCATGCCACAAGCAAGATAAAAAGTTCGGAAGACCTTTTGAACCTGCACACCATGGGATTTCGCGGTGAAGCACTTGCTTCCATTGCAGCCATAGCCCAAGTGGAATTGAAAACACGCAGGGAGGAAGACGAGACGGGGGTGAGGGTCGTAATCGAAGGAGGCGTGGTGAAAGAGGTTTGCGAAACGGCTTGCAGCATCGGCACATGCGTTTCGGTCAAGAACATATTCTTCAACACTCCGGCGAGGAGAAACTTCCTTAAAACGGAGCAAATAGAGAACAGCCACATAAACGAGGAATTCGTAAGGGTCGCAATGATTGACACGGAGACCGCTTTCTCGTACATAAACAACGAAAAAAACGTTTACAGTCTCACTGTAGGAAATGCAAAGAAGAGAATAATCGAGTTGTTCGGCAATTCGATAAGCGATAAGCTTATTCCGGTTTCGGAAAAAGTCGATTTGGTGGATATAGAAGGCTATGTCTGTTCGCCGGAGTTTGCGAAGAAAAACAAATCATGGCAATACTTCTTCGTCAACGGCAGATTCATGCGGAACACATACTTTGCCAATGCCGTGGATAGGGCTTTCGCCAATCTGCTTCCCGAAAAGAACTATCCCGCATTCTTCATCCGTCTCAGCCTTCCGCCGCAAAACATAGACGTAAACATACATCCGACCAAGACGGAGGTGAAATTCTTGGACGAGAGAGTGATTTATTCCATTCTTCACGCCTCCGTGAAAAAGAGCATAGGACAATACAGCCTTGCAAGCGAGTTGGACTTCTCCGTAAAGACCATAGAATTTCCCGTAATCACATCGCAAACCCCTATTCCCAAGGCACCGCAGATACGTTTCAACCCCGAGTTCAACCCTTTCGACACAAGCTCCGAGGAGAACTTCGCTTTATTGCAGGAAAAGCCCGTCGTGCAACCCTCCTTATTCGAGAACGACATGCCGCAACAGGCAACCAATCCCGTTCCTCAACCGATGGAAAACCGCAAAGACGAGAAGGCTTTCATGCAAATAGGCGAAAAATACATTGCGGTGCGTTCCAAGAATTCCATGTTGCTGATAGACCAAAGCAGAGCCTCGCAACGCATAATCCATGACAGGGTTTTGGCTTCGCAAAGCCTTCAAATATTTTCGCAAAGGCTTCTCACACCGCAACGGCACTTGTTTTCGCCTCACATAAGTTTCCAGTTGGTGGAATTTCTTCCCGTTTTGAAACTCTACGGAATAGAGATGGAATACGATAAAAAGGACGGAAGTTTCCTTCTTATGGCGAAGCCGGAAAAGCAAAGCCCCGAAGAATGCTTCGAATTGGCGGAAGAACTCATCACAAGCAACAACGAACAAATCCCCGGTGAGGAACAACTTCGCAAAAGAGCCTTTATGTTGTCCGAAAAGCTGAAAATACAATATGGAGAAAGCCTTTCGCAGAACCGGATGCAAACTCTGGTGTCGCAGTTGTTCTGTTTGCCGGATTGTATGCTCGATCCGAAAGGAGAAAAGGTTATATTCAAACTGACCATGGAGGACATGGATAAATTCTTCGAGTGAAAAACAACAAATAAACCCGCATTGCGTTCAAACGAAATGCGATACGTTGCACTGCAACGAAGAAAGCAAACAACCGAATCGAAAAAGAATTTGAAACAACACAGAAAAGAGAGATGAACTTTCAATACGGAAACAACACAAGTCAATATACGCCGCCGCAATTCTCGATTATGCCGCCGGTATGCAAGAATTTGTTGATTATAAACGTCATTTGCTACCTTGCAACCGTCGTTTTGCGAACGCGGGGAATAGATTTGACGCAATGGTTCGGCCTTCACTTCTTTGCCGCTTCCCATCACCATATATGGCAATGGGTAACATACGCTTTCTTGCACGGTAATTTCTCACACCTTTTCTTCAATATGTTCGCCGTTTGGATGTTCGGCTACACCTTGGAGAACATTTGGGGAGCCAGACGCTTCATCGTCTATTGTCTTGTAACGATTCTCGGTGCCGCTTTGCTGCAAGAGATTACGTATTACTTCATATACAGCGACCTTTTGAGCGGTGTATATACATACGTCAACACAGGAAACGAGAGAATACCCGTTGCGGATTACCTGAATCAAATAAACACCATAGGAGCCTCCGGAATGGTGTTCGGACTTCTCGCCGCATTCGGCTTGATGTTCCCCAACACAACCGTTTACTTCTATTTCCTTCTGCCGATCAAGACAAAGTGGTTCGTCATCGGCTATATGGTTTTGGAATTGTTCAACGGAATTGTCGGAACAGCCGACGGAGTCGCTCACTTCGCACACTTGGGCGGAGCATTGGCAGGAGTAATCCTGCTTTACTTGTGGAAGAAGAAACGTGACCAATATCGCTACTAAGTGAAAAAGGAAAAGAAAGACCAATTCATCATTGCATACATAACGGACTTCGACAGAAGCAGGTTTTGCGTGGAATACGCCGTGCAGATGTCCCGAATGCTGGGCAAGGGCTTGATTTTACTGCATATCTCCGACCGAAAACGCACAATGCTTTCAACAAACGAAGCGGAGACACGCCTGAAAGAACTCAATGATACCCTGCCGGAAGACATCTTTCACTCCTATGCCGCCCTGCAAGGCAGGAGCGAGAATATCCTTAATGCAATCGGCGAGTTGTTGAACGCCGTCATGTTGGTCGTATCTTGCAATCCGCAGGAACAGGACAGGCATAAAGCCGGACACCCCAAGACTTTGCTTGCCGATCTTGCCTCCTGCCGTATCGCTTACTTGGTTTGTCCGGAACAGAAGCCGCAAACCACCTACGCAAAAGTCCTCCTGACGCTCAATTATCTCAGAGAAAGTAAAGAGAAAACCCTTTGGGCATCTTATTTCGGCAGATTTGCCTCCTCGGAAGTCTTTTTGTACTATCGTCGCTACAAAGACGAATACTATCAACGGCAACTGAACCTCAATATCGGCTTTGCAAGAAAGATGTTCGAGCAATTCGGCATAGCAATACAAACAATACATTCATCGGATACGAAAACCGAATTGGACATTCAAGCCTTGGATTATGTCGAAAAGGAGAACTGCAACCTTATTATCTGTCAGACGAGCAAGAACAAAACATTTATAGACACCTTGCGGGGATTGGAAGAAGTCAGAGTGCTGAAACGCCTCGGCAACATACCCATACTCTTCCTCAATCCGCGGGAAGACCTCTTCATACTCTGCGAATAGATATGATAAACGCCATAATCATACTTATCGTTCTTTACCTTGTCTTCCGTTTCCTCACAACGTGGTTCATACCCCGCATGACGCAGCGAAGCATAAAGCGATACCAAGAAAAGTTCCGCAGGGACAACCCCTCTGTTTTCAAAGATAAAGACACGGAAAACAGAACTTCCGAAACCCACTTGAAAGAAGACGGGAAATAAAACGCCGATTCGTTCCCGATGAAACGGCGTAATGATTTTTTCTTTCGGCGTTTTAATTTTCTTGAACGGCGTTCTGTTGCGGCGGGCTTGCGGTGCTTTGTTTCGGAATGCCTGTTGGCAAGTCTCGAAGACGGAAGTTCGTAGTCGAAAACAAAGGAAAAAACTTCTTGAAACTTCGTATTCCATGTTTGTTTCAATGAATTGTATTACATTTGCAGCAAAAGAAAGAGACAGATGAAAAGATTGGTATTTTTATTCACAATGGCAGTGCTTGTCGGCGGTGTTTTATCGGCACAAACCGCCGATGCGGAGTGTCGGGATATGCTTGAGGCTGCTACGAATGCCGAGATTGAAACCTTTACTGTCAATGGCGTAGCTTTTAAAATGGTGAAAGTAGCGGGCGGAACTTTTCAAATGGGAGCTACCTCGGAGCAAGGCAGCAAGGCATACGATGGTGGATACCCTGTTCATTCGGTTACTCTCTCCGATTACTATATCGGACAAACCGAAGTAACGCAAGAACTATGGGAAGCGGTTATGGGTAGCAATCCTTCATACTTTGAGGGTGATAATCAATGTCCCGTAGAAAATGTTTCTTGGAATGACTGTCAAGAATTTATCGAGAAACTCAACCGACTTACGGGAAAGAATTTTCGTCTGCCTACGGAAGCCGAATGGGAGTATGCAGCGAGAGGCGGAAATAAAAGCAAAGGCTATAAATACAGCGGAAGCAATGATGCAGACGCAGTTGCTTGGTATGAAAAGAACAGCGGAAGTAAGACACAACCTGTTGAGACTAAGCAATCCAATGAATTAGGCTTATATGATATGAGTGGCAATGTTTGGGAGTGGTGTCAGGATCGGTATGGTAAGTATTCGAGTCATTCACAGAGCAATCCCAAGGGAGCAAACACCGGTAGTGTCCGCGTTCTGCGTGGCGGCAGCTGGATCAGCAGCGAGAGGGGCGTGCGAGTGTCGAATCGCGGCTACGACGCGCCCGGCAGCCGCAACGTCGACGGCGGTCTCCGCCTTGCCCTTTAAGCATTTCGTCTTTGGCACGCCTTATTGCTTTGAGCAAGGCAACAAAAACGACAATGAACAACTATTGATAAAAATCGGATTATTGGAATCATAAAATCGGAACGGCGTTCTGTTGCGACAGGCTTGCGGTGCTTTGTTTCGGAATGCCTGTTGGCAAGTCTCGAAGACGGAAGTCCGTGGTCGAAAACAAAGGAAAAAACTTCTTGAAACTTCGTATTCCATGTTTGTTTCAACGAATTGTATTACATTTGCCACAAAAGAAAGAGACAGATGAAAAGATTGGTATTTTTATTCACAATGGCAGTGCTTGCCGGCGGTGTTTTATCGGCACAAACCGCCGATGCAGAGTGTCGGAAGATGCATGATGCTGCTACGAATGCCGAGATTGAAACCTTCATGGTTAATGGCGTAGCTTTCAAGATGGTGAAAGTAGCGGGTGGAACCTTTCAAATGGGAGCCACCTCGGAGCAAGGCAGCGACGCAGATAGTGATGAGAAACCTGTTCACTCCGTTACCCTTCCCGATTATTATATCGGACAAACCGAAGTAACGCAAGAACTATGGCAAGCCGTCATGGGCAGCAACCCTTCTTACTTTAAGGGAGATAATCAACGACCTGTGGAAAAGGTAAGCTGGGACGATTGCCAAGAATTCATTGAGAAGCTCAACCGACTTACCGGAAAGAGCTTCCGCTTGCCCACTGAAGCCGAATGGGAATATGCAGCGAGAGGCGGAAACAAAAGCAAAGGATACAAATACAGCGGAAGCAATAATCCGGACGCAGTTGCTTGGTACGATGACAACAGCGGAGGTAACACACACACCGTAGCACAAAAGCAAGCCAACGAATTAGGCTTGTATGACATGAGCGGAAACGTTTGGGAGTGG
>OQVS01001520.1_pt1 | contig 15657 bp, 12 predicted proteins | sample 1691601 | NCBI WGS metagenome assembly OQVS01 (sample SAMN03418268, study PRJEB22391) | human gut metagenome | biome: human-gut; feature: organic feature; material: feces | host: Homo sapiens | place: Tanzania | collected 2013-01
GCAGGATGGGAACAAAACCAGTAGGAAAGCAAAAAGCAATGCGAAAAATGTAATGGTATGTGACTTCGTTGGTTCTTTCTTCATGAAAAACATAATAAACTCACACATGCCGTTTGGCAATTGGAAAGGAAAAAATGAAAATGAATTGCTTTAAGAGAATTGCCCTTGCTTTGGTGTTGCTTGCCACAGCTGCCTCATACGTTTCATGCATAGCTGCAGGTGATTCCTACAATGTTGGTGGAAATGATATCTATACCTCTGGCCCTGAACTTGGTTCGGGAGAATGGAACGGTGTCTACAAGTGGATAAATCCTACCGACAAGACTAACAATGGAAGGTGTACGGAGATCGTGTTTGAAGTAAAGGAAGTGGAGCTTGGGGATGGAGAACCGGCCTTTGAGGTATGGGATCTTTCAGAGCCAACCAAGCCTCGTAGAATGTTCCCAATAGAGATCATGCCGGAGGGTGGCTTTCAGTGGCATGATTGGGACGAGGACAGCACCGTTGCAGACAACTACAGAGCCAATGCAGGGAAGTTCAACACCACTTCTGCCAAACCGTCCAAATGGAGAGTGAAAACCCTTGTAAGGAATGACCGTTCCGGCTCATGTGCAGTGGAGACGGCGGCTACTTTTATATTCACGATTACAGTCAATACAAAGAATCATTTTAATCTTAGATACAATTCCTCACAAGGAAGGATGGAACTTGCCTTCATTATGGATGGAGACGGTCTTGCAAGTACCGGTCTTTTCTACAACCCTGCACCAGGTGAGGAAGGGAAGAAGGTATTCCCCCTCGTGAAACAGTAAGTGACAAGCATCAAGGTGAACTGACACTCAACGTGACAGTGGCTTTGTAGTTACCTGCCGGTAGGTTCGGGTTCAGGTCCTCCTTGTATTTCCAACCGTAGGCTATTGTGAATAGCTCTGTTCCCTGCGCTATAGGGGAGCCTGTCGTGTAGGTGACAGTGACCCCATAGGAGCCTTCTCCGCTCGGATCTTCGGTATTAGGGGTGATTTCCAAACCCACCGTTCCCGTTGTATGTCCGTTGTAGAACCAATTGGGAGCGTCCGTCTTGTAGCCTCCCATGCCCGTGTCTGTATTCTCAAATGGGGTTGCTGCTACTGAAATGCTGTATCCTCCTTTGAAACGGCTTTGGTTAGTTTGGAATACCTTTAAGGATACATTGACAACATTCACCCCACCGGTAGGCCTTTGGGTTATGTCTACGTTGCAGTGGATCTCAGCTCCATCCTGGGTTCCAACCACCCAGGGATCGGCACCGTTCAAGGAGCCTTTGATTCCAAAGACTGGCTCAACTTGTGGTATGTTGGATGTTATTACAATCCTGTCTCCGTCCTGTGCGGACAGAGGTGCTATGCATAATGTGAAAAGGGTCAAAGCAACGGCAAGGACCTTTGGAAATCGCTTCATGGAAAAACTCCTTGTTTTAGAGGAACTTCAACTAGAGTTTCATATTCTTACGGCCAAACGAGTTGTTGTATGTTGTAGAAACAACATCAAAAGATTTCCTGACGATTTGTAAAGACGATGTAATTTCCAAGTCCCTTAATCTATAGATTAAGAGGTCGTTGCAGTGCCATACGGAGCAAAAAACTTTGGATTCACTTGTTGACATCTTCCCAACTCCTCCTTATATATTAGGCACTGTTGCAGGACGCTGTCCGGCGAACAGTGCGCAAGCATATCGAAACCTTAAAGATACAGGGCTTAAAACAAGGGAATCGGTCTTGGAAACGGCCCTCTCTAGAACAAGGAGACTTCCAATGGGGGAGAAGAAAGTAATCATAGTCGAGTCGCCTACGAAGGCCAAGACGATAAGGAATTTTCTGGGAAGCGACTGCACCGTAGTTGCAAGCAACGGGCATGTTCGAACCCTTCCAAAGAACGACCTTTGCATTGACGTGAAGAACGGCTACAGGCCAAAGTACATAATAGACGAGACCAAGGAGAAGATAATCTCCCAGATAAAGGGTGAACTCAAGGGTGCCCAGGAGCTCATCCTGGCAACTGATGAGGACCGTGAGGGAGAGAGCATAAGCTGGCACTTGGTGGAGGTCCTGAAGCCATCGGTCCCGTATAGGAGGATGGTGTTCCACGAGATTACGAAGAAGGCCATTCTGGAGGCGTTTGGCAACGGTCGTGGACTGGACATGAACCTTGTCCACGCTCAGGAGGCCCGTCGTGTGCTTGATAGGCTCTACGGCTATACCATATCCCCCGTGCTGTGGTCAAAGCTGTCCAACAAGAGCCTCAGTGCCGGGCGCGTGCAGTCTCCGGGCCTTAGGCTAATCGTGGACCGCGAGAAGACGAGGCTCACCTTCAAGAAGTCCGAGTACTGGGATGTGAAGGCCACGTTCCATGAGGGGTTCAGCGCTGCAATCGAAAGCGTCGATGGCCTCAAGGTCGCCGACGGCAAGGACTTTGACAGCGAGACCGGCGCCTACTGCGGTTCGTCCAAGGTTGTCCTCCTTTCAAAGGACGACGCCAAGGCCTTGGTCGATTCCCTCCAAAACAGCGATTTCTCAGTGTTGGACATAAAGGAGAAGCAGGTCTCGCAAAGGCCGTATCCTCCATTCATAACCAGTACGTTGCAGCAGGAAGGCAACAGAAAGCTGCATCTATCCGCAAAGGATACGATGAAGATTGCCCAAAGCCTCTACGAGAACGGATTCATCACCTATATGAGAACCGATAGCCCAGCGCTCAGCCAAGAGGGGATAAATGCAGCCAGAGAGGCGGTTCTAGGACTCTATGGAAAGGATTTCCTTCCAGAGCAGCCACGCCAGTATACTGCCAAGAGCACAAACGCACAGGAGGCGCATGAAGCCATAAGGCCATCTGGCGAGCATTTCAGGAAACCTGAAGAGACAGGGCTTTCCGGCAAGGAGCTTGACCTCTACACCCTTATATGGAAGCGCACCCTTGCATCCCAGATGAACAACGCCCTCAAGCAGGACACAAGCGTCCAGATTGGTGCAAAGTGCAGTGATGGCCGCAGCACACTTTTCACTGCAACAGGTGTGAGAATAGAGTTCCCTGGCTTCCTTAGGGTCTATGTGGAAGGCTCGGACGACCCAAGCGCAGCCCTTGAGGACAAGGAGTCGCCGCTTCCACGCCTTGCAGTGGGACAGGTCCTTTCCTGCTCCCAGCTTGAAAGCGTAGGGCATGAGACCAAGGAACCCAACCGCTATACTGAAGCTTCATTGGTCCAGACCCTTGAAAAGCTTGGAATAGGAAGACCATCCACATACGCCTCCATCATAGACAGGCTCTTTGAGAAGAACTACATTGTGCGCGAAGGCGGGACGTTGGTTCCAACCTTCGTTGGCTTTGGAGTCGTACAGCTTCTTGAAGGGTATTTCTCTGACCGCATAGACTACGGCTTCACCCGCGACATGGAGGATGGACTTGACCTCATAGCAGAAGGCAAGCTTGATGAGCTCAAGTTCCTTCAGGATTTCTACGAAGGCGTGCATGGACTTGAGAAGCAGGTAAAGGACAACAAGGTTTCGATTAACTCCAAGGACGTGAAGAAACTGTCGCTTCCTCAGCTTTCCGAGGACAACTGCATAAACCTTGGTCCATACGGCCCTTATGTCAAAAGCAATGACGGCAAGTTCATATCCATACCAAAGGACTGGACCCCAGCCTCCGTCACGGACGAGATGGTTTCAAAGCTCAAGGAGCCTGGAAACGGCGAAGGGGAGGGCCGTGTCAACTCCCCTGAACTCATGGGAACGACCTCATCTGGAATGCCTGTCCTGTATTGCACTGGAAAGTTCGGCGACTACTGGCAGCTTGGGGACAAGTCCCAGACGAGCGATGTCAAACGCTTCAAGGTTCCAAAGAAGTACATTGGAAACAGGACCGCTCCAATAGAAGACGTGCTCAAGTACTTTGGGCTTCCAATCACCATTGGAGCGTCTGAGACTGGCGAGCCCATCACCGCCGATATTGGAAAGTACGGCCCTTATGTGAAATGTGGCGGCGATTTCAGGAGCGTCAAGGATTCCGACGACCTCTTCAAGATGACCGAGCAGGAGGCCCGTGAGCTTTTCAGCACTCCAAAGGAAACGTCGAAGAAAGCGTCGGCCAGGTCTGCATCCCGTAGCTCTTCGCAGGCTGTCGTGGATTTTGGAGACCATGAAGGTAAGCCTCTTGGAATCTACCATGGTCGCTATGGCTTCTACCTTAGGCATGGAAGCGACAACGTTCGCATAGCCAAGGAGTATCAGCAGAACGAGGAGGCCTGCAAGTCCATGAGCAAGGAGACAGCCGTTTCGTTTTTGAAATGAGGTTGATGTGGTTTTGCAGTTGTTCGAAGCTAGAACAAGGAAGGAGGACAATGACAGTACTTTTTGTACGGCATTGTCCGAGCTGACGATGTTATTGGTCACGAAGAGCTGCAAAACAAAAAAGGCTGCACACAAGACGATAGCTTGGCGGTGCAGCCTTTTGACCCTTGGGCGATTCGAACGCCCGACCCCTTCCTTAGGAGGGAAGTGCTCTATCCAGCTGAGCTAAAGGATCAACGTTGCATAGGATAGTCAATAGTTTGGATTTGGTCAAGGAAGGTGGTGGATATGTGTGATGGATATGAAAACCGATAGCTCAGACAAAAACTCAAAATCCAGTTTCGCTGACATCTACAGCCAATGGATGCAGACCCATGACGAAGATGCCGCCATATCCAAACGTCTCAAGGACCGCTCCCAGAACGGTTCCAACATCAAAGGTTCAAACTCCCCCTCTATAAATGCACTAAGACAAATGAAAGCTCAGGACGAGCTTGATCTTCACAACTTCAAGTTGGAGGAGTCCTTCGTGGCAGTGAAGGCTTTTCTAGACCAATCCAAGGCAAGAGGTCTTAGGAAGGTGCTTGTGATAACAGGGAAGGGGATACACTCCGCAGGAGGCGAAGCCGTCCTTAGACCTGCTGTGAGCGCCGCAATTGCAAACCACCCTGCAGTGCGTGAGACATTCACTCCAAAAGCCGCAGAAGGCGGCAGCGGTGCAATAGCCGTCATACTCAAAGGTTGAAATCTGTGGCCGATCTGTAGCTTCTGTAGCGGTTGTGAGGTCTGTAGCAACTGTGGCGTTTGTCAAATCTGTAGCGTTTGTAGCAACCGTAGCAACTATAGCAACCGTGACATCCGCGTTGCAAAAAGCTCAACCCTCTTTCACGAACAGTCCTAGCTTCTTTCCCAAAATAGGGAACAGCCCGCTGGCCCAGAACGTCACGAGGGCATAGCGCAGGATTGCCGTAATGGGGCAGTACGCTCCAACGGCCTTGAGAAGAACCTTTGAAACAGGGAGAACGACCACCGCCCCTGCTATTCCAACGAAAAAGCGCAGCACCTTGCGTCCCCAATGACCTTCCTCAACGACGTAGTCGAAGCATTTCCTTTCAATAAGATATCCAATTGCGGCACCAGAGAGCATTGCAACGTTCTTTGCAAACGTTGTGAAGGCCTCAGCCTCGACCAAGGCCAACTGCAGCAGAATTGCCAGGAGCACCCACAATGCGGTAGAGACAACAGCTGCAATGCCAAACACCCTGCGTCCACGTTCAACATCGTCGAACAGCTTTGAAACCACGTCATAGAGGAAGAAAGTAGCTCCTACACCAATCAAAAGACCGCATGCTACATCCATTGGCCAGTGCACGCAAAGGTACATTCTGGAAAGGCCTACCAGTGCAATCATCACCGCACATGCAATGGAGAGCCAACGCTTTTTGAAAGAAACGGCGACGGAGGAAAGCGTTGCGGCTGCATTGGAGGTGTGTCCGCTTGGAAACGAGTATCCCGTTGCGGTGCTTTGGCGCACAGAACTAAGACCTTCTATGACCTTCCACGGACGAGGAAACCTGACCAAGGCCTTGGTCAACGACATGACCTGGGCTGCAGAGAGCATGCACATACATGTCGTGAAGCCCTTTTTCTTGCTTATGTTCCAGTACATGAACGTGATGATCGCAACCGTTATGTACTCCTCTCCAAACATGGTGATGAATTGGACTATGGCATCAAGGACCGGTGTCTGTATGCTTGCGAAGAAAAGCAGTATCTGTTTCTGGATCTCCATGCGCGCCTCCTATTGCCTGTCCTTGACCCCTGTCCACCAGAGAATCCAAGGACAAAGGAACTACTGTCTGAAATATTGAGGATACGCCTTCTGGTATTCGGCGGTCTCAACCTCTATTTTTGAAATGTGTTTTCTGTCAAGTTCAAGCAACCTTTCCACATCACCGGCCTTCAAGGCCTCCATGAGCTGTGCATGCTGAACGAGGATGTTCTTGAGGATGTCATCGAACAGGTAGCTCACCATTCGTATGCGGTGGTAGTTCCCACTTGTGCTTCTTATGGACTCGAAGACCCTGCTGTGGCCCGTCTCCTCGAAAAGCGCCATGTGCATGCAGTCGTCAAGGGCAAGGAAGCCTGCCGTATCCCTGCACGAAAACGCCTCATGCTGCCGTGCTATGAGGTCTTCCCACTTTGACACAAGGCCTATCCTTTCATAGCCCGATTCCCTTGCGCCCAGCTTCTCTATGGCACCAAGCTCAAGGTACAGGCGCATGAAACGCTCGTCTCGTACACGTTCAAGGTCGATGAGAGACACAGATGTTCCACTTTGAGGCTTTATCTCCACAAGTCCCTCAGACGCCAGCTTCTTCAGCGCATCGCGGATAGGGGAGATGCTTACGTTGTATTGCGTGCTCAAGGCGGAGAAGCTCAAAGGAGTGCCCGGTTTGAGCGAAAGGTTGAGTATTCTGTCTCGTAGGTCTGCGTATACGATATCGGTGAGCATCCCCGCCAGTATAGCACAATGCAAATGACTTTTCCATTGAAATCTGCACAGGCTCCAGAGAGTGTGCAACAAAACGCAACTAAAATATCAGTTGCGTTATCTTACTAAAGCGGTTATAGTTACAAATGGTGCAGCAAAAAGATTAATTTAAACCCTGTACCAAATGCAAATGGAGGCTTGTATGTGGAAGACCGACGACGGACGTTCCTTTGAACTATACGAGGCGTCCAGGCATGACGACCTGTTCATGGTCGCCGCCTTGGACTGCGACTATCTGGTTGCAAAGCCAGAGCTTGGATTCGATGGAGAGATCGTATCCAGCAACGACGAGAAGTGGATTCTAGCTCCGCTTTCCCATGCCAATGCAGATAGGCTTAGAAGCCTTTACCCCTTCACAGCCCCTTCAAGGGTCCTTGAAAGGGACAAGACAATGGGAGTTGGCGACCGCCTTGGCATTGCAACGGACGGACACCTCATGGTGTTCAGGGACTACCCGCAGGTGACTCCAATACTTGCACAGCAGTCCATAAGGGAGCTGAACCTCACCAACCGCACATTCCATGACGTCATAGACTGTGCGACCTTTGGTGTGTTCAGGAACAACTACACCACAGGCTGGGGCGCTGACGGCGACCATGTGAAGACCGCAGACGAAGTGGAGTATGCCCTTTCAAGTGGCTGCACCATGATAACGCTTGACTGCAGCGAGCAGATAGACAACACGATAGACGGCCTTTCAAGTACACAGGTAAGCGAGGGATACGAAGCGTTCAAGGCTCAGAACAAGGACTACGCCGCAGTCCTTGAAGGAATATACCTTGGAAAGACGTTCGACGTTGGAGAGGGCCACTGTATCCATTTCGACGAAGACATGTTCAAAAGATGCACTCTCATATACTGCAAGGCCATAGCCCATGCCATCGGTATATATGAGAACCATATCGTGTCGGGCGGCCAGTCCAAGGGTCAGCGGGCCGACTTCGAGATTTCAATCGACGAGACCATGACGCCAACCCATCCGGCCCAGCATTTCTTTGTAGCCAATGAACTTTCAAGGGCAAAAGTGCATATAGCCACCGTGGCGCCTAGGTTCTGTGGAGAGTTCCAGAAGGGGATAGACTATATTGGCGACCTTGGCCAGTTCGAGCAGGAGATGAAGGTCCATGCCGCAATAGCAAGGCATTTTGGATACAAGCTCAGCATCCACAGCGGATCCGACAAGTTCTCCATCTTCCCATACGCCGGACGCGAGACCAAGGGAAGGTTCCATCTCAAGACTGCAGGTACCAACTGGCTTGAGGCCATGAAGCTTGTTGCAATGAAGGATCCATCGCTTTACAGAGAGGTCCACAGGTTCGCACTTGGTGCATTCAGCGAGGCGACCAAGTACTACCATGTCACAACAGACCTTTCCAAGATACCTGACATAGACACGTTGGACGATGCCCAGCTTGTTGGGCTGTTCTCCATGAACGATGCACGCCAGCTGATCCACATCACCTATGGTCTCATTCTGAACGCAAAGGACAGCTCTGGAGCATCTTTGTTCAGGGATAGGCTCTACAGGCTGTGGAGGACGTACAGAGAGGACTATGCAAGGCTTCTACATGAGCACATTGGAAACCACCTCAAGGCCATTTTGGTCTGAGTTTGGTGGAATGCGACAGGCACTGACGAATACAGATACGAGATAGATACGAACAAAACGAAAAAGATTTTGGAGGAACAAGATGAAACTTTGTCTTGACGGAATCAGGGACGCTGAATCCCGTAGACAGTGGCTGGACGCAGGCTATACGCTTCCTGCGTTCAACATAGAGAAGATGAGGGAGAACACCCTCAAAGGTTGCAGATGGGTGCATTTTGGTTCTGGAAACATATTCAAAGCCTTCCTTGCAGCCAGAATGCAGGACCTCTTGGACAAAGGACTTGAAGATACAGGAATCCTTGTTGGAGAGGCCTTCGACTGGGAGATGCTGGACGATGCATACGACAAGTTCGACAACCTTAGCATAGACGTCACTCTCAAAAGCGATGGAACGGTTGGCAAGGCCGTTGTGGCTTCCGTTGCACAGGCCCTCAGATGCAGCCCTGCAAGAGAAGCCGACTGGGCGCGTTTCTGCCAGGTGTTCACAAGTCCGGCCCTCCAGATGGTGAGCTTCACAATCACGGAGAAGGGCTACTCGACTGCACCGGACTACGTGCAGGCCGATATCCTCAAGGGGCCTTCTTCATGTTCTACCGTGTGTTGTATGGTCACGTCTCTCCTTCTTGAAAGGTACAAGGCCGGCAAGCTCCCAATTGCGGTCGTAAGCATGGACAACTGTTCCAGAAACGGCGAAAAGCTTGGAAACGGCATCATGACCATAGCCCGCAGATGGCAGGAGCTTGGATTCGTGGAGCAGGGCTTCGTGGACTACGTATGCAACCCTGAAGTCGTCAGCTTCCCATGGTCCATGATCGACAAGATAACTCCAAGGCCTGATGCATCGGTTGCAGACATGCTCAAGGCCGATGGCGTTGAGGATATGGATATCGTCGTGACTTCCAAAAAGTCATGGGTTGCGCCTTTCGTCAACGCAGAGGAGTGCGAATACCTTGTCGTCGAGGACTCCTTCCCAAACGGAAGGCCTGCATTGGACAAGGCCGGGGTGCTCTTCACTGACCGCGAGACCGTGACCAAGGTCGAGAGGATGAAGGTATGCACATGCCTCAACCCACTTCACACTGCAATGAGCGTCGCCGGATGCCTTCTTGGCTACAAGAAGATAAGCGATGAGATGAAGGATGATGACATAGTCGCCTACATAAAGAGGCTTGGCTATGTGGAAGGACTTCCTGTCGTGACGGACCCCGGCATCCTTTCACCAAAGAGCTTCATAGACGATGTCGTCTACAAGAGGCTTCCAAACCCGTTCATGCCAGACACTCCTCAGAGGATTGCCACGGATACGAGCCAGAAGCTTGCAATCCGCTTTGGTGAGACCGTCAAGGAATACGAGAAGAGGGGTATGGACCTTTCGAATCTCAAATGCGTACCGTTCGTGCTTGCATCATGGATGAGATACCTTCTTGCAGTAGACGACGAAGGCAATGCCTTTGAACCAAGCCCAGACCCACTTCTCGAGTCCGCTCAGAAGGATATGACAGGCATTGTTTTTGGACAGCCAGCGAAGGATGGCGCATTGGTTGCAATAATGTCCCGTAGCGATATATGGGGCTATGATCTGAACGCATCTCCTTTGAAGGAGGCTGTCGTTTCCAATTTCAACAAGATGAACGCAGGCCCAGGGGCTGTAAGGAAGGCCCTTCACGAAATGGTTCAGACGTTCTGATTCAAGGAGGTTTTGTCATGAAGCTTAGAGGGAATTGCAAGTACGATCTGGTGTGTCCCACCAGCATGGGCGTGAGGATCACGCCTGTCGATAGACTTCCAGTGCACACAAGCCGCTTCTTCGAGATGCAGGCTACAAGTGCGGAGAGCAACGTTCTGAACGTGTCCTCGTCGCTTGGGCTCAAGACGAAGGTCCTTACATCGTTCGTCAAGGACAGCCCAATAGCCTCCTTCATAAAGGCTGAACTTAGGTTCAGGAACATAGACTACGAAGGTCCAGAGGTCCCACAGGGCGGTGCATGGGGCTATAGACACCAGTTTAACATTGCAGACAGCGGTTTTGGAAGCCGTGGACCAAGGGTCTGGAACGACCGCAGCGGAGAGGTTGGACGCACCCTCAAGGCCCAGGATTTCGATCTTGACAGGATCTTCCGTGTGGAAGGTGTGAGGATCCTCCACCTTTCAGGCCTTGTCTGTGCCTTGAGTCCTGAGACGACGGCTTTCTGCCTTGAGGTCGCAAGGGCGGCAAAGGCGAACGGCACCGTCATATCGTTCGACCTAAACTACAGAGCTTCGTTCTGGAAGGGTAGGGAGGAGGAGCTGCGCGCTGCATTCAGCGAGATCGCAGGTGTTGCTGACATCCTCATTGGAAACGAAGAGGACTTCCAGCTGGCCCTTGGAATGAAGGGACCTGAAGCAGGTGGAAAGGACCTTGAGAAGAAGATTGGACAGTTCAAGGATATGATAGCCCAGGTTAGGGCCTCCTATCCTCAGGCAAGCGTCTTTGCAACGACCCTCAGAGAGGTCGTGAGCGCCAACGAACACAACTGGGGAGCACTCGTCCTCGTTGGAGACACATGGTACGTGGAAGAGCCTCGTCCAATACAGGTCATGGACCGCATTGGTGGCGGTGACGGATTCGTTGGAGGCCTTCTCTATGCAATCCTTGCCGGAAAACCACAGGAGGATTGGATAAAGATGGGTTGGGCCACTGGTGTACTTGCAACCACAGTCCTTACTGACTACAGCACGCCTGCGGACGAAGAGCAGATCTGGTCCGTCTACAGCGGAAACGCCAGAGTCAAGAGATAAACAACAAGGAGATTTTTATGGAGAAGAAAGCAGATATAGGTCTTATTGGCCTTGCCGTAATGGGTGAGAACATAGTCATGAACATGGAGTCCAAGGGCTTCACGGTCGCCGTATACAACAGAACCGTAAGCAAGGTCGATGACTTTGTGAACGGTAGGGCAAAGGGCCTCAACATAATTGGAACCCATAGCCTCCAGGAACTTGCAGCCTCGCTTGCAAAGCCTAGGAAGGTCATGATGCTCGTAAAGGCAGGTGCTCCTGTAGACGACTACATTGAGCAGCTCCTTGGCGTTCTTGAGCCAGGTGATGTCATCATAGACGGTGGAAACAGCCACTTCCCAGATACGATTCGCAGAACCGCATATGTCGAGAGCAAAGGGCTCCTGTATGTTGGAACAGGTGTCTCAGGTGGCGAAGAGGGCGCCCTCAAGGGTCCTTCCATGATGCCAGGTGGCTCGCCTGCCGCATGGCCTTTGGTCAAGCCAATCTTCCAGTCCATCTGCGCCAAGGTGGAGGATGGAACCCCTTGCTGCGATTGGGTTGGAAGCGATGGTGCCGGACACTTCGTCAAGATGGTCCACAACGGTATAGAGTACGGCGACATGCAGCTCATCTGCGAAGCCTACCAGCTCATGAAGGACATGCTTGGAATGTCCGCAGACGAGATGCATGAAGTGTTCGCCCAGTGGAACAAGACTGAGCTTGACAGCTACCTCATCCAGATCACCAGCGAAATCCTTGCCCGCAAGGACGAGGACGGACAGCCTCTTGTGGACAAGATCCTTGACACCGCAGGACAGAAAGGCACTGGAAAGTGGACCGGAATCGCAGCCCTTGACGAAGGCGTACCACTAACTCTCATTGGAGAGGCTGTGTTTGCAAGATGCCTTTCTGCAATGAAGGCCCAGAGGGTTGAGGCTGACAAGGCCTTTGGAATCAAGCGCGGTCGCTACGAAGGCGACAAGGCTGCAATGGTCGAGGACATAAGAAAGGCCCTCCTTGCATCCAAGATAATCTCCTATGCCCAGGGCTACGTCCTTATGGAGAGCGCTGCAAAGACATACGGCTGGAATCTCAACTATGGTTCCATAGCCCTTCTTTGGAGAGGAGGCTGCATCATAAGGTCAACCTTCCTTGGAAAGATCAAGGAAGCTTTCGACCACAACCCAGAGCTTTCCAACCTTCTTCTCGATCCTTATTTCAAGGATACCGTGAAGGCACTTGTCCCTTCCTGGAGGAATGTGGTTGCGAACGCAACGCTCTGCGGAATCCCTGTTCCTACATTCTCAAGCGCACTCAGCTATTTCGATGGCTACACCTCATCCCGTCTTCCTGCCAACCTCCTTCAGGCGCAGAGGGACTACTTTGGTGCACACACATACGAAAGGGTTGACTGCGAGCGTGGAAAGTTCTTCCACACCAACTGGACAGGCGAAGGCGGCAGCACATCGGCCACCACATACAACGCCTAAAGGTGGGGTGGTCTATGCTTGACGAAAGACAGATAAGAATTGATGTCGAGGCCGCCCTTGCGGCCCGCAGCCCAAAGAAGGTGCTCATGGTAGTGCCTGACTTCACGAGGTTCTTCTCGAATGCGGGTCTCATTGCCAATATAGGCTATCATTGGTGCTGCGACCATGGCGTAGAGGTTGAGATTCTCGAAGCTCTTGGAACCCACGTTCCAATGACACAGCAGGAGATCACCACCATGTATGGTGACATCCCTGTAGAGAAGTTCCATGCACATGATTGGAGACATGATGTCGTCAACATTGGAGAGGTTCCTGCCTCGTTCGTGTCAGAGGTCACGGAGGGACTTTGGAAGGAGCCCGTTGCCGTTGAGATAAACCGCATGGTCATGGACCCGTCGTTCGACCTTGTCCTTTCCATTGGTCAGGTTGTGCCCCATGAGGTCATTGGCATGGCCAACCATTCCAAGAACCTGTTCGTTGGCGTTGGTGGAAGTTCAATGATAAACCAGAGCCACATCATAGGCGCAGTCTACGGAATGGAGCGCATGATGGGTCGCGACCACACTCCTGTAAGGAAGGTCTTCGACTACGCCGCAGAGCACTTCCTCAAAGATGTCCATGTGCTCTACATGCTCACTGCATGCACCGCTCCAAACTCCGTGATACAGACACACGGCCTTTTCATAGGCGAAGGCAGAAAGCCTCTTGAGGATGCAATCGTGTGCGCCCAGGAGCACAACATAGACTTTGTGGAGCATGGAATCAAGAAGTGCGTCGTCTATCTTGACCCCAAGGAGTTCAAGAGCACCTGGCTTGGCAACAAGAGCGTGTACAGAACCCGCATGGCCATGGCCGATGGTGGAGACCTCATCGTCCTTGCTCCCGGTGTGGACAAGTTTGGAGAGGACCCCATCAACGACAAGCTCATTCGCAAGTACGGCTACAAGGGCCGTCTTCATACCCTTGAGTTGTTGAAGGACTGCGACGACCTTAAGGAGAACATGGGTGTTGCCGCACACCTGATCCATGGTTCAAGCGACGGTAGGTTCTCGATAACCTATGCCGTGAAGAACATCTCCCAAAAGGAGATAGAGGACGTTGGGTTCATACCTGCTTCATACGATGAGATTGCGAAGAAGTACGATCCTTCCAAGCTTTCGTATGGCTACAACGATGTTGATGGAGAACAGGTCTTCTTCATTCCAAACCCTGCTTTGGGTCTTTGGATAAACAGGGAGAAGTTCAATTGATACGGTGTCCTCAGGGATATCGGTCTTGGATATGATGGATTTGATTGGAGGATTTGATATGAAGGATTTCATGGGCGAGGATTTTCTCTTGGAGAACGAGCCTGCACGTATGCTTTTCCATGAATGGGCCAAGGACATGCCCATTTTCGACTACCACTGCCACCTTTCGCCAAAGGAGATAGCTCAGAACAAGCGCGAGCCTGACATCACCCAGGCGTGGCTTGGCGGAGACCACTACAAGTGGCGCATGATCCGAGCCAACGGCATGGACGAGAGGGAAGGGGACTCTTTCCAGCGTTTCTACAACTGGAGCGATGCCGTCTCCCGCCTGGTTGGAAACCCTCTCTACCATTGGACTCATCTTGAGCTAAAGCGATACTTTGGCATCGACAAGGTGCTTTGCCCCACAACGGCCCGTGAAATCTACGACGAGGCCAACGATAAGCTCAAGAACGATCCGTCACTGAACGTCTACGGAATCTTCGACAAGTTCAAGGTCTACGCCGTTGGTACAACAGACGACCCTGTGGATTCACTTGAATACCACGCACAGATCAGGTCTGAAGGCAAAACCAAGACAAAGGTCATCCCTTCGTTCCGTCCTGACAAGGCAATGAACATCGATGCCGCAGGCTTCAATGCCTATATCGATTCCCTTGCCGCCGCAAGCGGTGTTTCCATCGATAACGCATGGGATGTCATGACGGCACTTTCCAAGCGCCTTGACTGGTTCGTCGAGAACGGCTGCCTTGCCACAGACCACGCACTCTGCTTCCCTCCATATGCCGTTGGAAGCGATTCCCAGGTCAACGAGGTGTTCCTCAAAGCCCGCAAGGGGGAGGCCGTCACAGCATCCGAAGCCGAGCTCTACAGGACGTTCATCCTCATGTCGTTGGCAAAGGAATACTCCAAACGCGGTCTTGTCATGCAGCTTCACATGCAGGCCAGCCGCAACAACTGCTCACGTGGCTACAAGGCCCTTGGCCCTGACACCGGCTACGATGCAATAAGCGACTACTCCATTGCGGACAAGCTTGCACGTTTCCTTGATGCCCTTGACAGTCAGGACGCTCTTCCAAAGACAATCCTGTACTCCTTGAACCCAAACGACTACTATGTCCTTGGATCCCTTATGGGCGATTTCCAGCGCGACATCCCAGGAAAGCTGCAGCTTGGTTCCGGCTGGTGGTTCTGTGACCACATAGACGGTATGGTCCAGCAGATGAAGACCCTTGGCAACCTTGGTATGCTCTCACGCTTCGTTGGCATGCTCACTGACAGCCGTTCGTTCCTTTCATATCCAAGGCACGAGTACTTCCGCAGAATCATGTGCAACATCCTTGGTACCTGGATGGAGAACGGAGAGGCTCCCGGTGACTATGAGATGATGGGTAAGATGGCTCAGGACATCTCCTTCAACAACGCTTTGCACTACTTCTAAGTCTTTGAAGAATTTATTTTTTAGCTGAATAGACCGTTGCTTGGTGGGTCTATTCAGCTTTTTTTGGGCGTTGTATGGCGGAGTGTGGCGCTGTAGGGCTCTGACGGACGCTGTAGGACGCTATGAATGCGAGCTTTTTTGAAACTGCATTCGAATCTGTGGCCAATGTGTGGCGGTTGTGGCATGTGTGCCATCTGTAGCATTTGCGTGCCGACACATCATCTCAGCCGT
>OQVS01001522.1_pt1 | contig 15636 bp, 13 predicted proteins | sample 1691601 | NCBI WGS metagenome assembly OQVS01 (sample SAMN03418268, study PRJEB22391) | human gut metagenome | biome: human-gut; feature: organic feature; material: feces | host: Homo sapiens | place: Tanzania | collected 2013-01
CCACGCCGGGGAACGCCAAAGCGCAGACCAAAATGGGGTCACGCTGTATAAACATCGAAATACACCCGGCGATCACCAGCAAAACGCCCAGCAATATGCCGATGCTCTCCGTTCTCTGATAGTGTCCCAGCTTCTTTGACAGCTCCGCGTCCGTCATGCGCTCGATGCCGGACGTTTCAAAATCGTTTTGCATCTTTTCCATTGCCGCTTCTCCTTTTAGTAGCAGAGACTGAAATACAGGCTGCTGTAAGGATCCACGGTATCAATGTCCATGAGGGCGGCCTCGGGCGAAATGCTGTCAAGCTGCATGCGCTTGGCACTGTCCTTGTAGCTGCCTGGCTGCGCCTCGGCGGCAAAGACCAGACCGTCGTACTCCTCGGGAAGATAGACGGCGTAGCTCTTGGTCAGGACCTGCGCCCAGTCTCCCACGTTGTACTGCCAATCGGTCGAGTAGGCGAATTCAATGAGATAGCTGTTTCCCTGCCAGCTGACGGTGTGGAGATAATAGTTGTCACCGCGTTGGCTGTTGCCGTAGGCCGTTGCGGTGGTGAGCCACATGCCGGTGTAGAAGTCGTACAGCTCGCTGTCGGTATTGGTGATGTACTGCTCGGCGAAATACGGAATGGAGCTGTCCGGAATATAGCAGATGGCATCAAAGTGCAGCTCGCGAATGCCGTCGTGGGTGTAGTCGCCGTTTTTTGTGATCTCCCAATAGCAGTCGCCGGTGTTATAGCCGTCGCCCAGACCGGAGTAGCTGCAAACGCCGTCCTTCAGCAGGAAGGTTCCCATCTCCACGGCGGCGTTGATCGCAAGACCGTTTTGCGTGAAGTAGGGTTCGCCGGATTGGATTTCATCTGCCGGAAGGAGCGCGCCGTCGTCCGCACCGCCGCTGATGGCAACCGTGGAGAGATCCTCCCGGAACACATAGCGCTCGACCGGGTCCCAGATCCAGACCAGCTCGGTTTCATCGCCGTTTTCGTGGATAAAGCTTACCAGCACGTCGCTTTCGCCGTCGCCGTCGAGATCCTCAAGGAAAATGGCGTTGAAGGCCTGCTCCGCGTCGGGAATGTTCATGGGAAAGGACACACTGTCAAAGAGCACCTGCTCGGGAAGGTCGCGGTAGAAAGCCGCACTGCTCTCGCTCACTGTGACCAGCACATCCACGCTTTCGCCGTCGTGGGTGATGGTGCCGCTTGCGGCCACCATGCCGCTGGTGCGCCAGTCCTCTCCCGCGACATCGTCAGAATTGCCGCAGGCGGCAAGGCTCAGACAGAGTGCCAGCGCCAGCGCAGAGGAAACGATATGCTTCCATCGAATTTTCATCATTCTTCCGTCCTTTCTATCACTCCATCAGGTAGTAAGAGCCTTCGTCGCCCCATACGAGAACGTCCTCGTCCAGTTCAAAGACCTTGTACGACACACCATCGTACATCGTGGAATCGGCGTAATAGGTGCTCGCCTCGTCCGTCGAATAGGAGAAGGTGCCGCAGTCCATTTCCGCGCTTTCAGCGCCGGGCGCGCGCTGGTAAAAGCTCCAGTTGCCTCTGCCGTCAATGACAATATAGGTCTCAGCGGATAGGTCGCCGTCATAGTACCAGATGCCCTTGAATTCTGAAACGTTCCGCTGGCAGAGGTCGGAATCCCAGCTCCAATAGGAATTTGCATCGCCGTTCAGACGGCCGTTCCAGTCAGACACCTCGTCCTCCGGAAAATCGGGTGCATCGTCCTCTGTGAGACGGCCGCCGTCCTCATACCAGAGGTACTCCATTCCTTCGCCGGGATTAAAGTAGCCGTAGGCGGCGCAGTAGAGCTGACCGTCCTCCATGGCGATGCGGCTGCCGGAGTCGTCGAGATCGCTGTAAGCGTAGATGGCCTCCCACTCCGGCTCATAGCGGAGATAGCCTCCGTCCACCGCTTCGCCGCTGAGATACAGCGTCCAGTTGCCGTCTGAATCAAACTCCATGTAGTCGTAGTCGTTGTTCGCTTCTCCCAGCCAGATGCCCTCAAAATCGCTGAAGTCGTTCACGGTATCCTCGCTGACCCCGCCGCCCAGTCCATCGTTGGGGTCGTCCTGCAAGGAGGAATCTCCGCCGCAGGCCGTGCACAGCAGGCAGAGCAGCATCAGCCCCGCGAGAGCGTAGGGTAATTTCTTTTTCATGTGATCGTCCTCCTTATTTTCCGTGCGTTACGCCATTTTCTGATAGAATTCAAAGTCGCCCCAGCGCAGCGTGTCGTGGTCGAGAAGGGTGAATTCATAGGCCACCTCGTCATACAGCTCGGAAACCGCGAGATACATCTCCTCGGAGTCCTCGGGCGCCAGCTCGACGGTGCCGCTGTCCACCGTGGTGGGGTCGCCGTCGCCGCCGGGCCGCTCCAGCAGCTCCCAGCCGCCGATTTCGTCAAACACAAGGATGCTGCGTGCGTCCCACTCGGCGTCCAGATACCATGTGCCCGCCATCGTCTCAAAATCGATGTCGCCGATGTTCTCGCCCGGCGCGTCGCCGGTCATCTGCGTGAAGGTGCCAAGCTCGGCCACATGCAGCGAGCCGACCTCGTCGAACCAGCTGCGGTAGGCCATGCCGTCGTGCTCATTGTAGAAATAGTCGTAGTCATAGTCCGGCACGAACTGGATGAAGCCGCTGGCGGTCACCTCTTCGTCCGAGTCGTACAGCGCAAAGCGAACCTCGTCGCCATCGTCGTTGGTGGCGGAGATCAGCGTGCCGCCGTCCTCACCCTTCCACGCACCGCCGTAGAGGTAGAGGTTCGACATCTGCTCGGAGTCTTTTACCAGCCCCTCGAAGGAATCGGGAACGCCGTATAAATTGTAGTCGCTGCCGTCATCACCATAGTCCTCGTTGCTCTCGCCGCAGGCGGCAAGGCTCAGGCACAGCACCAGCGCCAAAGCAAGATACATATATTTATTTAAGTGTTTCATCATTTTCTTCTCCTTTTTCAAATGAACTGCTTCAATGCTCCTGTTCCGCCATGGACAAGATTTCATCGTGGCTCAGCTCCACATCACCGAAGCGGACAAAGATGCCGTTGGTCACGGCGCTGTTCCACACCCGTGCATCTGCAAGCGGGCGAAACCGGATCTTATCGAGATAGGGCTTCATATCCAGCAGGAGCCGGCTTCCGGACACAAAATCAACTTGCAGCACATGATCGGGCAGCGGTGTGACGGCTGTAAGATACCTTCGATTCAAGTGCGCGCCCTCCTTTCCGTGAAAATAAAGATCCACCGTACAGACATTGTACGGTGGATCTTGTGGGAGAACCATTAACCAAAGGTTAGGTCTTTTGCCCGAACAGTCCGGCAAGCGCCTTTCGCTTGGTGCGGGTGTCGCCCTCAATATGAAGCTTTGAATAGATCTGATTGACATACTGCTTGACGCTGCCCTCGGAGAGATAGAGCTTTTCCGCGATCTCGCGGTTGCTCAGCCGCTGCGCTATCAGCTCTACGATCTCAAACTCCCGCGGTGTCAGCACATCGAAGGCAGCCGGGCGGACGCTTGCCGCGTTTCGCGCCCCTGCCGCCTCACCAAGTTTGGTGATTTTTTCGACCAGCTCTGTTTTGATCTCTCGCGCCAGCAGGGGCCTTAAGTACGCGTAGTTTTCAACAAACGGCATCACAAGACCGTCCGGCGCAGCGTCGGAAAGCGCCTTTCCCAACCATGCATGGGCTTCCTCAATTTTTCCCAATTGCGCATAGGCTGCCGCCGTCTGGATGCGTAGGTGCAGCGCCACCAGCGCATAGTGCATGGCTTCGCAAACCGGCAGCAGTTCTGCGCTGCGACCCGCCACTTTGGCATAGGCACCCTCGGCAAGATAGACCTGAGTTTCGATCATTTCCATCATGGGTTTTCCCGGCGCGAGCATGTTGATATCGGAGAGGCGGTGCTGCGAGAAAATCTCCGGGATTTTGTCCGTTTCGCCGCGCAGGGCATGGTAGTAGGCGCTGGTAGCACTCCAGAGGTTGATCCACGAGGCGTCGTGATAGCGCAGAAGCTCCGCGTATCGCTCCGCAAAGGTATAGCGCTGTTCTACATCGGTATAAAGCGAGAGCCGCCGCGACAGAAAATCGCAGCAGAGCGCCATGTTGATCTGCCCATTGTCCTTCACCTGCGTGTAGGCACGTTCCAACTCAATATGTGCATCGGTGAAGCGCCCCTGACAGAACAACGTCTCGGCGCGCATGATGGTCTCCGCGCCCTGCCCGTGATGGTTGGTGACCTTGTAGTAGTGGGGCATGCACTCGTCCATCTCAAAAAGTTCGCTTTTGAGCGATCCCGGTGCGCGGTGGAACATCATCAGGACAGATGGCGAGCCGAAGGTCCAGCCGCCGCTCGACTGAATGCTGATGGCGGGGCGGGACATTTGCGCGCTGGCGCTGCGGTGCAGACGGCTCATGGCACTGATATCGTTATAGCAGAGAAAGCTCAGAATGAGATCGCACTCTCCCAGCAGGTTGCCGCGCTCTTCTTCGGACAGCTCCGGATGCTCCTCGATGGCCGTCAGCAGCAGGGCCTTCAGCTCCATCATTTTCGGAATCTGCCGCCATGTGAACATGCGGCGCATCAGCACCAGAATGGCGAAGGGGTGGGCCTTGAGCGTTTCGGCGGGGCATTTGTCCAGCGCTTCCAGTACGTCCTCCGGCTTGAGCGCGGCGAGCAAAATGCCCGCATCGCTGCGGATGACGCGCAGCAGCGCGTCGTAATTTTCACTCTTCCGGTAGGCGGCGATGGCATGGAGATACTGCCGGTGCTGCTCATACCACAGGCCGAAGCGCTCCCAATAGAGCCGCTGCGTTTCCGCCGGCATCGCCAGAAAGCTGCGCTCGGCGCACTCCTTCATCATGTGGTGGAAGCGATAGGTCACGCCGTCCGGCAGGCGCGTGACAAAGGCGTTCTGCTCGGTCAGCAGGGAGAGAATCTGCCCCGCGTCCGCATCACCCGTGATATGCTGCGCCATTTCGGCGCTAAATTCATCGGCAAGCCCCATGACCGCCAGAAACTCCCGCTGTTTTTTCGGCAGTGGGTCGATCATGGCGGCGGTAAAGGTGGAGTAGATGTCCGAATGACGGCTGGGCAGCACGCCGCGCTCGGAGAGCGTACGCAGACTCAGATACACGGCGGAAAACCAGCCCTCGCTCGAATAGAGAAGGCTCTCCACCTGCGCGTCGGAAAGCTCCGTGCCGCAGCGGTGGGCATAGACGGCAAGCTCCGTGTGGTTGAGGCGCAGCTGCTCCGTGCCGATCTGATAGACTCTTGCCCCCAGCCGCACCACCTCCGCCGCGGGCAGAAAGCGGTCGCGGCTTGCAACGATCAGATGCACGTTTGAAGGAAGCCTGTTTGCGAGCATACAGAGAAACAGCGAGGCGCGCTTGTCCGTGAGCAGGTGGAAATCGTCGATGAAGAGATAGCAGGGCGTATCATCTGCCAGCGCGTGGCAGAGATCGTCCACCAGCAGTCCACCGCCCGCGGCGTCCGTGGGGCAGAGGTAGTCCCGCAGGAAGGGAAAGCCTGCGCGGGCGAACGCCTCCTGTACGCTTTTCCAGAAGATCGCAAGGTTATCGGAATACACGCTGACGCGGATGATGCGCAATGTCTCCGCCTTGGCGCGCTCAGCGAGATACCAGTTCACCGCCGTGGTCTTCCCGTAGCCCATGGGCGCGACCACGGTGGTCATGGCGCATCGGGAGATGGGCCGCAGACTTTCCTGAAGTCGCTCGGAGATGTAAATGGTGTTCAGATTCCACTTCGGTTTTGGCATGGCATCGTCCTCCAATGCGCTTTCACAGAGTTTTTATCAAAAACTATTTTGGCTTAGATACAAGTATATCGGTTTTCTTTACAAGTGTAAACCTTGTCCATGCCCTTACCTGCGAAATTATTTTGCAGGCAGAGGATAAGCGAATAGAAAAAGAAACAGATACCTGCCTGCTCCTCGTGTGAAACTGTGCCAAGATAAAAAATCGAGTGGCCATAAGTGACGCTTCTTATGACCACTCGATATGGAGTGTGTTGACGAAAAAGATGCAGCGATAAAGGTGCGTCCCGCAATACATTCAACACTTTAGAAACAATATGTGAGTTAAAGGCCCGTTAACATTGAATGAAGGCAATCAAAAAAGACCCATCGAATCATCTGGGGTAGGTTACCCCAGTTTCAGTCCGAGTTCACGCATCATGTAATAAAGCTTTTCCGTTTTAACTCCAAATGTTTGAGCCACATCCGGTATCTTTGCATTCTTGCTTGGATTTCTGGAACTTAATCCTCGATTGGCTTCTTCAAATGTTATTATGGTGTAGTTATAGGATGATGCTGTTGCAATAAGCCATGGATCAGCTACAGTTTCCCTGGACCACTCAGTTAATGCGGCAACTTTGTAAACCGGGTTGGATTGAATGTGCTGTAAAACCTCTCCATAACGCTGAAGAATAGGTGCAGATCGATGGTCAATATATTTTTCTATTTCAAGTTGCTCCATCCATGACTTAAGTTCATCATTACCACGAAGAATTTCCGCTTTTACTACATCCAAAATCGCTACCTGACCGTGTCTTATTGAATTCGCAAGTTGTTCCCAAAATCCGGGAGCAAAGTCGAAGGGATAGAATGTAAGATACGGCGTAATCAATGAATTTGCATCTATTAAGAAAATTTCGTTATTCACTTTAACCCACCTCCTACACTCTCAACAAGATTAGTAAAGGTGGAGCGATTGGTGTTAGTAAGGCGGAAAGCGTCAGAATAGAGTGTCTTTCCTTCGTAAACGCTACTTATAAGAAAGCGGAAAAACCGCTGATCAATTCGACTGGCCGCAGTACGATAGTAGTCGCCTCCGCTTTCGCCGCGCTCTTTCATTCTTTTCCGATGGTCATTGTAGATTTGGACTGCGAGCTTAGATATCTTGCTGTACAAGTCATATTCGATAAATCCGTTGTCATATGCTTTCCTTGCAATTACAGTAACTCCACATTTGAAGTTCCGTGCAAGTGCATTGACAGCTTGTTCTTGCTCGTTTTGTTGTATTGCTGCATTCCATTCTTGTATAAAAATTTTTTGCGGCACCAAAATTTCGGCGGCTACAGCATTGCACAGCGTTTCGGCCTTTTTAACTTTTTTCCCTGTACTATAACGATCATTAAAAAGGCTGTTTTCCCCTATGCAAATATGAGCAAATTCATGTAGCAGAGAGAAAAGTTTTCCGTTTACCGAATCATTAGAGTTTATAAAAATTAAAGGAGCATAGTCATCCGTAATCGAAAAGGCTCGAAACTCGTCAATAGACAATGGGCGATGAGTGTTATTTCCAACTATTCCACTCATCATAACAATGGTTCCTTTATTGCTGATAGCCTTACGGATTATGGAAAAGGAATCGTCTGCATTTTTGGATTTTTTATACCAATCTATGGGTAACTCAAGTAATCTACGCACATATTGAGCGAATGTTTCGTAAGATTGCTCTTTTTGTAAAGCACCGACATATTTTATAGTGGAGGAACCTGTGGAAAATAGATGGTCATGCATCCATCCTTGAATTTGATCCATATCATGCATAATATCGATCAAATTCCGACTTGGGTTTTCTAAATGGATGCTGTCGACAGTTCTATATTCCACGAAAGATACATCTTCTTTGGGGGGGTGCTTCAAGAAAAAATACCCTAATGGAATTCCTGTAGCTTTACTAACTTTTTCAATTTGATTAAATGTGGGTTCCTTTTGGCCACTAATCCATGCATTTAGATGCTCAACAATTTGTTTAGGAAGGGAGTTCATCTGTATATGCGCAATGACCCAATTTAACATTTCTGGAGCAATACTGACACTATTGGCTTGCACAATAAATCACCCCCCTTATTTGATACCATTATTATGGTATACTTATATGTATTTTAACTGATAAAAAGTAGCCGGTCAAGGAAAAGTCTATTATTTTGAGTAAGTTGGAGTAGTAAAACCTTGAATTGAGGCGTACACCGACCACTCAGTAAGTGTGCGCCTCCACTCATCATTTCAGTTGGATATCTGCTTATACAGCATGGCGAACTTTTCCTGCACCACCATGGTTTTGTGGTAGTGCCCGAAAAACCAGTGTTGCAATCGTCAACGCATTCGAACCTCATCGAGGAAGCTCGTCAGGGCATCTCGTTGGAACAGGCCTCCGCTGAATGTATCCTGAATACTGCTGGGGTAACAGTGGGTAATAATGATGTAGTCCAATCATAGTCTACTTTGACCGGTGTTTCTCTTGCGGTTTGTTACTCATCCGCGCTGGGCAGTTCCTCATTCCACCAGAATTGGCGGTTGACTTAGTAAAGAACGCCCGTGGCGTTGAACTGCCGGAGCTTTCGGTTATAGCCGCGATTATCAGACTCGAGAATGTCGCCCCGGATGTCGTGACTACTGGCCATGCCTATGGTAAAGTTCTCTTTCCGCAGATCTCGTAAAGTTGTCCCTGCAATAGGTGCAGGACGTTGGGGGGGATTGGCTGCAATAAGTTGCCATGCCACTCACTCGTCGGATACTGTGGAGCAGATTATAGTTTTCGTGATTCCTATTGACAAACAGGGGGAAAATGTTCAGCCTCTCGGCCAGTCCAGACACCCTATGTGTACCAGTAGCCGATCCAGCAAATTGTGTTGATTCTGGCTTATTGTATCCGTGTGGTTTCTTTGACTTTAACAAATTTGCATTGTCCGGTGATAGCACACCCATTTAGAGGCCCCAACCGTCGACGCATCGGAGAAACTTCCTGCCGAAGTTGTATCCCCGCTTATAGCGACTTTTTTCCATCGGTGCTAATCTCGCGCATCACATTAGCACCGAAGTCTTGCAAGTGTCCGCATTTCATTTTCCGTGATATCCTAACCTAATAACAAAGGAGGATATTACTATGAAATACTCAAACAAAGAAAAACTATCTATTGTCGCGCGCTGTCAACAAGGAGAAAGCGTCGCCGCTCTTTCCAATGAACTCGCTATCCCGCGCAGCACCTTATATCGGTGGCTCAAATCTTTTCCTACGGACAGTGCTGGAAAGCTGTTGAAGTTTTCCTATCAAGAATACACATTGCTCCAGCGTAAAGTTGAAAAGTTGCAAAACGTCATCACGATTCTGAAGTCCGCCGATTGCTTGGTATCTGCGCCATTAAAGGAACGACTGTACGCGCTGGAACCGTTTTATGGGAAGTATGAGGTCCACACAATATGCGAAGCGCTGGATGTCGATCGTGGTACATTTTACAACCATATGTTACGAAGCAAGCGTGAAAATGCCTGGTTTGAGAAACGCCGAAAAGAGTATTGCCAACTGATCCGCGATGTGTTCGATGAATATCAGCAGGTGCTGGGCGCGGAGAAAATTCAAACGATCCTTGTTCAACGTGGTCATCAAGTCAGTAAGGAGTATGTTTCACGGCTCATGAGTGAAATGGGGCTGCGCAGCGTTCGGATGACAGCAAAGAAGGAATATCTGAAGCTGCGTGAGCCGGAGAGAAAGAAAAATCTCCTGCAGCAACAATTTACTGCTGATCAGCCAAATCAGAGGTGGGTCAGCGATGTTAGCTGTTTTAAACTCAAAGATCACTATCTCTATGTCTGCGTGATCATTGACCTTTTCTCCCGTAAAGTGATCGTATATAAGATCTCAAAGAAGAACAGTACCCAGCTCATCACAGCCACGTTTAAGATGGCTTATGAGGAGCGAAATCCTCCAACTGGCCTTATTTTTCATAGTGATCGTGGCGCGCAATATACATCTCAGCGGTTCCAGAAACTCTTGCATGAGCACAATGTAACGCAGTCTTTTTCTCGCCCTGGCGAGCCACATGACAATGCGGTAGCAGAGTCATTCTTCGCATCACTGAAAAAAGAAGAGCTCTACCGAAGAAATATTACTTCCGATAGAGCATTTCAAGCCAGTGTCGCTTCCTATATTGAGTTTTACAATACCAAACGACCTCATCGCACATTGAAAAATCTGACACCATGCCAGATGGAAGAAAATTTCAATAAAAACGCCAAATGAGACATCGGTGTTCGAATCGCCTGACTTTTATGTTTTCTACTTCGGTTTGAAGAGGTTTGAATTTGAGCGTCTCATATCCGTTTTGGCATGATATCTTCAAAAATGCTGTTATACCAAGGCTTTTAAGGCATAAAATAACCCTACCCGATCTGCAAGTCTCATCAACTTGTTCGGATTGGGTAGGGTCATTCATCTTGGTGCGGGCATGGGGACTTGAACCCCAACGCCTTGCGGCACGAGAACCTAAATCTCGCATGTCTGCCAATTCCATCATGCCCGCATAATAAAATCACTATAACATATCTTTCTGCCTGCGGCAAGGAGAAAATTCGTTGCAATGTGTGCCTATCCGACTTATAATAAAACGGCACGCGATCCATGTGTCGCGCGACACCAAAACCGGGAGGACTCCGCCGTGCAGAACGTTTATCCTGATTATTATCTGCTCTTTCACTGCATCGCCGACCGCTGCCGCCACAACTGCTGCATCGGGTGGGAGATCGACGTGGACGAGGATTCCCTCGCTGCTTACCGCACCGTCGGCGGCGAGATGGGCGAGCGCCTGCGCAGGAACATTGCAGAGGACGGCGATGCACCGCACTTTATCCTCGGCGAGGGCGAGCGTTGCCCGTTTTTGAACGAAAAAAACCTCTGTGACCTGATCCTTTACGGCGGGGAGGAGATGCTCTGCCAAATCTGCACCGACCACCCGCGCTACCGCAGCTTTTTTTCAGAGCGCACGGAGATTGGCGTGGGCCTTTGCTGCGAAGAGGCCGCGCGTCTGATCCTGACAAAGAAGGAGAAAACGGCGCTCGTCGTGACCGGCGAGGGGACGCTCGATGAAGAGGAGACGGCACTGCTCATGCTGCGAGAGAAGCTTTTTGATGCTGCGCAGGATCGGAGAGAGCCATTAAAGCGGCGGATGGAACGGATCTTGTCGCTCTGCGGCGCGCACATGCCGGATATTTCGTTTGTGCAGTGGGCGGACTGCTACCTTTCCCTCGAGCGAATGGACGAGAGTTGGACGGAGCTGCTCGCGTCGCTGCGCGCGCATGCGGACGCACTGCCGCTTGATGAGTTTGCCGCGCACATGAAAACACGTGAGACGGAATATGAGCAGCTTCTTGTTTATTTTCTCTACCGCCACGTGCCGGAGGCCTTGGACGACGGGGATGTGAGCAGCAAGGCTGCGTTTGCTGTGGCATCGGTGAGGCTGCTTTTTGCGCTCGGTGCGCTGCACTTTTTGCTGCATGGCGACTTTACCGTGGAAGATCAGATCGCGCTGTGCAGGCTGTACAGCGCGGAGGTCGAGTATTCTGATGACAATATGGAGGGGCTGTTTGACGCGCTGATGTAAAAAATGCTGCCCGGCACTTGCCTGGGCAGCATTTTTTGCACCGTTTTGGTTGATTCTTATGTAAACCTATGCTATGATAGCAGCAGATTCGACAGACAGTGGGCAGTTTCGCCCGATTCCGGCAAAGGAGAAAACACGATGAAGCAGATCATACGAAACAGAAAGCCTCTGGCCGTGCTTTTGGCGCTGTGCCTTGCCATGCAGCTGTGCGTGCCCGCAGCAATGGCGAGCGGCCGCCTGATGCGCGCGGGGGATATGGCCATTGAGCAGATCGAAGAGGAAGAGGGCTTCCGCGCGGAGAAGTATTCCGCCGGCGGCAAGTGGTACATCGGCTACGGTACGGAGTGCGGCGAGGAAGATTTCCCGGATGGCGTTACGCGCGAAGAGGCAGAACTCCTGCTGATGAGCAAGGTCGAGCGCTACGAGGAAAAGCTCAACGACTTTTTTGACCGCTACGACGTTAGCCCTACGCAGGGGCAGTTCGATGCGCTCATCTGCTTCAGCTACAACTTCGGTACCGGCTGGATGAGCGGAACGAGCGCTCTCGTTAAGATCGCCCGCGGCGAGATTGACGCCACGCGCCTTGAGGTGGCGCAGGCGTTCGGCGAATGGTGCCACTCCGGCGGGCAGGCGCAGGCAGGCCTTGCCGATCGCCGACTGCAGGAGGCTGCCATTTTCCTTGATGACGATCCCCGTGCGGCAGAGGATGAGTTTGCCTACCTTATCATCAACAAGGAAAGCGGTGTATCCTACGAGACGGATTTTGCTGTTTATGAGATCGGCGAATCCTATGAGTCGTTCCCCAAGATGGAAAAGCTCGGTTACAGCTTTGCTGGCCTTATGACCAAGGACGGCAGAACCATTACGGAAAGCAGCACCGTGCGCGGCAGCGTAGTTGCGACGGCGCAGTGGACGGCCACCAGCTATACCGGCAGAACTTATAGCGACGTCAACCGATCCGACTGGTTTTATAACTATGTGATGGAGCTGAGTCAGCAGGGGATCGTCGGCGGCAACGACGACGGCACCTTTGCCCCCAACCGTGCCACGAGCACGGGCGAGATGCTCAAGCTTCTGCTGCTGGCAACGGGGCACAAGGTGCAGTCTCCCGTCACGGAGCACTGGGCGAGCGGTTATGCGCTGTATGCCTACTCTATGGGCTTTGCCGCGCAGGCTTACAGTGATGCCCAGCTCGATCGCGGCATCAGCCGCTTGGATGTAGCGCGCTTTGCGGCCAAGGCACTGGGCTATGGCGCGTCCAATGCGGCAACGCCCTTTGCCGATGTGAACGACGGTTACGTGACGGCGCTTTACGAAGCAGGTGTGTTCATCGGCTCCAAGGTCGGCGACCTGTCGTACTTCTATCCGAACAGCAGCATCACGCGCGCGGAGGTGGCAACGATCGTTTACCGCATCTATCAGCTCAGCTCGCTCGACCAGAAGCAGAAGATTCATTATAAGGACTATACGCTTGATGTGCTCGAGGGTGTGCCGACGAATGCCTACAATCAGTCCGCATTCGTTAAGAACGGCAGCATCATGACCTACAATGATCCCAGCGTGCGCACACGTGTGGGTATCGACGTGTCGCAGTATCAGGGCGATGTGGACTGGGAAAGCGTAGCGCGCACGGAGGTCGACTTTGTCATCGCCCGCGTGGGCGGCCGCGGCTACACCGCGGGTGCGATCTACGAAGATACGAAATTTGATGAGTACGCCGACGGCGCAAGCCGCGCGGGACTTCAGGTGGGCGCTTACTTCTTCTCTCAGGCCATCAGCGTAGAGGAGGCGGAAGAGGAGGCATACTTTGTGCTCGATAAGCTCCGTGGACACAATATTACCGGCCCTGTCGTGTTCGACTGGGAGGTCATCGGTAAGAGCGAGGCGCGCACCTACGGCATCGAGACCGGCGTGCTCTGCGCTGCGGCGAACGCCTTCTGCGAGATCATCGAGGACGCGGGCTACGACGCCATGATCTACATCACCGATTACGCGGGCTACGTCAAGTATGATCTCAGCAAGGTGATGGATTATCCGCTCTGGTACGCGCGCTACGATGTAAGCGCGCCGACATTCTACTATGATTTTGCCATGTGGCAGTATTCCTCCAAGGGAAGCGTGGACGGCATCAAGGGCAACGTTGATATGGACATTTGGTTCATCAAGTAAAAAAACAGGAAAGGCGATGACCGCGGGTCATCGCCTTTCGTTGTTTCCTGCGCCTTGCAGAGGAAATGCTTGATTTTGACGGAGAATACTACTATAATTATTTTCTAATTCCTTTATTTGCAATTCTAATGGATCAGGAGGATTTCTTATGGACAAAGCAAGAAAAAACGACGCCATTCACGCGGCGGCTGACCGCATGGCGGCAAACTACAAAAGCTCTCAGATCCCCATGTACGGCGACGCGCTGCGCATGCCCAGCCGCAATGCGGTCATCGAGATCCTCCGCGACTGTCAAAAGCTCATTTTTCCCGTCTACTATGGCGACGGAGACCTGCTCAAGCTGCCGCCCGAGCAGTACAGTGCGCTTTTGATGGAACACATTCACGAAAAGCTCTTTCACCAGATCGCGCTGACGATGCCGGAATGCGAGGAAAACGACGACCTTGCCTATGAGATCAGCACGGCGCTCATTGCGCGCATGCCTGCCATTCAGGAACTGCTGCTCAAGGATCTGTCTGCGAACTTTGAAGGCGACCCCGCGGCCTACAGCAAGGAAGAGGTACTGCTCTCCTACCCCGGCATGTTTGCTATCTTCGTTTACCGCATCGCGCACGAGCTGTATGAAAATAAAGTTGCGATGATTCCGCGCATGATGTCGGAATATGCCCACTCAAAGACCGGTATCGACATCAACCCCGGTGCGAAGATCGGAGAATACTTCTTCATCGACCACGGCACGGGCATCGTCGTCGGCGAGACGACCATCATCGGCAACAATGTCAAGCTCTATCAGGGTGCAACGCTCGGCGCGCTTTCTCCTGCGGGTATGGCGACCAATCCCGATGTCCGCCGCCACCCGAAGGTCGGCGATAATGTTGTCATCTACGCAAACTCCACGCTGCTCGGCGGCGCAACGGAGATCGGCGACAATGTCGTCATCGGCGGCAACGCATTTTTGACCTCGTCGGTCGAGCCGAATACGGTCGTCAGTGTGAAAAATCCAGAGATGACCTTCCGCGGCAAGCGGCACAAGAGAGAATGATCCTGACGGAAAACGCGCGCCTCCGCCTGCGGACGATGTGCCGCGACGATCTGGAGGAATTGTATGCCCTGCTTTCGGACGCTGAGGTGATGCGCTGGCTGGAGCCGCCCTTTACGCGCGAACAGGCGGAGCGGTTTTTGCAGCAAGCGGGACTTTCCGAGCCGCCGCTCGTTTACGCTGCGGAAAGCTCCGAGGGGGAGTTCCTCGGCTATGCCATCTACCACGGCTACGATGAGCGCAGCTGCGAGCTTGGCTGGGTGCTCAAGCCTGCTTTTTGGCACAAGGGCTACGCGGACGAGATGACGGATCTTTTGACCGCGCTTGCGCGGCGGGAGGGGAAGGATGCGGTGATCGAATGCGTCCCCGAACAGACGGCGAGCGCGCAGATCGCGCGCAGACACTGCTTTTCGTATGAGGGCCGCGCGGGCGGCTGCGATGTTTACCGCCTGCGCTGTAAAGAATAAGAAAGAGGGAGCTTCCCAAAACGGGAAGCTCCCTCTTTGTGCGTTTGCACTACATTGAGAAAAGAGAAAAAAGAAATGGTGACAAATTGAAAGTGCCTTACAGCAGCATGACGCCTGCTTCCTCGCAGGCCTTGCGCGTGGCTTCGTCCCACAGGGAGACCTGTACCTCGCCGATGTGCGCGGTGCCGATGAGCAGCATGCACAGGCGGCTCTGGCCGATGCCGCCGCCCATGGTCAGGGGCAACTCGCCATTCAGCAGCATCTTGTGGAAGGGGAGCGCGCGGCGGTCGTCGCAGCCGGCGATCGTCAGCTGGGAGTCGAGGGACTTGGGGTCGACGCGGATACCCATGGAAGAGATCTCGAACGCATGGCCGAGCACTTCGTTCCAGTAGAGGATATCGCCGTTGAGCTCCCAATCGTCATAGTCGGGGGCGCGGCCGTCGTGCTTGATGCCGGACTTTAAGATCTTGCCGATCTGCATCAGGAAGACGACGCCCTTCTTCTTGCAGATCTCATCCTCGCGCTGCTTGGGTGTCAGGTCGGGATAGAGGTCTTCGAGCTCCTG
>OQVS01001523.1_pt1 | contig 15626 bp, 10 predicted proteins | sample 1691601 | NCBI WGS metagenome assembly OQVS01 (sample SAMN03418268, study PRJEB22391) | human gut metagenome | biome: human-gut; feature: organic feature; material: feces | host: Homo sapiens | place: Tanzania | collected 2013-01
TCGACGAAAACTTCTGCTTCTGCTGCTGGCAGGCCTTCTCGCGCAAGGCCTTGCGATTTGGATGGCTTGTGCGGCCTTATTTTGAGCGTCGCAAAGGCTATACTCAATGTGGGCCAAAGCTGTAGTTACTACAAAAGAGTTGGGATATTTGGCAATAAACTCTTGCATAGTTTGGGGAACGCGTTTGACGTCGAGAGCTTTTTCGCTCATGTAGCCGTCCAAGTCTTTGGGGTTGCGCTTTTCGTAGGCAGCCTTAAGATCAATTTCCAAGAGCACCAAATGCTGCCAGGCTTGACGATCTGAAGGATCTACTTTTGCTACTACTGCGCTGTTGCCGAAGGTCTTCTCATTCTCTATGTAAAGAGGCTGTTCCAAAACTTCGCTCTTATAGCGGGCGAAAGTCATAGCTTTTACCAAGTCGTGAGTGGCCAAATCTTCTTGAATGTATTTGTCACTCTCGTCTTTATCTACGATGACGAGGTGGCCTTGCTTTACTTTTTGAGCTAAGTCTTTAGAGAAGAGGGCTGTCACATCCCTTTTGCCAACAAATGAACGGGTGTTTGTGTCGGAACCGAAGAACATGTTGACAATCCATAGCAACACTGCAAAAACTATTATGATTTTAACAAATTTTACCATAGCTCTCTCTCTTAGGCAGCATCACGCCGCATCTTGCATCTACCTGAATCACGTTTTCGAGGACAACCATTAAGCTAAAAATTTCTATCTCAGCTTAGGGCAAAAACGCTACAACGTGATATTATACTAATTTACATATTATCCCACTAAAATTTTAATAATCTAGGGTCAATACTAAGTTTTGCAAAGGGCCAATTCTCCCTTTTTGCTTAATTAAATCTTAAAATCGGCATAAAGCAAGAGCGCTCACCTTTTTTTTAGGATGAGCGCTCTCAAAAATATCAGAAACGATCCGAAGCTTTAGATAGTTTAATTGCCAGCTTCTAAATCAATATCTTTGCTGTAAGAGTAGATGTGACTCTTTTCAGTAAAGTCGCTACCCCAGTTCCAGTGAGTAGTGAACAAGAACTGGACAGGATAAGAAGTTTCGGAAGCTTGACCTGTAAGAGCTACCAAGCCGAAAGGATCGACAATCTTCTCTAAGAGATCGACATCAGATTTGTTGACGAGCTTTTTGTTTTTGGCGTCGTAGCGGCAGAAACTAAGCGTGCCTCGCAAATCATTAATGTTGTAGTTGGTGCTGGTTCCGGTAGTCAAATAGGCAATATCTAAATAACGTTTGTCGCTCTGATCCAAAGGATTGGTAAAGGTAACGTTAACTGGGTATTGCAACTTGTCGAGGATAAGGGTGTACTCACCGTCGTTAGTTTGCAAGTTTTGCAAACTGTCGGTATATTTACTGTCAAATTTGTAAATCCAGAGAGCGCCCTTGTTGTCGGGGGAGCTGGCTATACCGTATTTGTCTAAAGCAAAACCGCTGGCAATAGTAAGGTACTGGTTGTCTTCTCCCTCATTGTCAGTTACACCGGAAGTCCAGGCAAAATCATAAGGATTTTGCAAGTCAATATTTTTATCTTCAGGCTGAATATAGTTTACGTATTTTTTAGCGGTGGCAGCTAACGGATATTTACTATCGCCTCTAAAAGCTGTCAAGCTATTATTGTTGGCGAAGAAGTAAATTTTGTTGTCTCCCTGACAAGTTACGGTTACCCAAGGGCCTTCGCTGGCTTTTATTACGGCTGGGTAATTTAAGGTCAATCCGGCAAAGACGTTACCGCAATTGGTAAGGCTGCCGCCAAGATCTGCCAGTCTACCATTATCAAAAATCTTTTCATCAAAAGCGACAAATTTAACTGAGCCCGTCTCTGCATAATCGGTATAAAACAGAGTGTTGATGGCGTCGTCGCCGCGATTGAAACTGCTGCTGCCAAATGAGCAAGTCAGAGGACAAGTCGCTGTTAAATTAGTTCCACAGTCAAATACGTTGACGGCTCTAGCTTCTTTCCAACCTTCTTTGCGAGCGCCCAGATCCATTAAATAGACGGCTTTGGTGGTGCCCAAATCAGTGACGGCTAAATAGAGATGATCGTCAGTTTTGTCATCTGCAGTGCCCATACTATCGATAATACCGGTGATATAGTAGGGGTTGGCCAAGTCACCTTTGGTATAACCGTTGCCGTTACGAATCTTGATAGTAACTTCTTGAGGATCGGCCTCTTTGTCGGTAGTGCTATATTTTAAAAGCCTATATTTGCACTGCTGATCGCTCATGCCGGCGCCACCGACGGTGAAGCCTTGGACAGTGTAAACGTTGTTGCTGTCGTCTACATATTGATAAACAGGATTGCGAAGATCGCTGGTATTGACGATGTCGTAGGCTTTATCGTCAGGATCGTCGGGAGTAGGAGGAACTGGAGTGGAAGTTCCTGTGGGGGTGGAGCGAGTACCGGTAGGGAAGGGATCCAGCACGCCCATACCGCTGCCTGTGCCTCCGCAACCGATTACTGAGAGAGATACCGCTGATAGAACTGAAAAGATGGCAATGCCTAATCCGTGCCTCACCATTTACCTCCTGGCAATATATAATGCTAAAATTTTGTATTTTAAGCCTTCTGGCAAGCTAAATTGCCAGGGAACCTTCGTGCTAAAAAGGGCGGATCTTACCGCGTGTTAAGTGAAAAAGAAAAATAAATACAAGTTGCGATAAAAATTGTCCCAAAACAAAACGAGCCCGGCCTGAGCTCAGATACCCAAGCGGCCGGGCTGTATTTGCTTGAAAAGCAAAAGATAGCTTCACTTTTTAACAAATAAAGTTTCCCCAACCTTTAGGGAAACAGGGGAAACTTCATTTGTTTGATTTATCGCAAAACTACTTCTCAGCAGCAGCCTTAGCTTCGGCAATTACTTGCTCGGCTACCATGGGTGGGGTCTCTTCATAGTGGTCAAATTCCATAATGAAGGAGCCGCGACCCTGGGTGATACTGCGCAAGTCGATAGCGTAGCGCTGCATTTCAGCCAGAGGAACCTGGGCTTTAATGCACTGCAAGCCGTTACCGATAGGATCCATACCGCTGATACGACCGCGTTTGGAGTTGAGGTCGCCGATTACGTCGCCCATATAGGAGTCGGGAACGGTAACTTCAACATTGACAATAGGCTCTAAGATGACGGGCTTAGCCTTGGGGGCGCCGTTCTTGAAAGCTTGCATACCGGCAATTTGGAAGGCCATATCGGAAGAGTCTACTTCGTGCATCTTACCGTCGTAAAGGCGAACTTTTACGTCTACTACGGGGTTGCCGGCCAAAATACCGCTTTCCATAGCTTTACGTACGCCTTTTTCTACAGCGGGAATGTAGTTCTTGGAAACTACGCCGCCGACGATATTGTCTTCGAAGACGAAACCGCTGCCGGAAGGAAGACCGCTAATTTCGATAGCAACTTGACCAAACTGACCGCGACCACCGGCTTGTTTCTTGTGACGGTACTCTTCGGAAACCTTACCTTTGAGGGTTTCGCGATAAGGAATCTTGCGGGCGTAAAGTTCTACGTCCACACCCATTCTCTTGAGGCGCTCTACGCAAAGGTCGAGCTGTACATCACCGATACCGGTGAGAATGCTCTGGTGAGTCTCTTCTACGCGCTCGAGTTCGAGGGTAGGATCTTCTTGGAGCAAGCGCTGCAAGTTGGCGGAAAGCTTATCTTCGTCAGCTTTGGACTTGGCTCTAATAGCTCTGGAGAAGAAAGGACGAGGTAAGTCTAATCCGGGGAGAGTGACCTTGCGAGAAGCGTCGCAAAGGGTGTCGCCAGTAGCGGAAGCGCCTAAACGACCTACAGCCACGATGTCACCAGCGGGAGCTTCGGAGATCTTCTCTTGGCTCTTACCACGAATAGAGAGCAAGTTGCCGATCTTTTCGTCGATACCGCGAGCTAAGTTGTGCAAGGTGGTATCGGGACGTAAAGTACCGGCGAAGACGCGCATGTAGGAAATCTTTCCTACGTAGGGGTCGGAGCTGGTTTTGAAGATGAGAGCTACGGCGGGAGCCTTAGAATCGGCAGCAATTTCTACATCGTTGCCATCAGCATCTTTAGCCACAGAAACGGCGGTGGGGGCGGGAGCGTAATTGACAACGGCGTCGGCCAATAAGCTGATGCCTTTGAGAGTTACGGAAGAACCGCACAGGGCGGGAACTACGGAACCGTTAGCAATTAAGATCTTGAGACCGGCTTTAATCTCTTCAGTAGAGAGTTCCATGGCCTCAAAGAATTTTTCGGTGAGTTCATCAGTAGCTTCGGCGGCAGCTTCTACGAGCTGTTCGCGGTGCTCTTCTACTTCGTCAGCCATGTCGGCGGGAATTTCAATTTCGGTGGCTACACCCTTAGCGTCGAAAGAGTAGGCTTTCTGATCGATCAAGTCTACTACGCCGCTGAAACTCTCGGCAGCGCCGATAGGAAGCTGGATAGGTACTACACGAGCGCCTTTGAGCTTCTCTTTGGCTTCATCCATTAAGTGATGGAAGTTGGCATTCTCTTTGTCCATCTTGTTGACGAACATGATGCGAGCCTTAGAGCGGGCTTCGCAAGAATCCCAAATTTTTTCCATACCTACTTCGGTGCCGGAGTTGGCAGCAGCTACCAAAATAGCGCAGTCGACAACTCTGAGGGCGCCGAGGCTCTCGGACACGAAGTCGAAGAATCCTGGGGTGTCGATAATGTTTACTTTATTTTCTTTCCACTCGATAGGAACTACGGCGGAAAATACACTCATAGCGCGTTTGATTTCGTCGGGATCGAAGTCGGCGACGGTGTTGCCGTTTTCGACCTTTCCGAGTCTGTCAATGACGCCAGAGCAATAAAGCAAAGCTTCGGCTAAAGAAGTTTTGCCGGCTCCCTGGTGGCCGAACAATCCAATATTGCGAATCTTTTCTGTGGAATAAATGTTCACTAGCGGTCCCTCCGTACCGGGCGGGTTAAATAATTATTCTGCTGTAGCAGTGGTTTCTTCGGCAGCAGTCTCTACAGCGGCTTCTGCGGGTTTGTTTTTGGGCTGATAACCTTCACGGTACTCAATGGGGATAAATTTGCCTTCTTTAACGGCAACTTCTCTGAGCCATCTGGCGCCGCCAATGCGGACCCAATCCTGACCTTCGATAGGAGCGCAGGATTTGCGGCATTTAGCTGGGGCGTTCTTTTTCGGCTTAGCAACAGACATTTTAAATTAATACCTCCGTATTATAGGCGCCGACACCGCAACTTCATGCCTAGAAAGTCGGTGGGCGCAGAAACTTATAATGAAACGATATTATTACACAAATTCAGTGAATTTTCAAAATTCCGTAAGCTTTTCTTTTAGCTCAGCTTTTATCCTTCCTAAAAGCGTACTAATTTTATGTCAAATCAAAGCAAAGCAAGGTACGGTTTTAATTATTCGGCAGTATAGGCGATGGCTTCAATTTCCACTTTTACTCCCTTAGGTAAAGCGGCAGCCTGAATAGCTGAGCGAGCCGGAGCGTTCTCTGTAAAAAAGCGGGCGTAGACTTGATTAAAATCGGCAAAATCGGCCATGTCGCTCAAAAAGCAAGTCGTTTTGAGGACGCAGTTTAAGTTACTACCGGCTTTTCCCAAAACTTTTTGCAAATTTTTGAGAACTTGTTCAGTTTGTTCGGCTGTTGTGTTGCCTACAATGGCTCCACTTTCCGGGTGTAAAGGAATTTGGCCTGAGCAAAAGATCAGTGAACCTAAACGCACAGCTTGAGAATAAGGGCCGATAGCCTTAGGCGCTTGTTCTGTGGCAATAATTTCATGTTTGCTTGCGCTCATAATCTTTCTCCTTAAGGTAAAGTAGCTAATTCGCCGTCAATTTCCATGACTGGCAAGTGATACCTTTTGGGACGTCTTTAGCCATAAGGAGTATGTTAAATTGCGCTTAAAGCAGCTAGCCGCCGATAGAGTGAGAGCGCCTCTCGGGGGAGGCTGGGAGAGAATTGTAGAAATCGGCGGCCATTCTAATATGCTGTGAGCGCTCGTCATGAAATGTCTGCCTGCTGAAGAAGCAAATTGGCTTTGCTTAAAACCTGCTTGTCGAATTGCCGCTATTGCCTTTATGGCAAGTTTTATTCTTTATCTTGTAACTTTGGCTCCGGCTATTCCGCCCGGCTTTGATAGTGCAGAATTGATTGGCGCTTGTGCTGCTGGTGGCATTGCCCATCCTCCAGGCTATCCGCTTTATACTATGCTGGGTTGGTTACTTTGCTCGTTGGGGTTGGCCGCCCCGGCTCTAACGATGAATGTCTTTTCGGCTTTGTGCTCAGCTGCTGCTTGTGCTTGCTTGGCTTTCGGCTTATCTTTGATGCTTAATTCTGCTTGGGGAGCTTTGGTTGGCGCTTTTTGTTTTGCTTTTGCCCTAAGTCCTTGGCGTATGGCAGTAGGAGCTGAAGTTTTTGCTTTGCACTTATTTTTTCTCAGCTTATTGGCGGCTTTGGCGGTAGTTTATAAAAAAATGTCTGCTTGGCGCCCTTATGCACTGTGGCTACTGAGCTTCGTTTTGGGCTTATCTTTCAGCCATCATCATACGACGGCGCTTTTTCTGCCAGGACTGGTTATATTTTTATATTTGAGCAACCAAAGCTGTGATTTGGCGCTTCTCGAAAGCAAAACATTAAAGTCGAAAGCCAAGCAAGGTGCTGGGCTAAGCCGCTGCGCTGTTATAAGCGTTGCTTGCCTATGCTTTGTGTTGGGATTGCTCCCTTACCTTTGGCTTATAGGTAGGGCTCGCTTTTTGGCTGCCCATGCCGAGCCCTTTGTGGCCTTTAATTGGGGCAATCCTTCGACCTGGACTAATTTTTGCTGGGTTGTGACGCGCAGCGGCTACGGCAGTTTGCAACTGAGCACCAAAGGTGACGGCGCTTCCGGGGCGGCCTCGTTAGCTTATTGGCTATTGTCATTGGTTTTTAAGCAATTTAAGCTTTTAGCCGCAGGACTGGGGCTGTGGGGAATAGCCGTGGCTTGGAAGAAACAACGGGAAACTTTTTGGCTTTGGGGCTGTCTTTTGGCTTTGGCAGGGCCTATCTGGGCTTTGTATGCAGCCCAACCGGATAGCGAAGGCTATCAAGAAATGATGGAGCGCTTTTTCTGCTCTTCATATTTGGCTTTTGGAGCTTTTATTGGCTGTGGAGCCGCAAGTTTAGCCAACTGGGCTGCACTTAAGCAGAAGGCAAAACTAAAAAAGTGCCTGGTCTATATTGTTTTGCTGACAGCGTCGCTTTGGCCTCTGTCGTCTAATTGGAATGGAGCTTCCGAACGTGGGCAATATTTAGTCAATGATACTTTGCTTTATATGGCAGCTTCTATACCGGATAGAGCCGTGGTGGTCGCTCAAAATGACGCCATTTGTGGCGGTTTGATTTATGCCAAAGCGGTGCTGAAACGCGATTTTATATTTATTCCGGTGGGAGTTTGTCATTCGCCCTGGTTTGTAGATTCGTTGCCATTTGCTTATGCTCAAACTCTAAAAACGCAAGGGCTGGCGGCTATGTTGGATCTGGCTTGGCGTGAAGGACGTGCCGTTTATTTTGACGACGAGCAAACAGCCGGACAGTGCGGATTGGAATATGCGCCTTCGCATTATATTGTGCGCCAAGGATTGTTGTTTCGCTATGTAGGTAACGAAGAAAAAATATATGCTTCGGAAGCCGACCTTCGGCAATATCGTCTCCGGGCGCAGCGTGAGTTGGAAGAAGCGGTTAAACAATATCGTGTGGACTCTTACACAAAAAAGGCACGTCCATTTTGGCATAAATTTATGCTCAACAAATGGGAACGTGCCCGCGAAGCTTTGTATGAAAACGCCGAATTAAGCAAAATCGAAAAATTTTGCCTACATGCTGAAGAGGCCGCTAACGAGAATTAGTTAGGCGACGGCGAGCTTGTTCTAAAGATTCGGCGTCATCAATATTGTAAGCCGTTTCCGCATAAGGGCTGACTATACCGCAACAAGGCAATTTCAATAATCTGGCGGCGGCTTCTTCGGCCATAGGAATAGTCAATTTACCTATGAGCAAATAAAATAATGTTTTTAAGCCTAAAATTCCGGCTAGTTTGAAAGGATTTTTGCGTCCGGCAGTTACTGCTGCCATAGCTTGTTTTATAGCTTCGGCAATGTCTGCTCTCAGGCAAGTTAAGCCGCCGCCACAGAAAGTGCCTTCTACCATTTTTACCCAAGTATGGCGGACTTCAGGATATTTCGCTTGAGAAACGGCTTTGTCTAAAAAACCATACCATAAAACATTGTTCGGCTTAGCACTGCATCTATCTAAAAAATCGTCAACGGCTTCTGTGGTTAAAAAAGGCAGATCGCCGGCAACTAACAGTACGGGATCGTGACTTGAAGGCAAAGCTTGGAGTCCTGAAAACAAAGATTGTATCAGACTGGAGCCGGCTGGAACTACTTCGTCGACGCCTTCCCATTCTGGCCCCAAATCTTCTTTTTTTACCGGACTTACTAGGACAATGCGGCGGATACGCTGTGATTGGCGCAAAGCTGCCAAAGTGTAGGCGCTCATGGGTTTATTTCCCAGCATAATATGGCCTTTGCCTGGCACTTCTGGCTCTGAAGCTGGCAAATTTTTGAGCTGGCCGCCTGCCAGAAGAACTGCATCTATAGGCATAGCAAATTTGTCTTCGGGTTTTGCTAAATTCTTGGGCATTGTTGAATCACTCATTTTTCACATAAATCCTAAGCAAAGCGGGTTAAATAGACTCGTCCCAATTTTTCTAAGCTATGTAGCAATTCCGGCTGAGCTTGGACTTGCTGGTATATTTTGGGGTTGAGCATAGCAAATATCGTAGAGCCGCTACCGCAAAGTTGGGCAGCTTGGCATCCCCAAGCGAGTAAAGCTTCTCTTATGGAGGTCAATTCAGGCTGCATAGCTTGAGCGGCTGGGTAGAGATCATTTTTCAATTCGTTGAGAAACAGAACTTGCCATAGACTGGCGTCTGGAGCGTGAAGCGCAGGCTGATTCTCTAAAAGCTTGATTAAATTGGCAGAACATCCCTTAGCTGGGTGGCGTTTCTCTTCAGGTAATTGATCCCAGGCCTTATAAACTTCTGGCGTACTTAGTCCGAAAGGCGGAATAAGCAAGAGGACGCCCCAATCCTTAAAAAGTTCAGGAGTCGGTAACTTGCTCAGTTGCTCACCTTTGCCTAAACCGCGGGCGGTATTCTCTACTAAACCAAAGGCTACGTCTGCTCCCAATTTAGCTGCTTCTGAGAGTAATACTTCATGGGATAGCTGCAAATCGTAAAGCTCGTTTAAGCCTTTTAAAGCAGCTGCACAATCGGCGCTGCCGCCTCCAAGGCCGCCGCCGGCCGGTATATTTTTATGTAATGTGAAGTGACAGGGCAATTCTTGGCCGGTTAGTTTTTGCAAAGCACTATGGGCTTTTAGCACCAAGTTGTTTTGATCGGCGCTTACTTCAAAACCGCAACCTATTTCGTCAACTATTTCCAAATCAGTCTTTGGGGCTTTACTTAATAAAAGTTTGTCGGCCAATTCTAAGCTTTGAAAAATTGTATCTAGCTGATGGTAGCCATTAGGCAAAGTATCCAACAATTCCAAAGTTAAATTTATTTTAGCTAGGGCTTGATAACTTAAAATATTTTGGTTTTCCATGAAAAAAATACCTTATTTTTGCGCTTATAAGTCGATTTATATCGTTAAACAAACAGCTTTGCTCAATGCGACACAAACAAAAAAAATCCCCCACTATCAGAGCGTGCCCGGATAGTGAGGGAATGATGTCGAGGATTAGAATATTTTTTTTACTCTTCTGAAGTTTTGTCCTTAGCTTCTTTAGCTTTTTCCGTCGGCACTTTGAGAGTCAACTTGTAGGCCAAAGGGGATTTGAAAGTGGACAGTTGAGCTTTCGCCAACTCCTCAAACTGAGCAAACTTGTCTTTGTAAATCCAGGTTAAATTTACTTGTGTACGGCTATAGAACCATACTTCCGAGCCTTTAACTACTGTTTTACAAGTGTAGGAGCCTACATCGTTGCTTAAAGTCATATCCTGAGGTTGAGCTACCACCTTGCTATCTTGAGGAAGAATTACATGGTAGCTTATTTCGTCGACAAAAGGAGCGTCAAAACGAACAGGGTAGAGGCGAGAAGCAGTATTGAGACCGGCTTGCAAAGACTGGCCCTGGGTTATGGGCAGAGGAGTCTCAAAGCGATCTCTTTCGCGACTATAGCGGGCATAGTTGGCAAATTGTACAGACGTACCTACAGTTATCGGTGCTTGGTCGTCCATTTCGGTGGGGAAGAAGTTGGCATAGGGAATAGTTTGGAAGCAGAAGTTGCTGTTAAACTTACCTATAATCCAATTCACCATTTCTTTGCGTTGGGCATCAGTCAAAACTTGAGCTTGGCCTTCTGCGGTACGCAAAATGTTAGCACGGGGGCCATTGTAGGTAATATCGGCATTGAGCTGGCCTATGCCGCTAGCTTCGATACGTCCTTCCATATTGTAAGAACAAATGTTGTCTTCCGGAGAACCTACAGGAGCGCTTATTAAACGGCCGGGCTTAGAACTATGAGGCGAAGGAAGTTCGAGCATAGCTGAGCCTTGCCAACCTAAGTTGGGCGCATTGAGAGCAGAGCCTGGTAAAGAAGGATCTATCCACCAAGTTTTGCCGCCGGGATCGGAAACTTTGAGCAAAAACTGGCTGAAATAGGTCGGTATTGGAGGCAATTCGGCCATAGTCTGCAGATCGGAACTGGCAGCCATATATACATTGACTCTCAAACCGGCTCTTTTTAAAAGAGCTCCGGTCAGATAAGCTGCGTCTTGATAAGTAAGCAACTTTGAAGCAGTAGCTTGTTTAAAGTCGACAGAACGCCAGATATTCTGATCTTTATCTAAGACAGAAAACTTGGACATATAACCGAGTATATCTTGTATGCGCTTTTCAGCAGGTTTGCCTACTGAAGTAATGCGGCTACAAAGCATACTTAAAGAAGCGTCGTTGTCGGAAGTATTCTCATCCCAAACTTCGGCAGCCCACTTGCTGAGATCTTTCCAATTGGAAAAACTAGAAGCAGCTACATATTTGTAGTAGTTGAATGATGAAGGCATACTGACGTTGCTAGTAATGGCATCGAAAGCTTCTTTGGTCTCCCAGAAGTAGGTACGCATTCCTTTGCTCTCGGTTATTTTGGGAGAACTAAGGTAAGATACATTGGAAAAAGTATAAGCTTTTTCTTGTGAAGGCACGCTTACTTTGTAAGTAGAGTGCAAAATTGGCAAATCATTTTGTAAGTAAGAGCAAGCCCACCATTGCTTATCTTTTCTGGGCGCATACTTGGTCTTGACGGAATATTCAATTACTGATCCCACTTCAACGTTGGGAAATTCCGCTACGTAAATTTGACGATCCTTGTAAATAGGAGCACCGCTGATGGCATCAATAGTTTTGAAATTGGCTGCCGGCACTTCGGTGACTTGTCCATTAGGACTAATCGTGCGAGCGTACTCGAATTCTATGCTTTCAAAAGAAGCGTCAAAATTTCTGGGGTAAAGACTAAAAAGCTTTACGCCCTCTTCATTGAGAAGCTTAATGGCATTATGCTCTGTCGCTTCAGCGGAATAATCTTCGTTGAGCTGATAAGTAAGGTCGTCTTCCAGAATAAGAGCGCAAGCATTCGGATATTCTTTCAATCCCGGGGAATTAAGAAAACGACTGTCCGGCTTGGAAGGCGAATTGGCAGCTTGTACACTTAAAGGAAGTGTTGCCAATACAAATGCGGCTACGTACAAAAAGCATTTAAACTTTTTGCTAAGAAGCTGCGGCCTAAAATTAAACTTCATAAATAAAATCCTCGACAAACTAAAACAGACACACTGCTGGTATTTAATCCTAACAGGCGCCTATTGTTTTGTGTATCTTCTCTTTTTCAAGAAAATATTTACTATTTGCCCTTTTTCTTATCGCCTTTAGTATCTTCCGATTTTTCGAGTGAAGTGCGACCGCTCTTCTGACTGTGCTGAGGAATAGAAATAACTTCTTCTTCTAAGCCGGCTGCTCTAGCCACGTCAGCGTCGGTCGCGCCTTGCAAATTTGCCAAAACCGTTAATAAGATGGCTGCTTTTTCCAAATTCTCTTCTATGGCGTGCAAGCGAATAAGAATGATGACGGGAACGGTTACACCGATAATTACCAGCGCAATGGCGCATAGCAGCAATGCGGTGCTGATAGTTGTAGACATGCTTTTATCCTCCCTGTTGAATGTGGCCGCTGACTAAGCGAGTAAAATTATGCCAAACATAAAAACAATATGTTGATTTGACATACGCTATGTTGTAAAGCGCAAAAAGCTGAGCTTACTTGCACCTTTTGCCACGTGAACTGTGAACGAATATTTTCTTCCATTACGTGAACTTACCTTCACCCTATTTTTGAGCTTTCGTTTTAAAGTGGCGCGTGTCGTATATTTTTAATAGGTATGATTTTGGGGTAACTTCTCCGGGAATTAGGTCTTTTTCATAAGAATTTTCTTCTATAATATTTACCGGTGGCCCAAAAATAACTTCCAGCCTTTGACAAATATCTTTAAAGACAGCTTGTCCCTGATCCGGGGCTACTGTGTAAGCTCCGCTGCGGGGACGGTGGCTACACAGCCGTTCGCTTACAGCAATTAAATTGTAGCCTTCATGTTGTACAGCTTCCAAATCGTTGCGACTAAAATGACGGGGTATATATTGACTGCCTAAGTCGCTGATAAAGCCCAAAAAACTTTGGTCTACCAAGGTTTGTTTGTCAAAGAGCCAAACGTCTTTGCCACTATTGTAAAGATGGCGTGAAAATAAACCTCTGTTGTGGTCTATAACTAAGCGCAAATCTACCAAAGTAAGATCTGGGTCATAGTAAAAATTATGGTTATAATCGCTGGTCGCTTGCCAAGGTCGCCGTCCTAGAGGAACAAAGATCGCGCTTTCTGATAAATTTTGTTGTGACTGGGCGTAATTGCTTATGGCTGGAGCGAGCTTGGTAGAGGGCCAAGGCAATTGCTTGCGTTGTATGGCTTCGCCAAAAGGCAAAATGATAGTGGCAGCCGTTATTATCGCTAACAACTGAGGAGAAAATTTTTTGTTTTCTCGCAGCGCTTCTAAGCTCATAGCTATACAAACCGCTGCGGCGATAGCAAATAAAAGCATAGCTTGGCATGGCCAAAACAGCTTGTTTAGGAGCGGCATGTGGTCGCAAAAAAATTTGTAAGGTAAGGGAATGGGGTGGCCTTGCCAACAAACCAATTGGGCTTTGTGCTTGAGAAATGGCCCTAAGGGCAGCCAATAAAAGGCTGCGGCGGCCCAGCACCAAAACATCAGCCGACTCTTATTTTTTAGCTCAACTTGGGTGCAAAGCAACAAAAAAGCCAACACGACCATTAAGCTGATATTGGCTGAAAATGTGGCTTCTGTGGGAATGCTTTGCGGAGGATTGATAGGAGTGCTTAAACCTTTGGTCGGCTGAACGAAAGCGTAAAAAGCTTCGCACGAGTAGGCTATACTCTGTCTGTAAAGCGTCGACACATCGGGAACGCGCCCGGGATCGGGACGAACCAATCCGGGAATATTGTCGTGAGAAAATAGGCGCGTCAAATAAGGATGAGCAGCTGGCAAAATTATTACGCTGAAGGTTAGGACAAATAGAAGCAAGCTGCTCCAAGTATCAGCACTAAATTTTAGCCTGAATGAGGGAAGCTTTTTCTCTTTTACCCAACGAAGGGCCGCCGCAGCCGCGTGATAGAGCACAAAGAACAGTACGAAAATTACGGCAAAATGGCCATAAAACCAATAATTGCAAGCTGCCAAAGCTAGGAGGGCTCCGCTATGGGCCCATTTTACCGGATCATTTTGTCCCCAAGCTAAAAGAAAACTGCCAACAAAAAAGACCGGCCAAAAAGTTTGCGCTTCGATAATGCGTCCTGTGCTTAATAAGAACCATTGCCAAGGGTTAAAAGCAAAAAGGAGCCCTCCTAAAAAAGCCGAGCTGGGACGACACCCCATTTTGCCGCAGAGCCAACGCATAGCTAGAGCGTTAATCGCTACGATAAGGATACACTTTACGTTGTAATAGAGGGGAAAGCCAAACAATTTGGCTAGAGGCCAAGTCCACACAAAATCTAGACCGTTGGCCACACTACTGCGTTCTCCGAAACTGACTAAGTGATTATATAGCTCTGGAAGTTTGGCTAAAGATCCGCTCAGGCCATAATTAGTGATAAAAAAGTGGAAAGTTTGATAATAATATTGCTCCCAGGAGTGATAGATCCAGAGCGTTTGTGCTGTATTTTCGTGACCCAAATAGCCTATAACAGCTTGTTTAGCTTGCCAAATAAATGAACCGGCGCACAAGATAGATAGCAAAATATAAAATATCGCCGAGAAGCGGAAATCGCAAAATGAATCTGCGTGTGCAAAAAAATCTTTTGCGGCAGATGTGTTGTCGGCTGGAGTTTGGCTTTTGTTTTCGTCTGGCATGATCTCACAAGTGGCAAAGTGTTGGCAAAATAAGGCTATCTAACTTCAGGAGGTGGCGGCCCTTCTCGTTCAATAGGAGGAATGGCGGGGTTTAATTCCTTACGCAGAGCAGCCTCTGATTCCGATAAAGCAAGAGATTCTTTTATTAAGTGCAAAGTTTTAGGGTAGAGTAAATCCTGTACAAACCGTTTATCGAGTGCTTTTAATTCTGGCTCTCGAAGCAAAACTTCCCATTGTCTCTCTGGAATAAGTTTGACAGCTTCATCATGTAAAATGCTTAAGCGCAATGAGGATATTCTGAGTCTTTCCAATACAATTAAGCATTCCTGAGCTTGTTGGGGCTGAAGTTTGGGGTGAGCAATTTGGCAAAGGTTTTGCAAAGCAATAAGTATTCTCAGGGGATGAAGTTCCAATTGAGAGGCTTTTTTTAACAATTGGCGACGTTCTGGCGAAAGTGTAAAACCTGGGGCAGAGGACAGTGGCAAAGGCGCTGTATTTAAGGGAGGCAAGCTGAGATTGCGATATTGTCTCAATGTTTTCTCTTCAGCGGCTATATCTTTTCGATCGCCTCGGAGCACTTCTGCAAGTGAATCCAGATCTTGCAAGCGACCATAAGCGGCCCAGTGGGCATTTTTCTTCAAAACGGAAATTGCTTTAGTATAAGTTCGTATATCCGAACCTTCGGAGCCTCCACAAGAGTAAGGAGTCAATGAATCATCTAGACTGAGAAAAACTCGCAGCTGTTCGGTAGAGAGGCGCTCATATAACTGAGAATATAGGTTTAGACTACTGTCAACTTCTTGTTCGGCCAAGTTTTCCAATAAAGCAAAATGTTGACTGTCGGCGACCGATAGCGGCCAGAGGCCTTTTTTTTGCAATAGCTTTTGACAGCGCTTAAGTCCGAGCCAGTCTAGGCAAACTTGGCTATTTTCTACATTTCTCAGCGGATTAAAACCGCTACCTTTGGTAAAAACATAGCCTTCGCGACGCATTTCATATCCGTCTAAACTTTCGCGGCAGCTGTAAGCGAGTAAAGCCAACTCCACTACAAGTACAAAAGTTAAACTGACAATAGCTATAAAAACGTATTTTTTTGAAGTCTGGCTCGCCGTCAT
>OQVS01001525.1_pt1 | contig 15624 bp, 17 predicted proteins | sample 1691601 | NCBI WGS metagenome assembly OQVS01 (sample SAMN03418268, study PRJEB22391) | human gut metagenome | biome: human-gut; feature: organic feature; material: feces | host: Homo sapiens | place: Tanzania | collected 2013-01
ATATTTCTTTCGACAATTTCCATGGTCTATATTTGCACCCGTAAACGAAATGCAAACAGACAAATGGTCGTTCACTAAAGCAAAATGTTGAGTCTGAATCACTTAATTAACTGGCTACAAAGTTAGCTAAAAAAAGTGGATTAAGCTAACTTTGTGATAGTTATTTAGGACCTTTTGCATGTAAAGGTGTGCACGCCCGACAAGTCATTTCTATTGTTCAACTTATAAAAGGAAAGAAATGGATATTATTCCAAATATGACCGAATGGTCAATGAACATAGAATTAGGGGGCATAAAATGTGGTCGGCTAAAGCCACACAGCAGTGAGGACTCTTTTCGTTCTACTGTGGCATCACTAAATCGAAAGGTGTTTTACAAAAGAGGACTTGCTTTGCATGTCCGTAGCTATTGGAAAGAAAATGCTGTTGGCATCATCTGCGTTTCGAGAAAAGAATTCGATGAACATAAAAACGATCCTGTTTATGAAAACCAATGGCAACGCAAGATTGACGACTTCCACGAAAGACTCCTCAAGGCTGAGGAGCTTGATTGACACGCAGGAAGTCATTTATAACATCACCCAGCTCGCTAAGGTGTTGGACGTAACACCTAACACAATCCGCAAACGTATTAGGCGTGGTATTATTCCAGCTCACAAGGAAGGACGTTTCTATTACATCCTTAAAAGTGAGTATGTGAATGCTTTGCGAAATAAGTAGTAACATCACTTAATTCACTATATACTTTTCGCCCCTGCCTACGCTGTGAAGCGCATGGGCAGGGGCTTTTTAATCTCAAAACGTGAACAATGATACCAGACGATATAAAAGACCGCATATTGGAGGCTACGGATTTAGTGGCACTCGTCAGTCAGACGGTGCCGCTGAAGAAAAGTGGTCCTCGCTATGTAGGTTGTTGCCCGTTCCATGCGGAAAAGACGCCCTCGTTCTATGTGTTTCCGCAAACAGGCACATTCAAATGCTTTGGCTGCGGTGAAGGAGGTGATGCCATTGCGTTTCTGATGAAGCGTGATGGACTTTCTTATGTGGAAGCAGTCAAGCAGTTGGGCAAACTGTGTGGCATAGAAGTGGCGGAGCAGGAGGAAGATCCCGAAGTCAAGCAGAAACGCATGCACAAGGAGGCGCTGTTGGTGGCGAACGAACAGGTGGCGAAGTTCTATGTGGAGCAGTTTGCGCTATCTAAAGAAGCGCAAAGCTATGCTTTTGGACGTTGGGGCGAGGAGTACTGTACGCTCAAAGGCATTGGCTATGCTCCGAAGTCGGGCAAAGCTCTCGCAAACTTGCCTATCAAGCGCGAGTTTTTGAGTGAGTTGGGCTTGGTGAATAAAGGCGGCTATGACCAGTACCAAGACCGCGTGGTGATACCTATTCATGACCGATATGGGCATGTGATAGGCTTCACCGCACGTTGCTTGGGTGACGAGCAACCCAAGTATAAGAATAGCGCAGATTCGATTTTGTTTCATAAGTCAAGAGTGCTGTTTGGCATGGAGGACGCTTGGCGACAAGCTGCCAAGACGGATAAGATGTTCCTCGTTGAAGGCGCACCCGATTGCATGCGGTTGCAAAGCATCGGGGTGCTGAACACGGTGGCTGCGCTGGGTTCTGCCTGGAATAAGGACCACTTTGCACTGATTAAGAAAAGTGCAAGCAAGGTATGTTTCTTGCCCGATGATGATCCGCCTAAAAGAGGCGAACATTTCGGGCATGGCGTGCAAGTGGTGTTTGAGGCAGGAAAATTGGCTATGGAGTGTGGACTGTCGGTTTCCATCAAGGAAATACCCGACATAGAGAACGCTCACAAGCAGGATCCCGACACGTTCTATCAGAACATGAACGTGTTTAACTCTGTAGAGGAGGTGGACTTTATTCTGTGGCGGGCGCAAAAGGCTTTCAGATTTGCGCAGACCACGGAAGAACAGCGTGTAGTGGTGCGCGAGATTGCGTATTTGCTGACATTGATTGACGACCCGACGGGCGTATCAATGTACGTTGATAAGTTGTCTGCCATTTCGGGCAAAAAGGGCTTTTGGAAGGAGGCTATCAATGCGGAGAAGAAACGCATCGAGGAGGAAGAGAAACGAGAACGAGGGGAGGCGGTGGACGACCTCTATAAACGCTTTGGCTTTTATGTGGAGAACGGCAAGTACTTCTCTATCACGGAGAAAGGGAATGTCTATGAGTGGTCTAATTTCACAATGGAACCGCTTTTCCATATCAAGGATAATCTCAATCCGAAACGTTTGTACATGCTAACAAACGAATTACACATGAAGGTGTTGATTGAACTCAACCAAGAGGACTTGGTGAGCATTTCTAAGTTTAAGCAGAAGATCGAAGGGCAAGGCAACTTTATTTGGAAAGCTACGGAACGTGAGCTTACCAAACTCAAATCGTTTCTCTATGAGAAAACGGAAACGGCTTCGCAGATCAAGCAGATGGGCTGGCAACGTGAGGGCTTTTATGCTTTTGGCAATGGGGTGTTCTTCAAGAATAAGTTCTACACAGCTGATGATTATGGCATTGTACGTTTGCCCGATTTGGGCAATTACTACTTGCCTTCTTCATCGAAGATTTACAAAGATGATGCCCGACTTTTCACGTTTGAAAAGCAGTTTGTGCATCTCAACTACTCTTCTGTTACGCTGGAAGAGTTTACCACGCAACTTTTCAAGGTGTTTGGCGATAATGGGCGGATAGGCTTCGCGTTCTATCTCGCCACCCTGTTCCGTGATGTGGTCACAAATGCTTCGGCAGAGCATTGGTTCCCTATTCTCAATCTCTTTGGTCCGAAAGGTAGTGGTAAGTCGGAGTTGGGACATACGCTTTTATCGTTGTTCACGATAGCGTATAAAGCTCCGAATATCCAAAACTCAACAATCTCTGCCCTCAATGATACGGTAGCAGCTTCGGCAAATGCCTTAGCGCACATTGATGAGTATAAGAATGACCTCGATCCCAAGGTTATTGAGTTCTTGAAGGGTCTGTGGGACGGCACGGGACGTAGCCGTATGAACATGGATTTGGACAAGAAGAAGGAGGTGACAGCCGTTGATGCTGGCATCATCTTGTCAGGACAAGAGATGCCCACGGCTGATATTGCACTCTTTTCGCGATTGATTTTCTTGCAGTTTCCGCGTTCCACGTTCACGCAAGAAGAAAAGAAGAATTATATGCGACTCATGGAGATGCGTTCGGGTGGTTTGACACACCTCACCATCGCGCTCCTCAAATACCGCAAGCGGTTTGAGGAGCGTTTTACGGGTACGCTCAAAGAGGTACGCAAGCAGGTAGGTGTCGCTTTGCAAGGCAAACAGTGCGAGGACCGCATTGTAAATAACTGGTGTGTGCCGTTGGCGGCATTGCGTGTACTGCAAGATGCAGTTCCCACGCTGGCTTACGATGACCTTTTCAAGATTGTCATCGAAGGTATTCTTAAACAGAATGCGGAGTGTAAGACGAATGGCGAGCTGGGCAGCTTTTGGAATGTGGTGCAGTATCTCGCGAGTGAGGGTACCATCAATGATACGGGCGATTTTGTCATTCGCTACCTCACCAAACTCAAAACGGACATAGTTGATACTTCTTGGCTGGATAAACGGGCGGTGTTGTATATGCAGACTTCGCGTATCTTCAACCTTTATCGCAAGGAGGGACGCAAGACGGACGAGAAAACCTTGCCCACTGATGCACTCAAATACTACCTTGCCAACAGTGCTGCTTATCTCGGTCAGAAGGTGGTGCGCTTTATTGTGTTCCGCAATGGCTACCCTGTGTTGGACTCTGCCAAACAGGACAAGCATGGCAACCCGGCTAAACTCTCTCAATCGGCACGCAGCTATTGCTTTGACTACCAGAAGTTGGTGGATCAATTCGGCATAAATCTAATTACGGGGGACTCGGACGATGAAGAGGAATAATCTGTGGCATAAAAAATATCATTATTTTTGGGGGGGTAGAAATATATCTATATATTTGCAAATGCATGTTTAACTACTAATTTTTATGATATGAAAAAGACTCTATTCATGCTTCTTGCTTGTTTGTTTTGCGTCTTTGCACAAGCACAGACCAAAGTAGAAGTCAGACTTACAGATGGCAAGGTTGTGAAAGGTACTACCAGAACCTTGTTCTCTGTTGATGATGCAAACTCTATTAAGGTGAAAGACGCCAAGGGGGAAAAGAAAACCTACAAATCCACAGAGGTAAAAAATCTTCGTGTTTACGATAACAAAAGCCAGAAATGGTACACCTTTGAGGCTTTGAAAGCGCAAAAAGCGTTACCCAATGTGTGGAACAAGAATCCGAAACCTTATAGCGACCCTGTGTTTTTGCAGGTAGTTTATGAAGGTAAGAACGTCACGGGATATGTTCACAACATTTCCACGCAGACCAACACTAAGACCCTTCAACTGACAGGTACGGGAGGTATGCTCTACTTCAAGTTGAAGAACGAAGATGTAGCTCGCGCTTTTTGGATGAGTGCGGCGGTTGGTTGGAGAGCAGAACTCAAATTGGTCTTCAAGGATTTTCCTGTAATGAAACCCGTTATCAAGGAACTTGACTCAAAGTCTTTCTATGCAGACCCATTTGCGCTGATCAAAACATTTGATGGACTTTTGGACAAAAAATAAGATTGTTTGAAAGAATAAAGAGCATGGTACGCTCATCTGAAATAGATGATTGTACCATGCTTTTTATGTTCACTTCTGCTCGGAAGAGGAATAGTCAGCGGTATTTTTCGTTTATTACAAAAGGCACGGAGCTTTCACCCCGCTTCCGTGTTTTTTTGTGTTTTAGAGGTACATGACCATCGCAAAAGGTGCAGTCCGTCCTAATCCCATGCACAGCGTGCGTAATCGAAGGAGAGAATGCCCGTCATGCTATCCAATCGTAGCACGGAACAATGGTATCGGCAAAATCCTCCTCCGTCTCAAATTTTCCTTTATGCGTGGCGAGGGCGAAAAATCGTTGTAACATTTGTAACATTTGTAACACTCTCATTTTCAGACATCTAACAGTATTCTTTTCTTGTAATCGAATGTAATTTCTTGTAACATTTCTCTCAATACCATGCTTTGGGGAAGCCTTTTCATCTTGAAAGCGGTGGCGGGAACCTCTTCGTCATCATGCAGCAGGGCGGTTTTATGAACTCCTCGCAGCTGTCGAAAACGTACATATCCTTATCGCCAATCTCCCATGTCAAGGTTGTACTTCTTGTTCGTGCCTTTTATGGGAGGCTGAACCCACAGGCATTCAACAAGGTAAGGCTGCATTCATGGAGCGCTCTGCCGAACCTAACTTCCATGTTTGGGCTTATGTGGTGTCGTGTCCATTTCTTGATTTGAATGTTTACCCGTGACGGCCTACGGGCGGAGAGATTTTTCCTGATGCAAAGGTAATGCGAGCGTGAACGGACAAGTACCGCGTTGCTATGGCTGCACAAAAAATCCGACAACTTTCCTTCTTTTTCTTCGTGCCTCACAAAAAGGAGGTATTTCAGATTTTTTCTTTGCCATTACTTGCTCCTGTGTTCACTTCCTCTCGCATTCTTTTCGCATCGTAAAAAGTCCTCACCCGGAGGACATCACTTAAAGTTTCACATTCAAATTCTATCAAGAAATGGACACTACAAACACCACATCAGCTCTTCAAACATTAAAGTTAGGCTCAGCAGAGCGCGAAGAAAGATTGCAGCCTTACCTCGTTGAACACCTATGGGATCAGCCCGCTGTTTATTGCGGCACGTACAAGAAGTACAACAATGGCTCATTGGACGGAGCTTGGCTGGATCTGGAAGCATTCGACAGCTACGAGGAGTTCCTTGAAATATGTGCCCTGCTGCACGATGACGAAGATGATCCTGAGTTCATGTTTCAAGATTATCAAGGCTTCCCCGAAGCATGGTATTGCGAGAGCTGCCCAGGGGAAGATACATTCGACAAGATTATAGAATACTGTCAGTTGTCTGAAGATGAGCGCGAGGTTTACGATGCTTACTACGAATGTACAGGTGATGATTCTTTCGCCCACGCCAAGGATCACTACGTGGGAAAATTTGATTCGGAGGAAGCTTTTGCCGATTATATCATCAGTGAGTGCTACGATTTGGACAGCATGATGGGTAATCTCTCCTTTTACTTCGATTACGAACGCTATGCAAGGGATTTGTTCATGACGGACTATGCCTTCTGCGATGGCTACGTGTTTTCTAACTATTAAAACAAAAGCATTGGAATGGGGCGAAAGCCCTGTTCCTTTGATCTCCAAAAAAATGTACAAGATTTATCTGTTACTCGGGAATGTGCATGTATATGTATGTCTGAAATGCTTTGGGAAACGTTTTGCGCTTCTACGTTTCTTGGCCTCTTTGTTTTTTTGCAACCGAACCAACTAAATAAACTTAAATGCTTGATACATACACACAAATACTTCTTGCGCACATTCCTCGTGCGTAAATAAAGAGGTATATTTGCACTGCTTACACCTAACGCTTTGTATTCCATGAGTGACTATCTTGTCTACATAAAAATGCCATCGTATTTGCGCCAATGGTTCGTTCACCGTCACAGCGGTTCCGAGCCAGTGGTGCTCAGGCAAGGTAGCATAGAGTCGAAGTTGATAAAGTTGGCACAAAGCCGCCAGCCAGACGACTTCTTTCCTCCGCTTCAAAAGGAGGACGAGGTGGCTATTTGCATTCCTTACTCCAAGGCACGCGACCCACGTACCTACAACTATATCTCTCCCACGGGCAAGAAGGCATTGCTTGACAACATCAAGAATGCTTTTGCCGTGGATTGCTGGAACTTCCTGCATGATTTTGGGCATATTGGCCAGCAACAAAAGGAACTGATCTATTTGTATATGGAGCAACGGGGCATCAAGGAGGACGGCACTTGTTGGGACAGCATTGCGAAGGCTTATCAGCGACTTCGCAAGAACTACCTCTCAAACGAGAGTAGAAAAAGAACCCGACAACAGCAAGCTGAAAAGTCACAAGCAGAAAGCCAAGAGTTTGTAGAACATAATTGTTAATACCGAAGTTAGACATGAACAGATTGCCGGGTATCAGCCATATTGCATACGTATCGGCTGAAGCTCTCACACCGCACATCACCTTGCAGGCGATAGCGAAGGTGCCAGTGGGCATCTTTGCTCGGCTTTCTTTTATTCCGTTCAACAAGCGCACTGCGCTTTGTGAAACGGAAACGGAGTTTGACAATAACAGCACGCTCGAAACGGCTACGCTGACTTTCTATTCTCCCGAAAACTTGCCATCGGGTAATCTTTGCTTTGTGGTGACAAGCGTGAACGGGGAGCGATATCTCATCGGAACAAGGGAGGCGCCTTTTCCTTTTGTTAAAAAGGAACAAACCACAGGGTTGCCTGATGGTGACGCCAACACCGCAAAATACACGGTTTCGTACTCTAATCGTGTAGCTTTGATACCGATTTCGGGCTAAAAAAGGCGATTTCAATAACATCATAGAACAATAATAACATGATGCAAAATTTGAAATGCTTGATAATCAGCATATAATCATCTTGTTATTGATGTTATAGATGTTATTGCCTAAATCGGTTCGTATGAGCGCGAAACAAAAATTTCTCTGACGCAACATTTTCATAAATTTATACTTTTGAACGATGGGCAGGTGCAGCCGTGAGGTTCCACCTGTCTTTTTTGCTTTTTATATGTGCGCATATCTTTGCCTTATAAATCACACGCGATTATGGCAAAGAACAAATACCAACTTCATTTGAAAGGCTATGTGGGCAGCTGGGACTTTGATGCTGACTACGTGGACTATATTCTGGGCAAGAACCCCGACAAGGAGGTGGCGGTGCTGATTGACAGTCCAGGCGGACAGCTCAACACAGCATTGAGTATCTCTTCTGCTTTCAAGCGGCATGGCAATGTCCATGCGCACTTTGTGGGCATGAACGCGAGTGCTGCCACCATCGCTTCGATGGGTGCCAAGCACATCACCATGGACAAGTCTGCCATGTATCTTGTGCATCAATGTGCGCTTCCATTTTTTGAGTATGGCAATCTCAATGCCACGGGCATGAGCCAGCTCATTGAAAGTCTCGGCAAAGCCAAGACGGATTTGGAAAAGATGGACGCAAATGTGGCTACGATGTATGCCACGCGCTGCAAGAAAGAGCCAAAGGCTTTGCTTGACCTCATGAAGGTGGGCGGCTGGCTTACCGCACAAGAGGCACTGGATTGGGGCTTTGTAGATGAACTGACAGAGTTCGAGGACGAAACAGCTCCTGTACTCACGGCTTCTCTCGCTGCCGATTTTCAGGCGAATGGCATTCCGCTACCGAACGTCCCCAAGAGCAAGTCGGAAGAAACCTTTTTCCAAAAGATGGCGCAAGCGCTTGCTGCCGTTTTCAAACCAACACAAGTAAACAATCAACATACCCCGAAACCTATGAACAAGGTCTATAAAAACATTTGCAAGTTTCTTGCTTGCGAGCACTTTTCCGTAGAAGAAGGAAAGGTGACGCTCACCGAGGAACAGATGGATAACATCGAATGCTCCTTGCAAGCCAACCACGATATGATAGCGGAGCTATCTATCAAGGTAAAGAATGCAGAGGACGAGAACAAGAAGCTCACCGAGACGAACAAGTCGCTCGAAGCGAAAGTTGCCAACCTCCCTGCTGCATCAACCACCGCCATTGTAGATGACAAGAAGCATGAGGACCACGAACCCACAGCTTACGAACAGTTCATCAATGCTGGCGAAACGGCCCGAAAACTCTATGACAGTTTGCCATAGTAATCTTATAACCTCATAACCTTAAAACTCCAAACTAACATTATAACCTCATAACCCCAAAACTTAAAACTCATTCCCATGGCTGGAAAATTCTCTTTCACCCTACAAGAATATAAGGACGCGGCACGCAAGTACCGCTCCGACTTCCTGCGCTTGCCGATAATCGGCTGCGAGGAAACGCTCAAATTCATGACTGGTCGCCCGGGCATTCGCTACAAGGAAAGTGTGGGTACGCTCACCGCTGGGGCGCAGTTCGCTCCTTACAAGCCCTCTCGCAAGACAGATGCCAACTTGAAGTTGGACTACCGCACCTTGGAAACGTTCTTCGGTTCGGTAGTGGCTAACTTTGAACCTAACTCTGCCATCTCAACCTTGCTTGGCACAGGTGCCACCAAGGGAGACGGACAGAAGTCTACTCCCACAGCTCGCGAGGTGTTGGGACTGATTGCCAAGTCGCTCTCTGAAAACTTGAACATGGCGATTTGGAAAGGCACACGCAATGCGGACGGTGATACCACAATGGACCTTTTCGATGGTTTTGACACCATCACGCAAAAGGAAGTCACTGCGGGTACGATTGCTGCGGAACATGGCAATTATCTGAAACTGGACAAGGCGATCACGGAAGCCAACGCGGTTGATGTGGCAAAAAAAATTCTCTTCTCGCTCGATCCGCGTTTGCGCTCACAGGAACTTTTCCTGTATTGCTCGCAGGAGTTCGTGGATATGTACAACGAGAGCTATTTGCTCACTCACTCGGCTATTCCGTACAACACGAAGTACAACCAACCCACGGTGGAGGGTTCTAATGGCAAACTCACTTTCTGCCCGTTGTGGAACAAGTCGGACTCGAAGTTCATGCACGTGTCACCCAAAATCAACATGCTTTATGGCTATGACCAGATGGGCGACATCGAAAGTGTTGATGTGGAACGCTTTGAGCCGTTTGTGCTTTCTTACATTGCCACCATGTTCTTTGGCGTGCAGTTCGAGAGCATTGACAAGCGACGCTTGAAGGTTATTGAACTGGCTGAACAAGGTTGATAATCAGTGGAGAAAGGTGGGCGCGGTGGTAATTCATCTTGATTGTCACCTCGCGCTTGCCTGCTATCCAGACTAAATATTTTCAGAAAAATGGCAAAGACTTGCACATCACTTCAAAAGTCGCTCGGCTGGTGCCAAGGCACGCCTGAGCTTCCCGGCGTTCGCCGCCGTATCTATTATACTTCCAAGGGCGACATTGCCCAATGGCCCACACTTCCACGTGACGAGAACGGACGGGTAACTGCTGCCACGTACACGGGCAGTTTTACCCTAAAGGCTGATGCCAAGTGGAAGTATATCGACATTCTGCCCGAAAAGTCGCAACTCACCTCTGAGGCACAGGGCGAGTTGCCCAGTCAGACGCAGTTGAACAAGCTGACTGCTGTTCACCCTGGGGTGGGCGCAGAGGCGAGTGCCGCTGCTGCTTATCTCAACAACAATGACAATGTGTTCTTGGTGGAGGACATGAAGGGCAAATACCGTGTAGTGGGTTCTGAAGCCTGGACTACCAAGACCACGGTGGCACAGGACCTTGGTCAGGGTGCCACTGGTACCACAAGCACCACCATTGCGGTAGAAGCTACGGACGAATGTCCTGCGCCTTTCTACGAGGGTACTATCACAACGGAAGAAGGTGACATCGAAGCAGCATAATCCTAACGTGGGCATGATTGATTTGGGGGAAATCTTAGAAGAGATCAACGTCCCAGACCTTTCGTGCCCGCTTGCTTTGGAAAGCAAGGAAACAAAATTTGCCCAAGGCAAAGACATTTTTGCCGAGCAAAAACGCCATGCTTGGGACAAGTCGGTCGAAGCGCGTTGCGACTTCTCCCGTAAAGTCCGCATCACGCGAAGGGCTGATGTGTTCTTTATCTCGCTTTGGCAGAAGTCCTTGTATGGGCGCACCTTGACGGACATCAAGGGCGATGACAACATGGTGGACTTCTTTGCTGACAATGTGGCTCCACTCATTGCCGACATTTTGGGCAGTGAACTAAAGCATGGCAATTGGTGTATTGTTACCACGCCCAAGCGCAGGCACTTGGTCAAGAACTTCGCCACGCGGATAAGTGAAAAGATAGCAGCTCTGCTATCCATTCCTTTTTATGAAGATGTGGCGCATTGCCATAGCAAAAAGCGAATTGGGGCAGTGTTTTCACTCAACGTGTTGCCACGTGAGCAGAACTGCATCGTGTTCGATGATTTCGTGACAACTGGCTCTACATTGAAAGCAATGAAGAACTTGCTCATGGAGAACCATAAGAATTGTGTGTTCTTCACGGGCATCAACAATAAATTGTGATGCTGACTTTATAACCTCATAACCTCCAAACTTAAAACTACACCTCTTATGGACAAAGAATTTACCAATAAACTACAAACATGGCTCTCCCTGCCTCGCGAGGATCGCGATTGGGACGAGGGCGCATTGATGCTCCTGCAACTGACAGGAAACAAAATCATGTATCGCAACCTCAGTGTGAACCCTGAGGGCAAGGCTAACTTCATTGAAGGCAAACTCCAGCAATACTTGGAGTTCCGCTTGGCGGAATTGACGCATGAACAGGTCAAGGAGATGCAGCACGCTGTCGAGGAGATAGTAAAAGAGCATACCGAGTTCAAGAGCGATGACAATGAGGCAAAGAATTTCAAAGCTGGTAAGCGAGCTGACCATGACACGCTGCCCGAAGAAATCCAGGCGCTCTATGTCGAGAACCTTGATTTGGTGCATCGTATGCGTGAACTTCATTTGAAGCTCCGCACGATGAGCACGACGGACTCCACTTGTGCGGACTCCGACCGCTATCCTTTCCTCAAAGAATTTATCAAATTGGATAAAAAGCTGCACGACAATTGGAACGTTTATGACCATTTCGTGACAAAGGCAGAAACGGCAGAAAGTGCAGAAGAGGCAGAAGCGAAACCTAAGGCGAAGAAAAGCAAGAAGGCATGAAACGCTCGGCGTCTATCTCTGACTATTTGAAACCATTGGCAGATACGCCCAGCCAAGCCTATCTGACCAATGCTTTGCAAGTGGCAGATGTCTTGGAGTGGATATTGCAACAGGTGGGGAAGTCGAAAGTATGGCAAACTTCGTTTTCCATTTCGGAAGAGTTCTTGCGTAGACTATTCTTTATCGAAAAGGGAGGCAAAGTGTTGGAGTTCAACTTGGTGCTGGATCACAAGGCTACGAACAAGACCTTGAAACTCTGGTCGTTCATCTGCCAAGTGATGAAACGTACCTATCTCGCGGATAACCACTCGAAGATCTTGCTGGTGGAGAGTGAAGCGGGTGACACCATTTCGGTAGTCACCTCGCAGAACTTGACCCGAGGCAACCGCCACGAGTCTACGTTTATCTCTACCGACAAGGCTATCTTCGCTGCCTTGCACGGACAGGTGACGGACTTGATACGAAACCATTCTGTGCCGCTGAATGACCTGTTTGCACAGAGGCTCACGCAGAACGGAGCGAATGATTAACCGCTCTCCCGTAACAGATTTTTCTATCCCCTATAACAGAAAAAGCTATTCCTATGGACTACACCGAAGAACAACTTACCCAAATCGAACAATACGCTTCCATCTATCTCAAAATCTCTGATATGGCGGTCATTCTCGGCATATCGGCTACCCAGCTTCGCGAGGATATTGCCGACAAGAGCACGGAGGTATCAAGGCGATACCACCGTGGCAAGGCGGCTTCACGTGTGAAACTGCTGCACCAGGAGATGCAACTCGCTTATGTGGGCAGTCCGCTTGCCTTGGAGAATACACGCAACAATTTGTTGGACATGGAAGATGATGAATAACTATGAGTTTACCGAACATTGTAGAGGCGGCTAAAGCCGACCTCTATACTGCCAAAGAGGAACTTTTGCAGAAATATGCGCAATCGCAGGTGGAGCACTTGCTTCGCTTGCGCGATATGGTTACTTGGTCTATTGCGAATCCTGATGCGAAGGACCGCCAATTTGTGGACGAGGAGCGAACCCGTTACGGGTTGTCGCTCGTTACTGCGTATGCGGACTTGAAAATCGTGAAAGCCATTCTGCCCAATATGGGCGAGGCTTCACGGGATTTTCATCGGTGGCGCTACAATGAGATGATCCTTGAAACGTACCAGATGGCGAAGAAACGTAAGGATACGAAGACGATGGAGAAGGCGGCTACTTCGTATGCGAAGTTTAACCGCATTGATATTGAGGATGAACAGTCGGTGCCGTACCACATGATTGTGGTGCAGCCTTTCTTTCCTACTACGGATCCGCGTGTGGTGGGGATTAATCCTGTGCCAAACATTGATGAGCGTATTCGTAAACTCACCCGTGAGTTAAGCGATACGCACCCCGATACGGAGAATGTGGAATATGAAGAGGCTGATTTGCCGTTGGACGAAATCTTTAAGGAGGAAGATGATGGACAAGGAGAAGAATAGTGTGGATACGTCATTATGGGACGAAGAAAAGAAGGCACACGCCAACCGCGTGTACTTCAACAAACCGCAGCTTTTGACACAATACATCGGTGCCAAAACCACCGTGATTGTGGCTGGGCGACGCACGGGTAAGACGGACTCTATCGCCTCGCCTTTTGTGCTGCGCAATATGCAGCGTATGCCGGGAAGCACAGGGGGAATTGTTGTGCCTACTTTCAAACATGGATTGACCAATACGCTTCCCGGTCTGTTTGCTGCTTGGAAACGGTGGGGCTACATCAAAGGTGTGCATTATGTGGTGGGACGCAAACCGCCTCGGTCGTTCTCTAAGCCTATCACGGAACCTGCGGATTATGAGCATGTGGTGACTTTCTATAATGGCTCTGTCGCCATTATCATTAGTCAAGACCGCCCTGGCTCGTCGAACTCGCTGACGCTTTCTTGGCTCCTCATTGATGAAGCGAAGTTCATTGATTATGACAAGCTCAAAGATGAAACGCTCCCTGCTAATGGCGGTATTCGCTCTTACTTCGGGCATCACTCGTTCAACCATTCGATGATGGTTTTGAGTGATATGCCGCAGACCACGAAGGGTTCGTGGTTCCTGCACTATGAGCAGAAGATGGATAAGGAACTGATTGATACTATCAAAGGAACTATCTATAAGATTTGGCAAACCAAACAGCGCATTGCTGATTTGAAAGCGGCACATCAAGCTGTGCCTGCTTACTTGCCGAGCTATCTAAAATGGCTCGACCAATCGCTGAACAAGATGCGATCGGTGGCTGTTTACTACAAGGAATACTCCACCCTCGAGAACTTGCAGTTGCTCGGGGAGGAGTATATTCGTCAGATGAAGCGCGACTTGACGCCCAAGACGTTCCAAACGTCTATTCTCTGCCAAAAGATTGGAATTTCGCACGATGGCTTTTACTCTTCTATGCAGGAGTGGCACAAGTACGATGCTTCGGATTTTGGGTACTTAGATAGTTTGGGGTATGACCGAATCATCGAAGAGGCACAGCAGGAGCGGTATTCCATACGCTCGCTGAGCAACTTTTCCTCGCTTCACTCGTCTCTTGACTGCCGCACTGATGCGGACCTTGACCCGATGGCTCCGCTCTGTATTGGCATGGACTACAATGCCAATATCAATTGGATTGTATGCGGTCAGCCTCGCGGCAACCGCCTAAATGTGCTTAAATCTTTTTACGTGAAATTTGAGCGCAAAATCCCTGCGCTCATTGCAGACTTCTGCACCTACTATGCGCCCCATGCCAATCACAGTGTCATCTATTACTATGATGCTACCGCTCTTGGATCTAACTATGCCGTGAACGACCAAGATTTTCATTGGGTAGTCGTTCATGAATTTGAGCGCCACGGCTGGAGTGTGCAAGATGTGTATCTTGGCAACCCCATGCGACATGATGAAAAGTACTTGCTCATCAATCAAGGATTTGCTGGTAAGCAACGGCTCATGCCTTATTTCAATCGCCAGAACAATGATGACCTTATTCTTGCGGTGCAATCGGCTGGCGTGGAACGTGGAAGAAACGGTTTCCGCAAAAACAAGTCCACGGAGAAGAATCCAGAATCAGAGGAGGACTTGTTGGAGCATCGTACCGATGGCACAGATGCTTTTGATACGCTGTATATTGGGTGTGAGAAGTTCCCACAGCATGATTTTTATGGAGTTGCTATTGGTGGAGTGAGATAACATTTATAACAAGATGGTAAATCCATAGTAAATATGTAAATTTGCAATCAAAATAGAAAACAATGAAGAAAGCGTTAAGCCTGCAAGCACAAATAAAGCGCCTCGAGGAACGTGGCATTATAGTACAAGACGAAGAAAAAGCAAAAGAGATTCTATTCGATATTGGTTATTATCGCCTTGGATTTTATACATTCCCTTTCGAGAAGACATATCCTCGTTTAAGTAATCGAACTCACGAGTTCCGAGAAGGAACGTTGTTTGAGAGCATCGTGCAGCTCTACTATTTTGATTATGATTTACGTAAGCTGTTGCTAAGTGCTCTTACTCGAATAGAAGTAAATATTCGTACAAGAATTACTTACATGGGTTCCATGTATTATGATGAAGATCCATTTTGGTTCGTTAGTCCATTGGCTGTCGATGACAACTATATTCAATCCTTTGCCAACAAAGTTTATAAAACGATTAAGGATTCTCCTGCTATAGTACGCCATCATCAAAAATACCCAGAAGATACTTACGCGCCAGCATGGAAGACATTAGAATTTATGACAATGGGAAATATAGTTTCTCTGTACAATCATCCGAACGATAGGAACTTGAAGAGAC
>OQVS01001527.1_pt1 | contig 15616 bp, 14 predicted proteins | sample 1691601 | NCBI WGS metagenome assembly OQVS01 (sample SAMN03418268, study PRJEB22391) | human gut metagenome | biome: human-gut; feature: organic feature; material: feces | host: Homo sapiens | place: Tanzania | collected 2013-01
AGTGGTTCAAGACGCGCGAGGAGATGAACGAGATATTCGCCGACGTGCCCGAAGCGCTTTCCAACACGCTCGAGATATTAGATAAAGTGGAGACCTACTCCATCGACCACTCGCCTATCATGCCGTTCTTCCCCATCCCGGCGGAGTTCGGCACGGAGGAGGATACCCGCAAGCGCATCTCGCCAGAAGAACTCTTCCGCGAGTTCACCACCGACGAAAACGGCAAAGAGATAATGTCTCACGAGGAAGCCGAGAAGAAGATAAAGAAGCTCGGCGGCATCGACAAGCTCTACCGCATCAAGTTCGAAGCCGACTATCTTGCGAAGCTCGCCTACGACGGAGCGAAACGTCTCTACGGCGAACCGCTCTCCGACGAGGTGTACGAGCGAGTGAAGTTCGAGCTGCACATCATGAAGACGATGGGTTTCCCGGGCTACTTCCTCATCGTGCAGGACTTCATCAACTCGGCTCAGGACGAGCTTGGCGTCATGGTAGGTCCGGGCCGTGGCTCGGCAGCCGGTTCTGTTGTCGCCTACTGCTTGGGCATCACCAAGATCGACCCTATCAAGTACGACTTGCTGTTCGAACGTTTCCTCAACCCCGACCGTATCTCTCTCCCCGATATCGATACCGACTTCGACGACGACGGACGCGGCAAGGTGCTCGAGTGGGTGGAGGACAAGTACGGACACGACAAGGTGGCGCACATCATCACCTACGGCACGATGGCTACGAAGAACTCTATCAAGGACGTGGCTCGTGTGGAGAAGCTGCCGCTCGACATATCCAACCGTCTCTGCAAGGCAATCCCCGACAAGCTGCCCGACGGAATGAAGATGAACCTCACCAACGCTATCAAGTGCGTGCCCGAGCTACGCGAAGCCGAAGCCAGCGCCAACCCGCAGATGGCAAACACCATAAAGTACGCAAAGATGCTCGAGGGCACCGTTCGCGGAACGGGCATCCACGCCTGCGGCACCATCATCTGCCGCGATGCCATCAGCGACTGGGTGCCTGTGTCTACGGCTGAAGACAAGAGCGACCCAGGACACAAGTTGCTCGCCACACAGTACGACGGACACGTCATCGAGGAGACCGGACTCATCAAGATGGACTTCCTCGGACTCTCCACCCTCTCTATCATGAAGGAGACCGTAGAGAACATACGCCTCACCCACGACGGCTTCACGCTCAACCTCGACACAATACCTATCGACGACGAACTCACATACAAGCTCTATCAGGAGGGACGCACCATCGGCACGTTCCAGTTCGAGTCGGCTGGTATGCAGAAGTATCTGCGCGAGTTGCGTCCTACGGTGTTCGAGGACCTCATCGCCATGAACGCCCTCTACCGACCGGGACCTATGGACTACATCCCCTCGTTCATCGCCCGCAAGAACGGCAAGGAGCCTATCACTTACGACATCCCCTGCATGGAGAAGTATCTGAAGGACACCTACGGCATCACGGTCTACCAGGAGCAGGTGATGCTTCTCTCGCGCCAGCTTGCCGACTTCACCCGTGGCGAGTCCGACGCTCTGCGTAAGGCGATGGGTAAGAAGAAGAAAGCCATCGTAGACGCCATGAAACCGAAGTTCATCGAGGGCGGCAAGAAGAACGGACACGACCCGAAGGTGCTCGAGAAGATCTGGGGCGACTGGGAGAAGTTCGCTTCCTACGCCTTCAACAAGTCGCACGCCACATGCTACTCGTGGGTGGCTTACCAGACGGCGTACCTCAAGGCGCACTATCCTGCCGAGTTCATGGCTGGCAATATGAGCCGATGCCTCAACGACATCACAAAGATTACGAAGCTCATGTCCGAATGTCAGGCTATGGGCATACCCTGCCTCGGTCCTGACGTCAACGAGTCGGAGCAGAAGTTCTCTGCCAACAAGAAAGGCGAAGTGCGTTTCGGACTCTCCGCCATCAAGGGCATGGGCGAGGCTGCTGCCACCAACATCATTGCCGAACGACATAAGAACGGACAGTACAAGGACATCTTCGACTTCGTGCAGCGTGTCAACCTCTCCGCCGTCAACCGCAAGGCGATGGAGTCGCTCGCTCTGAGCGGCGGCTTCGACTCGTTCGGCATCCGCCGCGAACAATACTTCGCCCAGAACGCCAAGGGCGACACCTTCGTCGAGACACTGCTGCGCTACGGTCAGGTATACCAGTCAGAACAGTCGTCGATGCAGAACTCGCTGTTCGGCGACATGGGCGGCGTGGAGATACAGACGCCGCCGGTGCCCGAGTGCGAGCAGTGGAGCACCATGGAACTGCTGAAGCGCGAACGCGAGTTGGTGGGCATCTACCTCTCCGCACATCCGCTCGACGACTACGCCGTCGTGCTCAAACACATGTGCAACCTCAATTGCACGCAGATTGGTCGCGAGATGGACAAGAAGGCGTTCGCCTCAATCGAAGAACTCACCTTCGGCGGCATCGTCACCTCCGTCTCTCAGCGCTGGACCAAGACCAACAAACCGTTCGGCATCGTCACCATCGAAGACTTCGAAGGTCAGGGCGAGCTGGCACTCTTCGGCGAGGAATGGACAAAATGGCAGAGCATGCTGCAGGAGGAGTATCACGTCTACATCACAGCGCAGTGCGTGCAGCGCTTCCGCAACAACCCCGATGCCTACGACATGGTGATAAAGAAGATTGAATTCCTCAGCGACGTGAAGGAGAAGTCGATAGAGAAGTTCACGGTATACATGGAAGCCTCTATGTTCAACGACGCACAGCTCACCGACCTGGAGACAACGCTCAAGAGCTCCGACGGCAAGGTGCCGCTCTACATCAACATCCACGACGCCAAGAACAACACTAACATACAGCTCTACAGCCGCAACATAACGGTCGACGTGAACAAGAAACTGCTCACCTCGCTCGACGAAATGGCAGAATTGGGCGTGCGCTATGGCATCAACTAACAATTATCAACAGATTGGCACAGACTTTGATATATAATCATTATCTGTAAATAAGATAAGCTGCATCTCAACAATAAAAATAAGTGGCCTTATTTTGTATTGTCTTCGATTTGCATTATCTTTGCATCGCATTATCTTTGCATCGCATTGTCATTAGATAAAGAATAATCACTAATAAATAAACGAATACAACTATGGAAGTAACAATCACAACAGAGAACATCGAACAGTACAGAACTGGCGATCTGCCATTGGTAGTTGACCTTTGGGCTACATGGTGCGGTCCTTGCCGCATGATCGCTCCTATCGTTTCTAAGCTCGCAGAGGAGTACGACGGCAAGATCGTTGTAGGCAAGTGCGACGTAGAGGAGAACGACGACGTAGCAGCTGAGTACCGCGTACGCAACATCCCGACACTGCTCTTCTTCAAGGGCGGCGAACTCGTAGGCAAGCACGTAGGTGCCATCACAGAGGGCGACCTTCGCAAGAAGTTCGACGAACTCGTATAATATCAGGGGGTGCACTTGTCTCCGCTCGGCTTTGCCGCTTGCCAGAGCAAGAAGTGCACCAACCAAGCAGAATGAATCCAACTGCACCCCCTAAATACAACGCCGAAACAGCCGACAGGTTGTTTCGGCGTTTTTCTTTTGCCATTATTAATGTTCCAATTCTCCACTCCCAGCCTATAAATTGCTGCAAAACGACATCAAAACCAACAAAAAGTTTGTCACTTCCATAAAAAAGCGGTAACTTTGCACAGAATATATGTACCCGTGCAATGGCTCATGCGGTGCATCCGACTTTACGACAACCGATTATCAACAACTAATTTACACATACCCCAACCAAACAATGATTAAGAAGATAAAGAAACTGAAGAAAATACGCCTTCACCGCGAAGGAACCGACACACTCGTTTATGGCTTCATCGTTATTGCGGCAATCGCATTGCTGCTCTGGCGCTTCATAGACAGCAAGGTGCCGTTCTGGTGTTTCACCGCAGTCATGGGCACCGTCTACTGCATCGTCATCAACTTCTTCCGCTGCCCTATCCGCTTCTTCCCCGAAGAAGACACAACGGGACTCGTGGTAGCGCCGGCAGACGGACGCATAGTAGTGATCGAGGAAGTCGACGAGGACGTCTACTTCCACGAGCGCCGCATCATGGTGAGCATCTTCATGAGCCTCTTCAACGTACACGCCAACTGGTTCCCCGTTGACGGCAAGGTGAAGACCGTAACCCACCACAACGGCAACTACCACAAGGCATGGCTCCCCAAGGCGAGCGAGGAAAACGAGCACGCCGACGTAGTCATCACCACCCCCGAAGGCACCGACATCCTCTGCCGCCAGATAGCAGGCGCAGTGGCACGTCGCATCGTCACCTACGCCAAGCAAGGCGAAGACTGCTACATCGACGAGCACCTCGGCTTCATCAAGTTCGGCTCACGCGTCGATGTCTACCTGCCCCTCGGCACCGAAATCTGCGTTAAGATGGGACAACTGACCACCGGCAATGGAACAATAATAGCAAAACTGAAATAAAGTAATGGCTAACTTCATAACACGCAACATACCCAACACCCTTACATGCGGCAACCTCGTTTCGGGTTGCATCGCAACCGTAATGGCACTCGGAGGCGACGCACGCTGTGCGCTGATATGGATTATTATCGGTGCCGTGTTCGACTTCTTCGACGGTATGAGTGCCCGACTGTTCGGAGTATCATCACCCATCGGCAAAGAGCTCGACTCGCTTGCCGACGACGTGACATTCGGCGTAGCCCCCTCGGCAATCGTCTTCGCACAGTTGAGCGTGATGGAATACCCCACAGTGCTCGCCAGCGTAGAGCCGTACATCCCCTACTGCGCCTTCCTCATCGCAGCATTCTCAGCCCTTCGCCTCGCGAAGTTCAACCTCGACACACGCCAGACCACCTCGTTCATCGGAATGCCCACACCAGCCAATGCCCTCTTCTGGGGCTCGCTGCTCGTGTCGCAGCCCACACTCATCGAGTCGTCAGCATGGATGATTCCCGCGATACTGCTGCTCGTAGTACTCACAAGTCTTCTGCTCGTCAGCGAGCTGCCCATGTTCGCCCTTAAGTTCAAGCAGTGGGGCTGGCGTGGCAACGAGCTTCGCTACTCGTTCATCGCCCTCTCCGGCGTAGTCATCGCCCTCTTCGGTGTCATCGGCGGCATGTGGATAGTCATCACCCTCTACTTCCTCACCTCCGTAGTAGCCGACATCGTGAGTCGCACCCATACCACGGTCGACATCGAGAAGTAGACAACAAGAGAGTGGAAACGGATTGTAGCACCAAACAAACCATTCCTATGACATTCATCGGACTATTTCTGAAAAGCATATTTATCATGGTGCTGATGGTAGCCATATTCCTCATCGGCATCGTCAGCTTCATCTATCTGCGCGTAAAGCGCATGACGAAGCAGTTCCGCAACGGCAGCGCCAACGCCAACCGCACCAACCACACCAACCGTCGCCAGCAGCAAAACTCTACTGCGGGCAGCACCAAGCGTCGCAGCGCTGAGTACGACGACGGCGTAGTCGTGGAAGAAGAACTCTACGACGAACGCTCACCACGCCAAGCCAACCGCAAGATATTTGCGAAGGACGAGGGCGAGTATGTCGACTTCGAGGAAGAAAAATAAAATGTAGGAGGTATGGGCATCTTGCCCATACCACGCAGCCTTAGAAAGCATTTAATGGTAAACGGTTTATATAAAGTACTTTTGCGTTTTTATCTTCCATCTACCATTTTTCCGCCTTTTTCCGCCGCAACTCATTGATACTCAAATACAGCGAAGGCTGGAAGATACGCTTGTTATCTTCCAGCCTTCGCGTTTATCTACCAGCCGGAGAGGGGTATCAGCGATGTTGCCTTGTCCAGATTCCCATGGTTTATCGGGTGAGCCCTAAAATGTAGTATTCGCTTCAAACTTCACGCTTTTCTGGTATGAGTCAGTATGACAAGTTAATTTTCCGTATTTTCCAATATTTCAAGCAAAAAGATTTTCGTATTTTCCAATATTCCAAGCAAAAAGATTTCTGTATCTCCTAATATTTATGTATTTTTGCAGAAGTTAAACAACACAATATCAACATATTGCGAGTAATATCACTAACAGAAGAAAACATGAAAAGAATATTCAAGCGAAAATTATACGACAGACTCCAGAAATGGAAAGATACAAGGAATGGCAAGACCGCCATTCTTGTAGAAGGCGCGCGTCGTATCGGAAAATCAACCATTGTTGAGGAATTTGCAAAAAACGAATACGAATCATATATCCTCATCGATTTTACGAAAGCATCGCAGGAAGTTTTTTTTTTACAATTACAGATTTTTATCAAATGCCAGTTCAATGAAAGACTGCTTTAGCTCAACCGACTGACTTAATTATCTTGATAAAATGCTTCATAAAAAAATATGCGGTTTTACCAGTCTTAATCGGGAAGTTTGCTGGATTGCAGAGTGTTCTTTGTCACCAAAATGTGGATTTGCAAGAATTATGTCTTTTCTGTCGTGCTGCTAATCTGCCTTAAATCTTCGGCTATGGTATCTGTGTGCATAATGTTCGAACATTCTACGCCGTGGAAAATCATATTCATAATGCCAATGATGCATGCAAGACCTTTTTCTTTTTTCCTTATTTGTTTTCAGGACGGTTGTACTCGTCCATCAGAATTTCCATCAGGCTTTTCTTCTGATTGTAGCTCAAGTCATCCTTGCTCGAGGCAAGCAGTATCTTCAGCTGGTCGTAGCCGTAGCTGGAGTCGTTCCCAATCAGATAGTCGCTTGTGGTGTGAAGAGTGTTCGCGATGTTCGCAAGCACATCCGTTCTTGGCAGCCGCCCGCTTGTCATGTAACGGCTGAACGCCGCCTCTGTGATTCCGCATATCTCGCAAAGCCTCTTCTGCGAGTAGCGGTTTTCCTTCATAAGTTCTTTTACCCTCCCTGCAAATACTGTCTCTTTTTCTCCTGCCATACTATACCCCTTTAATCAAGGCTGAAACTTTAGCCGCATGACGCGCGCTAATCAATTCTGTAAGACGGAAGCAGTTTATTCATCTTACAGTCAAGAAGATATTATACTTTCGGTTAATTGTCAATAGAAATCAATAAAAAGTTCGCCGAAAGTACAATAAAAATTATCTGAAAGTGCATTAGAATGTTTCAGATATGCTGTTGGAATCTTTTTGATGTATTGTCAGAAAGATTCAGATGTACTGTCCGAATCTTTCTAATGTACTGTTTGAATGTTTCGGATGTACTGTTTGAAACATTAATATGTACTGTCGGAATAATTCTGAAAGGCTGAATGAAAGATTCTGTAAGTCTTGTGTGGAGACTGGGTGCTGATTTCCGCGCTTTTTTGTGGTACAATTGAAAAGACTTTGTGAATGAAAAGTGTTCTAAATTATATAGAAGGAAAAGAATAAATGGCGCAGCAATATAAACTTGAAAGCGATGTAAATGATTTTGTAAAAGATTGTTTTAAGCGTTTAAAACTTGAAAAACTTAAAGACTATAACGAAGAGTCAGCGATGCTATAAATTTGATTATACATGGGCGTAATCCTTTCTGTCTTTTGTTATGACAAAATCTTAAGGAATTACGCTTTTTTATACAAGGCAAGAAAAGCCCGTGCTACACCTTGAAAAGACCAATCTGGCCGCCGATTTCTTTTACGGAGTCTGTAACATCGCCGGAAATTGCAGAAAGCATCTTACTGCTCTCATCTGCAGCCGCAGAACTTTCCTGCATTCTGCCCATGCTGTCTTTTATTGTCAAAGCAGTTGCCTGAAGCTTCTTAACTTCCGCAAGAATATGACTGTTGTCCTCTGACATTTTTACGGATGCGGACTTTACTTCAGCGGTGGAATCGTTCATAGACTGAAGGGCATCTATAATCTGCTTTGAGCCTATCTGCTCCTCCTCCATCGCATTCTTTATCTGCGCCACAATCTGGCCTGTTTCCGCAATATTGTCTGAAACAAGCGAAAATTCCGACGATGTTTCATTTGAAAGTGAGACAACGCTTTTTATTGTCTCCTGAATTTTTGCCAGCTGCGCGCCTATGGAATGGGAACGCTCCGAGGATGTCGCCGACAGCTTTCTGATTTCGTCAGCAACAACGCTGAATCCTTTTCCGGCTTCTCCTGCATGAGCGGCCTCAATCGCGGCATTCATTGCAAGAAGATTTGTCTGTGAAGCAATGCCTGCAATCGCAAGGTTCGCGTCCTGAAGAATTTTCGACTGCTGCTCAATATCAAGAATCATTTCATTGACGTTCGACTGGTTGGCGATTCCGGTATTGGAATGTTCCTCAAGCTGGTCAAAGGAAGCAATCATCTTGCCCACAGATGCGTTCACGGAAGATATATTGCCAATCATCTGCTCAACTGCGGAAGAAGCCTGCTGAACATTCTCAGACTGCGCCTGAATCATTTTTTCAAGAGAACCGATGTTCGAGCTGATTTCATCCACTGCGCCCACCGTTTCCTGAACAGAGCCAGCCTGCTCATGAACCAGGACATTCACGCTTTCTATGCTTGCGGAAATCTGTCCAAGAGAATCCTCTGTGTTCTTTGTGCAGGCCTGAAGCCTTTCATCCGCGGCGGAAAGACTGTCCTTTGAGCCTAGAATCTTTTTTACGATTTCCTGAAGCTTCTCAAGGAACAGGTTGAATCCTTTTATAACATCGCCAATCTCATCGTTTGAAATCACTTCAATGCGCTTTGTGAGGTCTGCATTTCCAGTTGCAATTTTGTCCACAGACTGCTTAACGAAAACCAAAGGCTTTATAAATGTTTTTAGAATCTTTGAGACAATAAGAACCGATATTAAAATCACCGCCACCATAACCACAGCAATCAGGCGCAGCAAGACAGTCAATGAGCTAAAATAGAACTTATACGGAGCAACAGCCAGAACCGACCACTGGGAATCTGGAACCGGCGCAAACGAAGCAATCATTTCTTTATTCAGCCTGGTGTCAAAGTAGTGGTAAGAGCCGTCCTCGCCCATTGAGATTCTATCAAGCAGCTCCTGCGGATAAAAACCCCCAGCATCTTCAGCCGCATCTGAATTCAAACTGTTCTCGGAGGCGACAATTTTTCCAGTCTCCCTGCTTACGACGCAAGGCCTCATTCCTTCGCCCAGATCAATATCCTTGATTGTATCGTAAATTGAATTTCCGTTTACAACCAGAACAAGAACACCAGAGATGCTGTTTTCGCTGTTATAAACCGGAACACTGTAATGCTGCAGAACAGAATTTGTAACCGGGCTGAATTTTGGATCGGAAAAGAAATTCTTTCCATGCGCCGCCTGCTGAAAATACGGCCTGTCGGAAAAATTAAGCATACGCCCGTCAATCAAAAGGCTGTCTCCGTTCTTGTCGTAAAAGGCGACATCCCGGTACCTTGAGTCCAGATTCTTGATTATCGGAGCAAGGAGCTTCTGCTTTTCATGAAGAGAAACATCCTCCCTGACTAGAAGCTCTAGCCTTGAAAGCAAAGTAAGCTGAGAAATTGTCTTTCTGTTTATCGCGACAATCTGATTGCACAAGTCTGCGGTTATTGCAGAAAGCTGGCTATTCACAGACTTTTTCAATGCGCCTGCGGAAACACAATAAGAAATCACGCCTACAAAAAGGTTTGTAGCAATGAGAGTTGAAACTAGAATAATCACAATAGATGATTTTTTTCCTTTACTGTTCTTCATTTTCTTTTATAGACCTGCAAAAAATTCTACCACAAAATACCCCCTGTTGCAATAAAAATGAAGTATGCGCACAAGATGAACAAAATATACCTTTTCCGCTGCAATTGATAATCAAGACGCCATTTGATATAATGCACTTGCTTTTCGGGCAATAGCGCAGTTGGTTAGCGTGCGTGTCTGGGGGGCACGAGGTCCCGGATTCGAATTCCGGTTGCCCGATTTTCAAATAAAACAATTAAAGAAGGTGCATTATGGATTTTGTTTCACAGTTAAAGGAAAAGGCTAAATTGGCCGGAAAAAAAATCGTTCTTTGCGAAGGCGAAGATAAGCGTGTTGTTGAAGCCGCTGCAAAAATCGTAAAGGAAGGAATTGCAAAAATCATCCTTATTGGAAACGCAGAAGAATGCGCAAAGGCAGCCCCGGGAGTTGACCTTTCAGGAATTGAGCTTGTAGATCCAACGACAAGCCCTGATACAGACAAATACGCGGAACTTTTATTCAAGACACGTGAAGGCAAAATCAACAAAAAAACTGGACAGGCAGAATATCCTACAGTTCAAGATGCAAAAAACTACATTCTTAAAGACCGCACAATGTTCGGAGCTCTTATCCTCAAGGCAGGAGATGCGGACGGATTTGTAAGCGGAGCTTGCCATTCAACAGCAAACACATTGCGCCCGGGACTTCAGGTTATAAAGACTGCGCCTGGAATAAAGACAGTTTCATCAAGCTTTATCATGGTTGCACCTGAATGCGGAAACAAATACATAAAGGAAGGCGTTGCACTTCTTGCTGACTGCGCAATCAACATCGAGCCTTCAAGTGAAGAGCTTGCAGACATCGCAGTTGCAACAGCCGACACTGCCAAGAAAATTGCAGGAATCGAGCCAAGAGTCGCCATGTTAAGCTTCAGCACAAAAGGAAGCGGAAACGATGACAAATTCTTTAAGAGCGTTCCAAAAGTTCAGGAAGCTGTAAAGCTTGCGCAGGAAAAGGCACCGGACTTGGCATTGGACGGAGAATTTCAGTTTGACGCCGCAGTTGCTCCTGAAGTCGGCGAGCTAAAAGCTCCGGGAAGCAAAGTTGCAGGACACGCAAATGTTTTTGTATTCCCAAATATCAATGCAGGAAACATCGGCTACAAGATTGCCCAGAGAATGGGCGGCTGGATGGCAATTGGACCTGTATGCCAAGGATTCGCAAAACCGCTTAATGACCTTAGCCGTGGCTGCAACGTTGACGACATTGTTGCAACAGTAGCAGTTACAGCATTGCAGGCATAAGCAAACACAAGCTGTCCTAAACGGGCAGCTTTTTTAATTTAACTTTTTATCCTGCGACTGCGTTTGCAGCTCCGACTCCCAGCAATGTCAAAACAAGCATAATCACGCCGGCAAGCAAAACGCCTCCCATAACGGCAAGAGATGTCTTTTTTCCGTCCAAGTCCAGAAGGCTAGCTGCAAGTGTTCCAGTCCAAGCGCCAGTTCCCGGAAGCGGAATTCCTACAAAAAGAAAAAGCGCAAAGTAAAGTCCGCGCCCGGCTTTTGCCTGCATCTTTTCACCGGCAGAAGTTCCCCGCAATAAAAAGAAACGGCAGATTCCACCCACAAGACGCTTGTCCTGTCCCCACTCCAAAAATTTTCTTGCAAACAAAAAAATAAAAGGAACAGGAATCATATTTCCAATTATACTGACAACATAAGAAGAAATCACCGGCAATTTTAACGCCTGCGAAACAGGAATCGCGCCTCTAAGTTCAATAAGAGGCACCATAGAAATAAAAAACACCCAAAGAAAATTTTTTAACATAAACTCATTTTAGCATACATAAGAAATCATTCGCAACTGCAACGCAAAATGCAACCAGGGCAAACGCATTATAAATGTATTCAGCATAAAACTGGCTCCAAGTCACGGTTTCCTGGTTCAAAATCGCGCAATAATGCGCTGCACGCTGATTGTTGCAAAGTAACTATAGAATTGCCCGCTCACGCGGTCGCAACAATCAGAGTGTTTTTGCCCCAGGAACCGTTCCTTCGCGCAAACTTTACTTAAATTATTTATAATGCGTTTGCCCTGAAAATGCAACTTTCAAAATGTTTTTTTTCTGGACGCTGCCCAGATTCCAACGCTCATCAAATAGTTTCCGCCGATTACAACAAACGTCCATCCCACAGAAGCAAGAACGCTCTGCTCATAAACGTGAAGAAAAAAATACGGACCAACCAAAACACTGGCGATATTCAAGACAAAAAGAACAGCCGCATAAATCAGCGTGGGAACAATAGCGCAAACAGTATGCGAAAATTTCAGCGGAATTTCTTCAAAGCAAATGAAAGAAACCAATGCCAGAACAGGACAAACAAAATGCATAAAAAGCCCTGAACCTTCAAGCATATAATGGCTGAAATTCTTCATTGTATATCCGCCGGCATTTGGAATGAGCAAGGCAAGGACAACTGTAATCGTGAGTGTTGTGCAGCAAACCGCAATGTAAGTAAATAATTTTACTGAATCAGAAATTTTTTTGCCTGAACATAAAAAGCGGATTTTACAAAATGCCATAACAGCGCACGAAATCCCCAAAAGAATATTGCTGTCCTGTGTATAAAATTTAAAGAAACTAAATCCGCCATATTCAATTATGGACAGAATCACAGCGGAAATTTCGAATGCGGTAATCAAAATATTTAGCGCAAGTGAAAAATAAATTTTCTTCTTCATTTAAAAACCCAAGACAGCTAATTTATCGGGACAAACTTTTTTAGTATACGCTTAGGATTTTCTGAAGTTTTTCTTTTCCGATAATCCTAAAGAAGCTTGCAAGGCGCGGTCCCTGATCTTTTCCAATCAAGGCATGATACAAAGCAGTAAACAATGCTTTTGACTCAAGTCCAAGTTCTGTCGCAATGTCGTACATCGCCTGCTGGCATTCCTTGTCAACCACAAAAGTATCAAGGCGCGGAACAACTTCATCACGCACACGGCGCACAGCAGTCAGCATTTCACCCGAAATATCTTCAGCCTTAGAACCGTCTTCTCTTAAAGTGAAGCAGAAATCCGGAGCGCAGTCAGGAGCGCTTTCTTTTATCCAGTACCATGCGCAAACACAGCGGCGGCGCAAAGTTTCCTTCTGTTCTTCCTTTACATCCTTGAGAGAATCAATAACAGCATCGATGTCGCCTGAATAAGTCTGAAGCAAAGTTGTAAGCAAGCGGAATCCAATCTGGTACGGCTGAACTTTCGGCATTCCGTTTTCAATCTGGCTAAGCTCGTAAATGCGTTTTTCCTTGAGGAACAAATCTTCGTTCTTTGCCTTGTCGATTCCCCAGGCGATTCTCTCTGTCTTATCGTAAGCTTCGTATATTGTAACAACATCCAAATCAAAACTGATACTGAACTCGTGGTCAACTTTGTTCATGGCGAAAATGTAGCGCAAAACTTCCGGCTGATAAACTTCAAGAGCGTCAACAAGAGAAATTACTTTTCCTTTTGAAGATGACATTTTTCCAGGAACGCCCTTGAGTTTTACAAAGTCGTACTTCATTGTAACAGGAGCATCCCAACCGAAAACTTTCTTGCTTACAAGTTTTGCAGTGTCGTAGCTTCCGCCCGGAGAAATGTGGTCTTTTCCGCCTGGCTCGAATACAACTTTTTCTTCGTTCCATCTCATAGGCCAGTCAACACGCCAGCCCAGCTTGAATTCTTTTGAAGTGCGAAGATCTCCTTTTTCTTCATGTCCGCAAGCCTTGCATTTATACGTAACGCCGTACTCACCGTCGTAGTCAAGGATTTCAGTTTCGTCTTTATTGCATTTGCAGCAGAAAGCGGCTACTGGCCAGTAAACATCTTCCGGCTTCATTTTGTGCTGCTCATCGCGGTATTCATTCAGGCATTCTTTTATAAGCTCGCGGTTTTGCAATGCCTTTTTCATTCCTTCTGTGTAGCGGTTTGCACGATAACGGCTCGCCTGATACAAAAATTCTGGATGGATTCCAACACGCGGAAGCTGAGTTTCAATATCAACTTCGTGATGGCGCGCATAGTTTTCGTCCCGTCCAAAAGTATCCGGAACCATTGTAATTGGATAGCGCAGATATTTTTCAAGAACTTCCGGCTGAGGCATATTGCCCGGAACTTTTCTGAAAACATCGTAGTCGTCCCAGGAATAAATAAAGCGCACATTCTTGCCCCGGTCGCGGAGGGCACGCACAATCAAATCTACAGTAATAATTTCGCGGAAGTTTCCAATGTGAACTGTTCCGCTCGGTGTAATTCCAGAAGCGCAGGTGTAAAGGTCAAGGTCGCCTTTCTGCTTGATAATTCTTGAAGCCTGCTGGTCTGCCCAGTGGCAAAGTTCTTTTTCGTTTCTTTCTGACATAATGCGGATTATTATATTGAAAACAAAGGCAATGTGCAACGCAAGCAACTTGGAGGGAGGAAAACCAACTAATTCGGAAGCGTAGTTTTTCCTCCCTCCATACCACCCACCTTTCCTTGCACCGCTTAGGGCTTCGCCCTAAGAACCTGTTTAAAAACCTCCGAAAAAAGTCATGGAGAAAATCTGTCGGAAAATTTACCTTATCAACGACTTCTCAATTAATTAGTCTTATAAATTCCAAAATAATTTCATTTAAACCTAAAAATTTAATTAATACTATCAAAATAATTGATTTTAATGTTTTTGCAACTAAAACAACAATATCATTTCTTAGTTCAAGATTTTTTTCTTCTCGCTGTTTTGATTGTTTTCGTTTCCTTAGCAACTCCTTATTTATTTAATAATTCATTTTTCTTCCTCGCAAAGTACCCCATTATAGGCACATCCACATAACAGTAATTATACAGCTCCATTTAATATTCATCAATAAACGCCCACAATCATCGATGCGGAGTGTTCGGGGGCATGAACATTCCACACGAATAAAAGAAATCTATGACAGCCCTAATATTTAAAAATTGTTTTCCTTCCTCCATACCACCCACCTTTTCCAGCACTGTTTAAAAAACCAGCAATTAATTTACGCTAAACAATTTATAATTTGCTTTCAAATTCCTTTATTAGATTAATAAACTCCCTATGCGGTTCAGCAATAAGTGACTCGTCAAAATCATCTACAGGCTTGTACCATTTCATTCTATTATTAAAAAACACCCGCAAATCCTTTGAGGCAAAGAGGTAGCCGTAATATGCATATATAGTGTTTCTAAGGATACGAAGCTGGCTTTTATTTAGGCTTGGCAGATAGTATTCACGCAGCCTTCTTTTACATTCTTCACAGTATTCTTCTCTTGACGTTGACGAATATGGAATGTCTCTAAGGATATACCAATAGAAGTTGTTTGCAAGAATCTCGTTGATAAAATTTTCTTCAAGATAAACTTCACCGATAATTTCAGGTATTGTAAAATCTGAAGAATCGGCTTCATCTCCGTATGACCAAAGCATATAATGTCCTCTTTCGGGATAGAAAGTTAACACAGGAGCATCATTAGATTCCATCATTGCAAATTCCCTATCTCTTGCAGGAGCTGATTTATCACTATGATCTTCTTTAAATAAAAATATTCTATCATCATTATTGATTATCAAGCCGCCATAAAATAATAACATTTTTTCATTGACCATGTATTTATAATGATTATTTTCATATACAATAAATTTTATTTTACCTTCGTTCTCAGCAAAACAGCATAAAGAGCGTAAAACAAATAAAACAATCAGTAGAATTAGTTTTTTCATTTAGAGTAACCCCATAATATTCATAAAAGCGGCGAATGCACGCATCCGCTCTAAGAAAGTCTCATCATCAATGACAATTTTTTTTGCAATGCTTCTCATTTCTTCTTATTATTTTTATCAAGCACAAGCCAACTTATGCTCCACACGTAGACTGTGGAGATCACGTAATCATCATCAACTGT
>OQVS01001532.1_pt1 | contig 15604 bp, 10 predicted proteins | sample 1691601 | NCBI WGS metagenome assembly OQVS01 (sample SAMN03418268, study PRJEB22391) | human gut metagenome | biome: human-gut; feature: organic feature; material: feces | host: Homo sapiens | place: Tanzania | collected 2013-01
GAACTGTTATGGAATTCGAAAAGTTAAAGAAAAAAAACGGTGACACGCCCTTCTCCAAGCATGCCACCGACCTTTATTTATCTTATCCCTGTCTATTTGTCTTTCCTTCCGAACACAGAGAAGTGTACATATCTCTTTGGATGTGACTTCAAGTCAATAAGCAAGGAGTCTGCCGACTTGACCGTTGCATTCAGGTTGTAATACAAATTCGGATCACGCATCAGCAAGCCAAGGCTACCATTATTGTTGTTCAGCTGGTCTGTAAACGCCTGAACATTATCAAGTGTAGCATTGACCTTGCTCATTGTACCCTCCACATCAACCTTACTTAAGTTCGAGGTAACCACCTGTGCATTATCCATTACGCCATCAGCCTTAGCCAACAAGCCAGGCATTCTGCTGTTAAGCGTACCGAGCAGAGTATTAAGCCGTCTTGTGGAAACCGTAAGATTACCCGTCACGGTCTCTACATTATGCAAGGAGTTCGCTATTGCAGGGTCTTGGAGCAAGAGATTTACACTTGCAAGAATAGAGTCGAGCTTTGGAAGCATGTCCTGCACTACGGGGATGAGGTCTTTCATCTGTCCCATAGCACCGTTGTTTATCCCTCCGACGATAGTCTCGCCCGGGTTCACTCTCTCACGAGGATTGCTCGCAAGCAGCAAATTGACCTTCACATTACCCATCAAGTCACTGACAATCTCCGCACTGCTTCCTTTCGGTATACGCATATCTTTATTGATGTCAGCCTCTACGATAATATCTTTCGACTGAGTATAGTCATAAACGATTCCTCTCACCACTCCCACCTTATAGCCATCGGCATAAATAGGAGATGAAGACGACAGACCGCTAATATCCCGGAATGAAATATAATAGCGGTTATCCGAGGAGAACAGTTCAAGTCCTTTCAGGAAGTTCATTCCAAGAAAGAGAACCACGAGTCCTACTATTGCAACGATTGCAATCTTTACTTCTTTTGTAAAATATTTCATATATAGTCTTTTTATTTCTATCTACACCTTAATTATATTAATGTTTCGCAAGTTTCCAACTTGCTCAACAGTTGACAAGTTGACGAGTTAACGAGTTGGCAAAGAAACAAGAGACGAGCTAACGTCTTTTATTCTTGAACATCCGGATTGCTTCTGTTATGTTCATCTTCTCACCATTTCTGAAGGCTATGACAAAGGCACCCGGGAAGGTCTCTGCCAACGTTCCGCGCATGCGGTTTATCTCATTATAGTTAGTTGACGCTCCGATTGTATATTTGTACATTCCGCCTTCCTCATAACAATCCACATCATCACGCTTCTTGAAGCGCGGACTGTTTGACGGCAGTTTTGTACTACTTGCCAAAATCTGCACCTTGAACACAGGCTGGTCTGTCTGATTGTCATCCGTCTGAGCCTTTGCCACTGGCTGCACAGCCCGTGTAACAGTCTGCGGCTTCTTCTCTTCCGGCTCTGCTTTCTCAACAGGTTTCGACGATGGCTTTTCCGGTTTGTCATCATCATTGAATCCCTTCGGCACAATGCTTGGTATCTTCACCTCCGTACTGTTTTTCGCTTCATACGGCACAGTAAATCCCGTTGAGTTGTCATTCTTGTATTTTGCAAAAGCATTATATATACCTCTTGCTATATTGTCCACACTCGTCTCATCGTTCAGCAAACGCTCTTCGTCGGGAGTTGTAATAAAGCCAAGTTCTATAAGGCAGGCAGGCATTGATGTCTCTCTAAGCACGAGAAACACATCCTGCTTAACCCCCTTGTCCGGTCTGCCTGCCGTACCACATACGTTCTTCTGCACGAGTTTGGCAAGTTCCACGCTCTTTGCCATATTCTTGTCGTGTATAAACTCAAACATAATGGCACTCTCCGGAGAGTTAGGGTCATATCCTTCATACCTTTGCTTATAATCACTCTCATAAGTAATTACCGCATTCTCACGTTGTGCGGCACTCAGTTTCTCATTGGAGCGGCGCATACCCATGGTATAAGTCTCCAAGCCTCTTGCTATTCGTCCGGCAGGAAGGGCATTCGTATGAATAGATATAAAGACGTTTGCCTTATTCTTGTTTGCTATATCAGCCCTTTTGTGCAAAGGGATGAAGACGTCAGTCTTTCTTGTATATATGACTTTCACATCGGGGCAGTTCTTTTCCACATACCTTCCGAAAGCCAACGCCACTCTAAGGTTGATATCTTTTTCGTTTGAGAAGCTTCCTCTTGCTCCGGCATCATGGCCTCCATGTCCGGCATCAATCACAAGAGTAAAAGCAGAGGCAGCGTTTGCCACAAACGTTGCCAAGAACAATAGAGCCATTACAAGAGCGGCTCTCATCTTATAGTATTTTTCTTTTACCACTGATGCAAAGTTAAAAATAAGTTTCGTCTTGTCATAATAAAAAAGAGAATTAATTGCACCGGATTAGCAATTTTCGTCATTAATAAAGTGCAACAGAACACCTGCGCCGTCACAATCGGCTCCCATCGGAGGGTTTACCTTTGTAAGTCTTACCGTCAGTTCGCTAATCAGCGGCATGGTTTTCAGAAGCCTCTTCCCTATTCTGCCTGCCACGTGTTCCAACAGTTTCGAAGGAATATCCATCTCCGACTTCACTATCTCATACACTTCCGCATAATTCAGCGTATCCGTCACGTCATCGCTGTCCGTAGCCTTCCCTAAAGGATAAGATGCCGAGAGAGACACAAGGAAGTCTCCCCCCGTGAGTCTCTCTTGCTCCAGCACACCGTGATGGGCATGGAACCGCATATTATCTATGAATATCTGTCCTGACTTCAACATATTATCCACATCTTGACGAGCCACAATTCTTGCAGATAAGGCATCCTTCCTGATATACAAGAGTTTCCTGTCCGCAAACCGGACACTTCTGTCCCTTTGCCTCCGTACCGTCCTGCACATACTTCTTCAGAGCTCTTTCCACACCAATCTTCCATGTGTTTATACTCTGGCTGTCCATCTGGAGCGAGCCTACAAGCTTTATCACATTAGCTATCGGCATACGGTAACGAAGCACGCCGGAAATCAGCTTTGCATAGTTCCAATACTCCGGATTGAACTTCTCGCTCAGTCCCTCAACGGTGGTCTTGTATCCGCGTTTGTTCTCAAACTGGAAGTCATATCTCTTCTTGCCGTTCTCGTCAAGCTTCTTTATTATCTTTCCTTTGCTTACGCTCTTCGGAAGCGAAATACCCTCCTCATCATCCTGAAGACCCGTAAATATCTCATAAGGATAGCCATCCAGCAAGCCTACGAAAGCCACCCACTTCTCCTTGTTGTTCTGGAAGCGAACCACATCACACTCCAGTTCATTCGGCCGGACTTCCGTCACCTGAGGCGGTTCACATACGTGTTTTACCTCCGGAACCTTCTTGTCTTTCTTCTCAACAGCTATCATAACACCCGAGCGGGAGCCGTCACGATATACCGTACAGCCCTTGCAACCCGACTTCCACGCCTCTACATAGAGCCGGTTGACGAGTTGTTCGTCTACATTATTCGGCAGGTTTATCGTTACGCTGATGCTATGGTCTACCCATTTCTGGATGGCTCCCTGCATACGAACCTTCATCAGCCAGTCCACATCATTTGCCGTAGCTTTATAATAAGGTGACTTCGCCACGAGTTCATCAAGCTCTTCCTGGCTATAACGCTTTTCGGTGTCATAGCCGTTTATCTTCATCCATGTCAGGAACTTATGATGGAACACGATGAACTCCTCGAAAGAGTCTCCCGACTCATCCACGAAATCCACATGCACATCGGCATCGTTAGGATTCACCTTGCGACGACGCTTGTATACAGGCATAAAGACTGGTTCTATTCCGCTTGTTGTCTGAGTCATCAGACTTGTCGTTCCTGTCGGTGCAATAGTCAGACAGGCAATATTTCGTCTGCCGTATTTCTGCATATCCTCATACAGCTGCGGGTCGGCTTCCTTGATACGGTTTACGAAAGGATTGTTCTTTTCTCTTTCCGAGTCGTAAACACTGAACGCCCCGCGCTCTTTCGCCATCTCCACCGATGAGCGGTAAGCAGCAAGGGCAAGCGTCTTGTGAACCTCTACAGAGAAGTCCGTTGCCTCCTGCGTTCCATAGCGCAAGTTCATTGCCGCAATCATGTCTCCCTCTGCAGTAATGCCGACACCTGTACGACGTCCCAAGCCACTCTTGTGCTTTATCTTCTCCCACAGATGCAGCTCCGTATATTTCACATCATCAGTCTGAGGGTCACTCTTCACCTTTTCTATTATCTGGTCTATCTTCTCCAGCTCCATATCCACGATGTCATCCATTATGCGCTGGGCAATGGCTACATGCTTCTTGAAGAGCTCGAAGTCGAAATAAGCCTCAGGAGTGAACGGGTTAACCACATAGGAATACAGATTTATCGACAGCAGTCTGCAGGAGTCATACGGACAAAGCGGTATCTCTCCGCATGGGTTTGTCGAAACGGTACGGAAGCCCAGGTCAGCATAGCAGTCAGGAATGCTCTCTCTCAAGATGGTATCCCAGAACAACACGCCCGGCTCTGCACTCTTCCATGCGTTATGCACAATCTTCTCCCACAGCTGTTTGGCGTTTATCGTTTTCTGAATCTGCGGGTTAAGTGAATAGACTGGGAACTGTTGGGTGTATTCTTTTCCCTCCACAGCGCATTGCATAAACTCATCATCAAGCTTGACAGAAACGTTGGCACCCGTAATTCTTCCTTCCTGCATCTTTGCATCTATGAAAGCCTCACTGTCAGGATGCTTTACGCTGATAGACAACATCAGCGCACCACGACGTCCGTCCTGCGCCACCTCTCTTGTAGAATTGCTGTAACGCTCCATGAAGGGCACCACTCCCGTTGAGGTAAGAGCCGAGTTATTTACGGGCGAACCCTTAGGACGCAGCTGCGACAAGTCATGACCTACGCCGCCACGCCTCTTCATCAGCTGCACCTGCTCCTCATCCATCAGCATCACCGCTCCATAGGAGTCGGCATCGCCATCAAGACCAATGACAAAGCAGTTCGACAACGAAGCCACCTGATAGTGGTTGCCTATTCCTGTCATCGGGCTTCCTGCCGGCACGATGTATCTGAAATGGTCGAGCAACGGGAACACGTCTTCTTCCCGCAACGGATTATTGTATTTGTTCTCTATTCTTACAATCTCCTTAGCTATGCGGCGATGCATATCCTCCGGCGTTTTTTCATATATATGACCGAAGCTGTCCTTCAGCGCATACTTGTTAGCCCAAACCCGGGCTGCAAGCTCATCACCATTGAAATAATCTTTCGAAGCATGAAATGCCTCTTCAAACGTATATGTATTTTTCTGTTCCATCATTTTATTATATATAGGTAGATAAGTCTTTCTGATAGGTTGCTTTTTTAACCTTGCAAAGATAAAGACTTTTACGGACATGAAGAAATAAACAATAAGAAAGTTATAAAAACAATACTGCCCCTGAACCACATTTTGCGAGAGCAGGGAAAGAAAATGAGCATAATTCTTCATGTATATTCATGCACTTTAGACCATGAATATTTATTCATTTTCACGAGTATACAAGTCCGCCCATAAAGGGATTAATTCAATTACTTTTAGAAATTACGTAACTTTCCGATAGAAAGTCGGTAACTTTCTCATAGAAATTACGTAACTTTCTTTTTTAGGTCTTTTTTGCCCGTTAAAATACAGTTATGGATTTTTATGCAAAACACAAAATTAATATTACAAAACATACAAATTTTATTTGCAGATTCAGATATTCTTTATATCTTTGCAGCATTACATTTAGTCGATTAACGTTTAACAACAACCGGTAATTAAATATCTATCAGTCGCATGGACTACAATAAGACAGAAAACAATGACGACTTGAGACATCATCACAGTCATCATCATCATCACAAGAGCCATACTCCAGATGCTTCGGAGATATTCAAGAGAAACAGTTTCATGTCTATGAAACGCCGTAAGAAAATGGGTAAAATTCTTTACGTCGTTATGATTATAACTGCTATTCTCGTCATTGGAGCATGCATATTGGCTACCATTACCCCCCCCCGGTGAGCCATAGCAACCATCAGAAAGAAAAAAAACAACTGCAATATCCAGATAATAACAATCTTGATTTTGCAGTTGTTTTTTATTTATAGGCAGCATATTCGGTTATATGCTGCCTAAAAAATTATTATTAGTCTACAACGATTGGCTTGTACTTAGGCACAAGAATCTTCATGATAATCCAACCGATGAGATAAGCCACGGCACAGATGCAGAACACAATCATGTAGCCACCCTTCTTGCCGTCGAAGCCCATGAAGCTGAATGTTGCAGCATTCTCTGCGTATGTGAAGAGCATACCGGACCCCTTGTTGATAAGGAACGAACCGATACCTCCTGCCATTGCACCGATACCGGTGATAGTAGCGATGGTCGACTTAGGGAACATGTCACCGATTGTGGAATAGAGGTTTGCCGACCAAGCCTGGTGTCCTGCGCCGAGCAGACCGATGATGATAGCCACCCACCATGCGCTGATCTCACCCATTGGCTGTGCAATAAGTCCGAGCAATGGGAAACAAGCGAATATCAACATGGCACGCATACGACCGATATATGGGTTCATGCCTTTCTTGTCAACGAAGTATGTAGGCAGATAACCGCCACCGATACTCAACACCGTAACGATAGCATACAATGTGAAGATAAGTGCGATAGCCATCGGACTGTCTGAAGTATATCCGTATACATCAGAGAAGTATGCCGGTGCCCAGAACAAGAAGAACCACCACACACCGTCGGTCATGAACTTACCTACGATGAACGACCATGTCTGTGGGAATGTGAAGCACTTCAAGAAGCCGATTGTCTTCTCCTCTGTTGCAGGAGCAGCCTCTTTTGCTTCTGACTCTTCTGCTTCCTCATCCTGCTCTATATATGTAAGCTCAGCCTGGTTGGTGAACTTGCTGTTTCTTGGTTTGTCATACAGCCATATCCACAGACCCATCCATACATAACCAAGCACACCGATAACGACGAATGCCATCTCCCATCCCCATGCATTTGCAAGCAATGGAATAGTTGCAGGAGCTGCAAGAGCACCTACAGAAGCACCGCTGTTGAAGATTGATGTTGCGAAAGCACGGTCTTTCTTTGGGAAATACTCTGCTGTAACCTTTACCGCAGCTGGGAAGTTTCCTGCCTCACCGGCAGCAAGCACCAGACGACATGACAAGAAGAGCCACACACTGACTGTTGCTATTGCCACGGCTGCTTCGGAGCCAACCTTTACCATACGCAAAGCCTCGATAGAGTCATATCCCTCAATGAGCATTGCCGCCTCACCACAAAGGGCATGAAGCACGGCACCTGTTGACCATACGAAGATGGCGATAAGATAACCTTTCTTTGTTCCCATCCAGTCAACGAACTTACCTGCAAAGAGATTGCAGACAGCATAAAAGATTGAGAACCAACCGGTAATCGTACCATAGTCATCGTCTGTCCAGTGGAATTCTGGAGCGATAAAATCTTTCCATGTCAGAGAAAGAACCTGACGGTCCATGTAGTTGACCGTTGTTGCCAAAAACAGCAACGCACAAATAACCCAACGGAAGTTGGACATTTTAGTAGTTTGTATTGAAGCCATTTCTTATTTTAAGATTAATAATTAATTTTTTTATGCTTGCAAAGATAATGTTTTTTTCAGTATTTCAGACATTTATAATTAGAAAAATACAATTATAAAGCAGAAAGTCTGCTGTATAAGACTATTATACAACAGACTTTCACTAAAATATAACTTTTTTATCAGTCTTGGTAATATACTCTCTTCACCCTGTCACTTATACTTGTAAGCACCTCATAAGGTATGGTGTCGAGCACATCTGAAAGCACCGTAACCGGCAGATTGTCTCCGAAAATCTCCACCATGTCACCTTCTTTGCATTTTATGTCTGTCACATCTATCATGGCTACATCCATACAGATATTGCCCACATAAGGTGCTTTTTGTCCGTTCACGAGACAATAGCAGTTGCCACGTCCGAGATGACGGTTCAAACCATCTGCATATCCTATAGGTATTGCAGCTATCTTGCTGTCGCGTGTCAGATGTCCCTTACGGCTATAGCCCACGGTTTCTTCCTTCGGCACATCGCGAAGCTGCAGTATCGTTGTCTTCAGCGTACATACATTATTCAATATACGGTTGTCTCTGCTGTCGATACCATACAGTCCGAGTCCGAGACGACACATATCAAGCTGTCTTTCAGGGAAATGCTCTATTCCGGCAGAGTTGTCGATATGGCGCAGAATCTTGTGCTGGAAAGCTGCCTGCAGCTTCTTGCTTGCCTCGTCAAACAGGTCAAACTGCATCTTCGAGAAGCTGTCGAAGTCATCGCTGTCAGAGCCTACGAAATGCGAGAACACCGAACGGGGGATGACTGCATTCTGCGACTTCAGCCGCTTGATGAGCTCTTCCATGTCGGTCTTCGGGTTGAAGCCCAAACGGTGCATTCCCGTATCAAGCTTTATATGTACCGGATAGTTTGTAATGCCTTCCTTTCTTGCTGCCTTAACCAAGGCGTCCAAGAGTCGGAAGCTGTATACTTCCGGTTCAAGATCATAGTCGAACATGGTCTTGAAGGCTGTCATTTCCGGGTTCATTATCATGATGTTGCTTGTTATGCCGTTCTTTCTTAGGGTCACTCCTTCGTCGGCAACGGCAACGGCAAGATAGTTCACTCTGTGGTCCTGCAAGGTCTTGGCAACTTCCACAGCACCGCTTCCATAGGCATTTGCCTTAACCATACACACAAGCTTTGTTTCCGGCTTCATAAACGAACGGTAGAAGTTAAGGTTGTCCACGAGAGCACGAAGGTTCACCTCCAATATCGTCTCATGCACTTTCTGCTCCAGCATGTCGCTGATATTGTCGAATCCGAAGCAACGCGCTCCCTTTATGAGTATCACCTCGTCTCGCAATGTTGAGAACACAGGACTATTGATGAAAGAAGTGCAGTCCTGGAAGAAATACTTCTCCCCTACATTTATCTTGTCAGACTGCGACATAAGGTCGGTACCGATACCGATGAATTTCTCCACTCCTCTTTCTACACAAAGCTCTGAGACCTCCTTATACAGTTCTTCCTTCTTTATTCCGCTTTGCAGGATATCGCTGAGTATCAATGTTCTGCGACGGCCCTTATGGTCTGGTCTGCGGCTTATGAAGTCAAGGGCTATATCAAGAGAGTTTATATCCGAGTTATAGGAATCGTTGATAAGCGTGCATCCATGCTGCCCCACTTTCACTTCCAGACGCATTGCCACAGCCTCTATCTTTGCCATACGCTCCGACATAACCTCTGCACTCAGTCCGAGTGACAGACAAACGGCGGCGCAAGTGATGGAGTTTTCTATCGAAGCCTCGTCTATGAACGGCAGCACATATTTCTGCTCCTTACATTTTTTATATATAAAGGATATAACGGTTTCCGTCTCTCCCTTTTCCACCTTATTTATATATAGGGGTGCATTGTCGTCTTTCTCCGACCATGCTATATGCTCGCCTTTGAAGTCTCCCTCCGCAACACATTGCCTTATCGTCTCGTTGTCATAAGGATAAACAATAGTATTTGCGTCATGGAAGAGTATCAGCTTCTCGCGAACCTTCTCTTCAACGCTGCTGAAGTTCTCCTGATGGGCTGTTCCTATATTGGTGATAACGCCTATCGTCGGCTGTATGATATCGTGCAGGGCAAGCATCTCTCCCGGCTGGCTTATTCCTGCCTCAAAGACACCTATCTGGCTCTGCTCCCTAAGCAGCCATACGGATAGCGGCACTCCTATCTGCGAGTTGTAGCTTCTCGGACTGCGGGTAACGGTATAAGAGGGCGAAAGCAACTGGAAGAGCCATTCCTTTACTATCGTCTTGCCGTTGCTTCCGGTAATACCTACAATAGGAATATCGAATTCGTCTCTATGACGTTCTGCAAGTCGTTGCAAAGCCTCAAGCGGACTTAGCACCTTCAGGAAATTGGCATCGGGATATGCCGTAGCATAGTCTGAGGGAACTGTGTCTACTACAAAGTTCTTCACTCCACGTCTGTACAAATCGGGAATAAATCCATGTCCGTCATTACGTCCTGATTTCAATGCGAAGAATAATGTTTCCTCAGGGAAACAAAGGGAACGGCTGTCTGTGAGCAGGAAACCGATATTTGCAGTCTTCTCTCCGAACCTATGCGCCCCTATCAATGTCGTTACTTTTTCAATTGAATAAGTCATTGCTATTGATTCTAATATTGTCCGCAAAGATACATGATAATTTTCAGAATATGATGTGTTTTATACATTTAAATTTATTTTCTACTGAAAAAAATACTTCCACCGATTGTTTTATCATTCTTTTTGGAGCATATTTCTACTCTTTTTTGTATCTTCGCACCATAGTTTTCAACCCTGTCGAGACTATACCGTATACATTTATTAATTTAAAATAGGTACCATGGAGTTACTTCTTCACTATATCTGGAAACATAGAATATACCCACTTCATGAGATGAGAACAAATAAAGGGGAACTGATTGACGTGATTGACCCGGGACTACACAACAGTAATGCGGGACCGGACTTCTTCAATGCCAAGATTAAGATTGACGGCATGCTTTGGGTTGGAAACATCGAGATACACGACAAGGCTTCCGACTGGTTTCTTCATGGCCACGACAAGGACTCACACTACGATAACGTCATTCTTCATGTTGTGGGCAAAGACGATATGCCCGTCGTAACGAGCAAAGGGGAGATTGTACGACAGATGCAGATGGACATTCCCGACCATGTTTCCAAAAACTATGCCATGCTACTACAGGAAGACAAATACCCTCCTTGCCATAGCATCGTGCCTTATCTTTCAAAGATAGTGCTGCACAGCTGGATGAGTGCGCTGCAAGCGGAAAGACTTGAAGGCAAGACTATGGCTATAACGGAAAGACTAAAGGCGTGCAACGGCTCATGGGAAGACGCTTATTTCATAACGCTGGCACGTAACTTCGGCTTCGGCGTGAACAGCGAAGCCTTTGAAGCATGGGCACACATTCTGTCGCTGCCAAGTATTGCGCACCACCGTGACGACATATTCCAGATTGAAGCTATCTTCCTCGGACAGGCTGGATTGCTGACCGACGAGAGCATTAACGAGAAATACCGCACGGAAGCGACCAACGACGCCTACTACAAGAAGCTGAAAGGGGAATACACCTACCTGACCCATAAGTTCAGACTGCAAGGCATCAGTCCGTCTCTATGGAACTTCCTGCGGCTGAGACCGCAGAACTTCCCTCACATAAGAATCTCACAGCTTGCGAACCTATACTACAACCGCAACGCAAGCTTCAGCCAACTTGTTGAATGTGAAAACATTGAAGACATCAAGGATATCTTCTCCACCCACGTCACACCGTATTGGGAAACCCACTACAGCTTCGGAAGAGAAAGCAAGAAGTCGGAGAAAAACCTGTCAAAGCAGTCTATCAACGTAATAATACTGAACACCGTGATACCTGTACTCTTTGCCTACGGCAGATACAAGAACGACGAGAGATACTGCGAACGCTCTTTATCTCTTCTCGAAAAGCTGAAAGCCGAAGACAACAGCATCACACGAATGTGGCAGGAGTGTGGCATGGATATAAAAACAGCTGCAGATAGTCAGGCTATCGTGCAGCTGAAAAAAGAATATTGCGACCGCCGAGATTGTCTGCGCTGTCGCATCGGCTATGAATTCATTAAAGAAAGTGGCTGGTTCGTGAAGGAGAGCTAACGCTCAACCACCTCCAGACCTTTCTTCACTATATCGCTCGTTTCGTTTATGATATGGAAATACTCATCCATATCCCATATATCTCTTGCCACAAGTGCCTTCAGCTGGTTGCTGAGATAAGGCATGGTGCGATTGAGTTCTTCATCGTCTTTCGGCTTCACATCCTTGTCGGCGGCTTTCTTGCGTATCTCATCCAACAGTTCCTTAGGTACGACAAACTCCTTGTTGAACTTATCGAACGTGTCGAAAGACTTCTTCAGTTTCTTTCTGTTGTCATCGATATATCTCAACACGACATCCGTTACGATACCCTTTGCCACGAGCTGACGGTGGTATTTGGTATACGTCATCGTATCGAGAGGCACGAAGTAGTCTGGCATGATGCCTCCGCCACCATAGACAACTCTGTGTTTCCTGAGTGTATAATACTTCAGCGAGTCGGCGAAATGTATACTGTCGGGATTCGTCAGCTCACCGTGCTTCAGCCTCTTCTCAAAGTCCATAGCATAGTCCTTGGCATCTCCCTTCTTGTATGGTTTCTGTATGCATCTGCCCGAAGGCGTGTAGTAATGGGCTATGGTAAGACGAATCATAGACCCGTCAGGCATATCGAACGGACGCTGTACAAGTCCCTTTCCGAACGAACGACGGCCTACTACCATACCGCGGTCATTGTCTTGTATCGCTCCCGACACTATCTCTGAAGCAGAAGCCGTGAATTCATTCACGAGCACAACCACCTTGCCGTCGAGCAGTTTGCCGGAGCCGTCTGCCTTGTAATCCATTCTCGGAGAACGCAATCCGCTGGCATAGACGATGACATCGTTCTTGGGCAAGAACTCATTTGCTATCTTAACGGCTGCCTGCAGATAACCACCTCCATTGTCCTGAAGGTCAAGGATGAGGTTCTTCATGCCCTGCTTCTGCAACTTGCCTACTGCAGCCATGAACTCATCGTATGTGGTTGCGCCGAAACTGCCTATACGGATGTAACCGACATCGGGACGAACCATGTATGAGGCATCGAGACTCTTCACCGGTATCTTGTCGCGCTTCACGTTGAAGACCAGCGTGTCTTTCACCTCACGGCGGACAACAGACAGCTTGACCATCGTTCCCTTAGGACCGCGAAGCCTCATCATTATCTTGTCTCTCGCCATCTTTACACCTGCTATTGCCGTGTCGTTGACAGCAACGATACGGTCTCCAGCCACGATACCTGCCTTTTCTGACGGGCCTTTGGCTATGGTCTGTATCACGAGCAACGTATCTTCCACCATATTAAACTGCACGCCGATGCCGTCGAAGTTGCCCTGCAACGACTCATTCATCTCCTTCGTCTCCTTGGCATTGGTATACGAAGAGTGCGGATCAAGCTTGTCGAGCATACCCTTGATGGCATCCTCCACGAGTTTGTTCTCATCCACGGAGTCTACATAGAAGTTGTTTACGAGCATCTCAGCCAGTTGAAGCTTGCGCATCGGACTATCCTCGCCCATTCTGAATCTCAGCTGTGCCGAAGCCTCTGCGACACACATCACCAGCATCAACGCCGCCAGTATTATCTTTCCTGTATGTTTCATTATCAATTATCAATTAATCTGGTTATTTTCCAATCATGGTAAAACAATCATTTATCACCAACAGCAGCCAACGGCTACTGCTCTCCGTACTCCTCCTCTTCCGGTCTGTCTTCCTCTATCACAAGGTTGTTGATGATAAAGTTCTGACGCTCCATCGTGTTCTTTCCCATATAATACTCAAGGAGTTTCTGCACCTGGTCGGTCTTGTGCAGCGTAACCTGTTCGAGACGCATGTCGGGACCTATGAAGTTCTTGAACTCATCAGGACTGATTTCTCCAAGACCTTTGAATCGGGTTATTTCCGGATCCGGAGCAAGCTCCGCTATGGCATTCACTCTCTCCTCCTCGCTATAGCAATAGCGTGTGACGAAGTCTCCCTTGCCGGCGGCGGAAGCCTTCACCTCCTTGGACTTTATCTTCGTCTTCTTGTTCCTAACGCGGAACAAAGGGGTCTGCAGTACATACACATGCCCCTTCTTGATAAGCTCCGGGAAGAACTGCAGGAAGAAGGTAATGATAAGCAGTCGGATGTGCATTCCGTCCACATCGGCATCGGTTGCTACAATAACCTTGTTGTATCTCAGAGTGTCGAGTCCGTCCTCTATGTCGAGGGCTGCCTGCAGCAGATTGAACTCCTCGTTTTCATAAACCACCTTTTTTGTCAGTCCGAAAGAGTTGAGGGGCTTTCCTCTCAGCGAGAACACCGCCTGCGTGTTTACATCCCTGCTCTTGGTGATGCTGCCGCTTGCGGAATCTCCCTCGGTAATGAATATGGCACTCTCCTCCTTGCGGTCGTTCTTCACGTCGCTGTAATGGATACGGCAATCGCGGAGCTTCCTGTTGTGCAGGTTTGCCTTCTTGGCTCTTTCCCTTGCAAGCTTGGTTACGCCAGCCATGGCCTTGCGTTCCTTCTCGCTCGACTGTATCTTCTGCAGCATAACCTCTGCTATGTCTGTATTCCTGTGCAGGAAGTTGTCCACTTCGGTCTTTATGAAGTCGCCGACATATTTGTTCACGCTCACTCCATCCGGACTCATCGTCTGCGAACCGAGCTTGATCTTCGTCTGACTCTCAAACATCGGCTCCTCCACGTTTATCGCTATGGCTCCAACAAGTCCGTTGCGGATGTCGGTATATTCGAAATTCTTGCCGAAGAACTCCTTTATCGTCTTTGCGATATGCTCCTTGAAGGCACTCTGGTGGGTACCGCCCTGCGTGGTATGCTGGCCGTTGACAAACGAATGGTACTCTTCGCCATACTGGTTGGTATGCGTGAAAGCTATCTCTATATCCTCTCCCTTAAGATGGATTATCGGATATATGCCGTCGTTTGTCATAGTATCGTTGAGCAAATCCTCAAGTCCGTTGCGGCTCAGGATTCGTCTGCCGTTATACATTATGGCAAGCCCCGTGTTCAGATAAGTGTAATTGCGGAGCATCGTCTCTATGAAATCGTCGTGGAAAGAATAGTTCTTGAACAGCGTGGCATCCGGTTCAAAGAAGATATACGTGCCGTTCTCGTCCTTCGTGTCCTCGGTAGTGTCTGACTGCAGCTCGCCTCTTTCAAAGGTAAGATGCCTTACCTTGCCGTCTCGGAATGACTTCACCTCGAAATGCAGACTGAGAGCATTCACCGCCTTGATACCTACTCCGTTCAGTCCGACGCTCTTCTTGAATGCCTTGGAGTCATACTTTCCTCCTGTATTCAGCACGCTCACAGCCTCAACGAGCTTTCCCTGAGGTATTCCTCGTCCGTAGTCGCGCACGCTGACCCTGAGATGGTCTTCCATATCCACCTCTATACGCTTTCCCATATTCATGCGGAACTCGTCGATAGAGTTGTCCACCACCTCTTTCAGCAGCACATAAATACCATCTTCTGCCATCGAACCGTCTCCCAGCCTACCGATATACATACCCGGTCTGGTACGGATATGCTCCATATCAGATAGATGTCGGATACTGTCATCGGTATATTGCACTTGCGGCTCTTGCGTGTTTTCTATATTTTCGCTCATTGCGGATTGCTATTTTCACATTATATAAATAAAAACATCTACAAAATAACTAATTTTTTTTCAGATACACAAGCATTTCTTCCATAATCTGAAAAATGTATATACTAATTTAAAAGTGTACCACTTTCTAATTAAAAAGTGTACCACACCA
>OQVS01001533.1_pt1 | contig 15595 bp, 11 predicted proteins | sample 1691601 | NCBI WGS metagenome assembly OQVS01 (sample SAMN03418268, study PRJEB22391) | human gut metagenome | biome: human-gut; feature: organic feature; material: feces | host: Homo sapiens | place: Tanzania | collected 2013-01
TCTCTTTTCGGTGGTGCCGGTGACCGGACTCGAACCGGTACGCTGTCGCCAGCGGCGGATTTTGAGTCCGCTACGTCTACCAATTCCATCACACCGGCAGGTGCAAGAGCTATTATATGCGATAGCCGTCCCATTTGCAAGCAAAATTTTGCGCAGCAACGGTAAGAGTAAAGTTCACGAGGATTTGATGATTGCCGGCAAGAGCGATCGGGCGAACTGCCCCGGGCATTTTTGACAGAAATGGTAGCATTCTTTGCACTTTCGTGATAACCTTAATAGAACAAATCGAAAGCTGACGAAAGGAGCGTGGCGAGATGAACAGTACGGTATTGATACTTTTTGTTTTACCTTTTTTGGCTGGAGCACTTATTAGATCAATGTTTCTGAAATGGAAAAGAGGATATATTTTATCGGGCATTTTCGCGCTGACAGCGGCTGTTGTATGGCTTTGGACCAACCACCTTGCGGATCACGGAGTCGATGGAACTGTAATGCTTTGGGCTTTGATGGCGATTGAACTTGCCATTGGCTCGCTGATCGCTGGAGGACTATCACGTTTGATCAAAATGATAAAGCATCAGAAAGAAACTGACCGCCCTTAAAGGAGCTTCCGCTTTACCGAACGGATCGGCCTTTTTCAGAATGAAAGAACACGCTTCCATAGCAATGCCCCGCCGTATGCACCAAATCATACGGCGGGGCGATTATTTTGTCTGGTTCGTTGTATTGCACCGGAACGCTTTCTGCTGCGAGCATCACACGTAGCGCTGGTTGATGACGTCGAACACGCCGCGCGTGGTGAGGCGCAGCGTCGGAATGACGGTCAGCGCCATGAACGAGAGCGTCATAAATGGATCGACCCCGCGCGAAACACCCAGCTTGAAGGCCTGCTCCTTGGCATTTTCCAGCGCCTCGTTGACTTCGATGAGCGGCGCTTCACTCATGATGCCCGCGATCTGGAGCTGTACCTCACCGAGCACTTTGCCGCCGTCCATCACGACGATGCCGCCGCCAAGCGCGACCACGCGGTTGACCGCCGCGGCCATGTCCTCCTCGTTTGTGCCGACGACGATGATGTTGTGGCTGTCGTGCGAGATGGAGGTCGCTACCGCGCCGGAGGCGAGCCCGTAGCCCTTGATGTAGCCGATGCCGATGTGGTGCGTGTTCTTGTGGCGTTCGATGACGGCGATCTTCAGAATATCGTCCTCAACACTGATCTTTTCAGCGTAGCCCGCGTCAGTCGTGACGATCTCGCCCGGTACCATACCGAGCACGGCGCGCGGACGGCCTTCGATGAAGTCCTTTGCCTCAAGGTGCGCGACGTGGAACGTCTCATGCGAGCGCTTGACGAGGTGCGGGTCGATCTCGGGCGCTTCGAAGGGCGTGACGGTCTTGCCGTCAAACATCAGCTTGCCCTTTTTGTAGACCTCAAGAATGTTGAAATCATCAAAGTTGTCGATGATGACAAAATCCGCGAGGAAGCCCGGCGCGATCGCGCCGCGGTTATTGAGCAGGAAGTAGCGCGCGGCGTGGTGGCTCGCGCATTTGACGGCGATGATCGGGTCGACGCCCGCCTTGATGGCGCGGCGCACGATGTAGTCGATGTGGCCTTTCTCAAGGAGGTCGTTCGGGTGCTTGTCGTCGGTGCAGAACATGCAGTAGGTGTAGTACTGCGGCGTGAGCAGCGGGAGGAGCGCGTCAAGGTTGCGCGCGGCCGTGCCCTCGCGGATCATGATGTACTGTCCGCGCTCAAGCTTGGCGATGGCGTCCTTGACGGTGCTGCATTCGTGGTCGGAATAGACGCCCGCTGCGATGTAAGCGTTCAGGTCGTTGCCCGCAAGCCCCGGCGCGTGGCCATCGATCTTCTTGTGGTGCGCCTGCGCGGCGACGATCTTTTCCAGCACCTGCTCGTCGGCGTTCGCAACGCCGACGTAGTTCATCATCTCGGCAAGACCCTCAACGCGGTTGTGCTCGTAGAAGGAGTCGATCGCGCGGTAGTCGAGCACCGCGCCGGATTCGTCGAGCGGCGTCGCGGGCACGCAGGAGGGCAGCATGAGGCGCACGTCTACGGGAAGATCCTCGGTGGCTTGCAGCATGTATTCGATGCCGTCCGTTCCCATGACGTTTGCGATCTCGTGCGGGTCGGTGATGACGGTGGTCGTTCCGTGCGGAATGACGGCGTTGGCAAACTCCTTGGGGGAGACGAGCGAACTCTCCAGGTGGATGTGCGCGTCGACAAAGCCGGGCAGCACGAGCTTGCCACCCATGTCGACCTCGAGTGCGCCCTCGTAATGCTCGCCCATGCCCGCGATGAGCCCCTCGGCTACGGCAATGTCGCCGTGACTGAGCTCATTGCAGAATACATTTACATACGTCGCATTCTTGAGCACAAGGTCGGCCTTCTGCCGGCCGGACGCCACCTCGACGACGTGAAGCTTCTTGTTCAGCTTGCGGTTGATCCTGCCTGCGTAGCTTTCCCGGTATGCCATGCGTGTTCCTCCTTATTTTGTTGTGTTTGACCTGTTTGTGTGATACCTCGTCTGGTTTACTCGGTTATTTTTTATAGGATACTACGTTCTTTTGCACTTGTCCAGCAGAAAAAGCTGAAAGTTATTTAGCGAAACTGACGAAAAGTAAGCTGTCAGCCGACTTTTGAGGCTTCCGTTTACAAACGCGAGCAGATATTGTATAATAAATCAAAAGGGTAATTTGAGATCCGGGCAATTTCCTTCAAGCACAGGACTTCCTCCCATTTTCACAGCAAGAGCGCACTGTAAATTCATTCACGATATGCAGAAAGGAGCAAAGCGTATGCGTTCAAGACTCTCCCCGCCTTCTGACCCCTTGAAGCCCCGCCCCTCCTCGGCCATCATATTCGCGGGCAACGCCGTCGTCTTTTTTGTCCTGTCACTTTTGACGCAGCGGATGATCTACAGTTTTCTCTTCGCCGTTAGCTTCCTTCTGTTCGTGTATGAGGTCGTGGCGCTGTGGAAACAGAAAAGGGAACGACGCGGCCTGCATCGCCGGGACTATTCCGATGCAGAGTATCGATCGCTGGGCATGACTCGCCCGAAAAAGGACCGGCGCAGCGCAGTGCAAGCCGCGATCAACGTGCTTTTGTCGCTCGCCGCCGGTGCGATCACACTTTGCAGCTTTACAACAAACGACCCGGCACTCTCTCCCCTTCTTGGCGCCGCCATGCCCTTCCTGCTGATTCTGCTCGACTACAATACCGTCCGCTTTACCTGGCAGGAGATCCGTGGACAGACCTTCCGCCTCAGTGTCTACGCTCTGTCACTCGCGCTGTTTCTCTATCAGCTGCTGGCGTATTTTGAAGTTATTTCCATCCCGCTCCCCGAGGCGCTTCGGTTCGAACTGACGCTGCTGCTTGGCCTCGCCTTTTTCCCGCTCCTGCTGGTGATGACGTACTATATCATCCGCGATACCTCGCGCCGCGCGAGCGGGAGAACGCTGTGACGCGCACGGAAGAAAATGCGCCGCTTTGGCGCCGGCCGTGATGGAGCGGACGCACTCTCAAGCAGACACTTGCTTGTTGCTGCCGTCATCACGCTCGTAGATCTTGTTGTTATCGTGGGTATCGGCATATACCTTCTCGCATGCACACAATTTTTGCAGTAAAAAAAGCATCGAAAGCTTCGGCTTTCGATGCTTTTTTGGAGCTGGTGGTGTGACTCGAACACATGACCTGCTGATTACGAAGTGTATCCGGGCGCTCCATTTGACGGTTTTCAGGGATTTTGGAGCCCTTCCACTCGGTATATTGTGGGAGGTACGTCCTATCCTCTCCATTGTTTCCGTCCGCTCATTTCCCCGTGCGGGTCACGGTGTGGGTCAGAGTTTCTTCCCATATACGATTGGAAACATGCTTCATGAAATCGGTCAGTAGCGCAGAATCCAACTAAAATCAAGATCATTGCTTATCATATTTTGCGCTGCTGTAGTCAATAAAAGTCATTTGGCGGAGACATCTTTCATAGCTATCTTTCACTGAAGCGGCCCCTATAGAATCTTTCGGTATCATCTAACAGTGAAACACGAAATGAAACTCACTCCCATTTATTTGTACGGCGGTTCAATGAGAACCGCCGTACATTTTGTTGAGTGTTGGTTCTACTCGTTCATGCAATCTCTATACAGGAACGTCACGATCTGAGCGCGGGTGCAGGCGCTGCCCGGCGCAAAGGACGTATTGCTTACGCCCTTGGTCACACCGTTGGCGACCGCCCAGCGCACCGCTTCAGCGTAATACTTCGTGCTTTCCACATCGGCAAACAGCTTACCATCCGCTGCCGGGTTTCCGGCAGCGCGCCACAGGAAGGTCACTGCTTCGGCGCGGGTGACGACGCCGTCCGGATCAAAGGTCGTATCGCTCGTACCGGTCGTAATGCCGTTTTCGACCGCCCAGAGAACCGCCTTGGCGTAATAGGCGTCCACCGCAACGTCGGTAAACGGCAGCTCGGTCACCGTCGGCTCGGGCGAGCCGTTGGCGCGCCACAGGAAGGTCACCATCTGCGCGCGGGTGCAGCTTGCACCGGGTGCAAAAATCGTGTCGTTCACGCCTTCGGTGATCGCATTCTTCACCGCCCATGCAATCGCATCGAAATAGTATTCCTTGACCGAAACATCCGTAAAGGAAAGTGCATCGACTGCTTCCACCACATAGGTGGAGAAGTGGTTCAGCACCAGCGTCGCAACGCCGTTTTTATAGGTCACATCGATCGCGGACTTGTTGCCGTTTTCATCGATGTAATAGGCTCGGAGAAGCCCCTTCATCGACCACTCAAACGGCACGTCGATCGTCACGCTGCCGCCGTTAAAGTTACTGATCTTCTCACCATTTGAGCTGAGACTCACCTCAATCACAGAAAGCTCACGTGCGCCCGTGATGGCATTTTTCTGTGCGTCGGTCAGGTTGCTGTTGTTGGCGGAGCCTACATTGACGCTCAGGCTGAGATCGGCGCCGCTGCTCTGCTCAGCGACAGCCGCAAGCGCTTTGTCGTCAAAGCTGACCGTCACATCGGGCAGTTTGACCGTCAGGCTCTCGGCCTCAGAGGCGGCAACCTCCTTCACCGCATCAGTGGGCAGCGTCACATCTGTGATGCCGCTCTTGGTGCCGGAAAGGTCGATCTCAGCGGTCTTCTTGTCGCCGTTGTCGGTCACCAGCTTGTCAACGTCTACGTTTTCCACCTTCACCGTGCTGCCGGATACCGTGATGTCTGCTGAGCCGTCCGGCGTGGTGGTCTGCGGGGGCGTAGTCGGCTGCGTGGGCGTGGTCGGCTTACTGGGTTTCTCAGGCGTAACGGGATCGCCGTTCCTCGTCCACTGGGCGAAGAACGTCAAAACCTTGCCGACAAGGCTGTCCCATGCGCTGCCGTCTGCAAGCTGACGGAACGTATAGTTTCTGCCGCTGCCGTCTGCGCGGTCATTATAACCGCTCAGGGTGTAGCCATCGCGCGTGAATCCATTCCGCGCCGTCGATTCCGTCAGGCGCAGGTCTGCACCGGAGACCTGTGCCACATAATACTTGGAGCCGCTGCTTGTTGTACCGCCGTTGCCGTCGAGGATCACTGCGCCGCTGTCGTCCCACATATAGTTCGCATGCAGGGTCACTTCCTCGCCTTCGATCACATCGCCGGGGCGATACCACACGCTGCCGCGTCCGTCCGCGCGCCACGCGACAAACACGACGCCGTCCGCTTCGGGCAGAGAGGGGACCGTCTGCCCCGGCTGGAGGGTAACGGTCAGCAGTTCGTCACTGATGCGGACAAAGCTCTCGCCGCGGTATCTGCCGGTAAGGACAGCATCGCTTTCCGAGCTGCCTGCAAGCATCGCGCACCCGGTCTGGACGCTCCTGCCAACCAGTGCAGGCTGTCCGTCGCCGCCCCGGAAAGTAATGGGGACTACGCTTGGAAAGGCGTAAATTCTCCCGCTTGCCCGCACGGCAGGAGCGCCCGCGCCGCCGGTGATCGTAAGGCTCAGATCATCCTCCCTGTAACGGTAGCCCTCGATCAGTACGCTGCCGTCCACGGAAACCGCGGGCTGGCCAGCTGTGCCGGTGATTTTCCCTGCGGCCATCAGTTCCACATTGCACGGAATGCTGATGGGCCCGCCGGAGTAATTCTCATAAACGTCGAGCCGGACTTGTTCTGACCAACGTCCATATTCGAAGGCAGGTCTATACTCCCAGCCAAGGCTGCGGCTGCCGTGCGCGCGGTCCATGCGGTAGGTCTTGCCGTTGATCGTCATCGACAGGACCTCGTACTCCGCGGTATAGGTCACGCTCTGCTCCACGGTGATTGCCGTACCTGCGGGGTAGAGCTGGCCGTCCTGCGCGGAGCGCCAGCCCAGAAAGCAGTAGCCCGCCTTATAGGAGTCCGGCAGCGTGTACTGCGTGCCCACATCGACCGCGCCGACAAAGCGCTCATGATAGACATAGCTTCTGATGTCGAAGGGGCCGACCGTATCGTCGCGCTGGCCGTAGTCGTTCAGCACAACGCCCTTTCGGCTGTCGCTCTCCCATACGGCGTAGAGGTTCTCTGCAAAGGAATCATCATCAAACACAAAATTTTTACCGGATTGTGCGGCATAGTCGATCTCGGTGGCGTCGGCCGATTTCGACCAACCGAGCAACAACTTTCCGTCGTTTGTGAAGACCGTGGCGTAATCGCTGAGAGCGAGCCTGAAGTCTTTTGTTTCAGCCACATATGTGTCCTGCCCGTCCGCCGTGCCGCCGTTGCCGTGCAGCGTCAGCGTCTTGGTGCGGACTTCGTAGGAGACATACTGCTGACCGGAATAGCTGTCCACTTCGACAGCGTTGTCCGGATCTGAACCCGCGGTGATCAGATATCCACGCCTGCTGCTCATGATGATAGATACCGCCGAAATGGCGGCAGTATTACCGCCCCGCGCAGAGATTCGACCCTCATCATATAGATTGAGCGCCAATTCTCCACCCGCGCTGACAGCAGGTTTTCCCTCTGCACCAACAACGGAAAGCACAGTGTTGCCTGCCGCCGTAATCTTCATATCCCCTTGTGACATGAGGGCTGCGCCCTCTTTGGCATTCACCGTCAGCGACACGCTGCCATTATTCTGATAGCGATACAAATTAACATTCAGTTCCGGCGCATTGATGCAGCCGGTAACGATGTTCTGCCCCTTGGAGAAGCTGACTCGCAGAGCAACATCCGATTCGATCGAGCCGCCGTGATAGCCGTTTAGGACAATCTCATTATACTCGTTTCCATAATGGCGGTATTCCCAGCCCATACCGTCCCAATCCTGCGCGGCGTCGTACCGTTTGCCGTCGACCGTGATGTACTGTCCGCTCTCGCCGTTCTTCTTCCACTGGGCGTAAAGGACTTGAATCAAATCCATATCGGCTGTGACCGTGCACTTGTTGAGCGCATACTCCTTACCGCTGCCGTCGGGTTCGCTGTTGTAGCTGGCAAGTGTGTAGCCTGGACGGGTAAAGCGGCAGGCATAGTTGACCGTCGTGCCCTCGGCGGCATTGTAATCGGCAATCTTTCTGTTCACTTCATACGTGACGCCGCCCGTGCGGTAAGCGTAGGTGCCGCCGTTGCCGTCAAGGAGAATGGCGTGCATATTCTCTTCCGAGTTGACTACCCTCTTGTTGCAATCAAACCATGCACCGCTGGCAAGCGTGAACTTTTCGCCGCTGTAATACAGGTTGTGCGTATTGATGTCTTCCCAAATGGCTGCTCCCTCCGTGGTTTCCGGCATAACAAAGCCGCTGCTCAGGTCATAGCTGTAGAAAATGTTATTTTCCCACGCCTCTACACTGTCAACTGCGCCTGTCAGCCTGCCCGAATAACCAAGGGTATGGAAAATGGCATAACTCTTCGGCACTGCGATCCAGACGGCATACAGCGCATCATACGAGGTGCTGCTGATCACACCGTCATATTCCGTCACAAACTTGCTGCCGTCTTTGTCCGCCGCCCAGCCGATCAGGGCGTAGCCTTCACGTGTAAAGGCGTACTTGCTCAGGTCGAGCTTGTTGCTTACATCGTAGTCGACATCAACGGTTTCCTGACCGTCAAACGTACCGTCGTTGCCGTCAAGTGTGATATTTCTCTCGACAGCACTGGTTGTCAGTGTTGTCGTTCCATCACCATTATCGATAGTCTTATAGCTGATTCCATCGCCGCAAACGATCTTGGCATCTTCTCGCACAGCTGGATCACCGGTGATCGTCACATTGGCGCAGTTGATGCGGATGATCGGAGCGTCAATGCCGATGACGCCCTCGCCCTCTGCCGTGATCTGACAGGCAGTCATACCATCCTTATTCCAGTTGGCAGAGAGCTGTACCTCTGCGGCACGGATGGCGGAAACGCCGCTCGTTCTGACATGCAGCGCGGCGTCATTGCTGCCTGCATACACGTACAGTCGTCCGTTGGCCTCGATCTGACCGGTGGCAACTTCGCCACTGCACCGGGCATTCAAATTACCATCGTATGCGATGGCATCCCCATAATAGGAGTCACCGTAAATTCGCAGCTCGTTGCTTTTGGGATAAAATCTCCAGCCGTTACCATAGAAGCTGTCATTCCGATCCAGCAGCTCGGTCATATCGTCGCCGTCGATGACGAGCCTTACGCCGTTTCCAAGCTGATCCGCCTCGCTCCAGCGGGCGTAAAGCGTGATAACGCCATCCTCATCTGCCGGGTATGCGCCAACAACATTATCTCCGGCAGCGACAAGATTCCCGCTGCTGTCTTCCCAGCCGGTGAGCAGATAGCCGTCCTTGCTGAAGCAGGGAACATTTTTACCGCGAACCAACATCGTCGTTCTGAGATATTTGTCATTTGGCGAACCGGCATAGAACAGTTCCGCATTGAAATTGCTCTTGCCGTCACAACCGTCAAGCAAAACGGCGTTGTATCTATAAACGGGCTCGTAGATTTCACCGGCAGCGGCTGCTTCGCCCACCTCATGAAACCCCTTGTCGTGATCTGCCCAACCAATCAACTTGTATGGATTGTCGGCAGGCAGTGTTTCACTGTCCGCAACGTAATACCTGTCCACCGGATAAGATTCAATATCGGCCGGCTTGTTGCGATACAGCGCGCAGTTTTCGCCCTTGCCCCATACAGCGTAGAGCTGCGAATCCTTGCCTGCGTTTTTGGCGTAAAGTTCGCCGAAGCGCGTGTAGTCAAGGGTACTCGCATCCTCGTTTTTGCTCCACCCGAGCAGGGTATAGCCCTCTCTGGTAAAGATATAATCCTCCAGATAGAGCGTGCTGCTCCCGTAACTGATGGAGAGCGTATTGTCTCCCTCATAAGTGCCTTCACCGCCGTTGAGCACGACGGTGTACATCGGGCCATCATCATCAATGACAATGTCCGCAGCCTGCACCGGCAGCATCGTGAGAAGCATCACGAGTACCAGATTCAGACTGATCAATCGCATTTTCTGACTGTGCATACTGATTTCCTCCTTCTTACACATCACTTTTATCAAACAACGCCAACGTCAAATAGAAGTAAGGCGCTGTCATGACCATGCTGAAACTGAAAAAGGCTTGAATTCCATAGCAAAGCAGCATCGTACCCAGCACTGCAACGCGCGCATTGCGTCCGCTGTCGCTCAGCCATTTTTTTGCCGCGGCAGCGAGCGCGCCGAGGTAGGCCGCCAGCGCAAAAATGCCCTGATGATAGAGAATGTTGAGATATTCGTTGTGCGCTACGTCGATGCGCCCGATGATGGTGCCGCCGAGTGATTCATCATAGCGGGTAAAGGCTTCCAGCCCGCCGTAGAGCATGGTGTCGGGGCCGGTGCCAAACAGAAAATGCTCCGGCACGGCACTGAGGACCTGCTCCCAGATGTGGATCCGCCCCGAGCCGAATGTAGTGGAAATCTCTCCGTGCATGATACTGTGCAGTTCGTGGAACACCCCGCCGAAGTCAACGCAATACAGCGCTGCAAGCGATCCTACCACAAGGCAAAAAAAAGCTGCTGCCAAGGCGCGCCGATGCGTTTCTCCCACGGGCACGATTACCACATAGCTAATCGCCCCACCGGCAAATACGCCGACAAAACCCGCCAGCACGTTCATTTTGACCAGCACAAACAGCGACAGCGCGAGCGGGACTGAAAGCAGCCAGCGCTGCCAGTCGCGGCTGCGCAGCATCGCCGCCCAGAACGCCGGAATGGCAAGGCAGAAAAACGCGGCGACAAGGTCGACATTGCCAATCGTCCCGAGATACGCGCCGGAGTAGGCGACGCCCGCATCGGCATAGCCATAGCCCACGGGATAAAGCGTGAACGGATTGCCGCCGTAGAGCTGCGCGATGCAGAGAAGGTCGAACAGCGTCACCGCTGCGCCAAATACAGTGATAAGGACACGGTCGATCCGCCCGTAAGCGCGCACAAGGAAAAAGCAGACGACATAAATACTGATCGTCAGCGCGCCCTCATAGCGGCTGACGCCGATCACCGTTTCGGGAAAGTACGGTGAGAGCAGGGCGGAAAGCCAAGTGAATAGCAGATAGAGCGCAAGGAATCGCTGCGTCCAGTTCGTTTCCTTCAGTACCACTTTGAGATTTCTGCACTTTTTGCCGCTGACAAGCGCGCTCTCCGCCAGAAGAAGTAGCATTAGAGCCGTATATCCGCCGCAAAGGAGCAGAAACATCTGATATTTCGCCTGTGCGATTTCACCAAATCCCTGCGTTCCTGGATAAAGCAGAAAAAGCGAACTCATTAAGATGAGAAAAGCTCTTGTTATGCAGTTTTGAATACTAAAAGCAGATATATGGGACATAAAATAAGTTCCACCTAAGACAACAAAATGCACATTAATTTATTGTCGCTCGCGAAGATTATCGTGCAATTTAATTATACCTGTTAATTATACCTGCTTAGCTGGGGAAGTCAAGTAGTGCTGAATGCAAATAAAAAGTGCGCAACACGAAGTTGCGCACCGAAAAACGCAAACTCCCTGCTGCGACGCAAGTTTTTAGTCATTCAAGCGAATGCCAAAATAGAGCCTGCGCTTTTACCAAAAGTAAAAACGCACGCTCGCTTGAATGGACATATTAACTTGCGTCGCAAATTTACTTTATCATGGGTAAAAGGAAATATCAAGGAAAAGCCTTCTTAATCTGAATTTAACTGACTGGAATTTTTCCAGTTATCAATATATTTTACGCTGCTGAAATCAATAAAAGTGAGTTCCCGCTCGGTCGGGCAGTGACTCCCTTTTTCAAACCATTTCTGCACTCAAGCCCGCTCCAGCTTCGTCCGATACGCGGCATCACTCAGCTCGCCGGTCAAAAACGCTTCCTTCAGATCCTGAATATACGCCACTCTGCGATTCCACTCCTCTGCGCTGAGCTTCCCGCGCCGTTTCCATGTCTTCAACCGGTTGTACGCCCTCGCGTATTCGCGGCAGGCAAACTCCCTGCCGTTCCTTTCCCGCTCCTTCCGGTGAGCGCCGACCTGACGGCAGGTGCGTTTTGTTTCTCCCGGTGCCGTCCGTCGGCAGTACACCGTGTCGTAGGCTCCCACCAGCAAAAACCACCTCCCGCAGTTGTGACACCGACGTGGAATATTTCCCGCCGCCATGCCGCGATACCGCCCTTGCCAGCGCCGCAGCAGTTCATTCTCTCTCGTTCCAGTCGTGAGCATACGGTCATGTTTTTGCTCGTCGTCGCGCAGGTCACAGATCATACCGCTGACGACGCTCCCGCACCCGTCCCGATATGGGAGCTTGTTATACAGTGGGAGCTGCCGGATGAGCTCCCATGCCCGATCCAGCTTCTGGATCGCCATTCCCGCGCTCGAGCCTGTCCGCGCGGTCAGAAACACATCAAATTCCTCGCCCGCCTGCTGGGTCAGCTTTTCTAATTCCGCAAGAAGTACGTCGTCCATCTCCAACGCTTCGGCGGCAAAGTATCCCATCGGATATTCCTCGCCTGCCACAATGCTGCTTTTCTTTCCGAACAACACATTGAATCGTTCAAAGAGACTGTCGTTTCGATAGATCATGGTCACCCTCTCCGTTTCCGATGGAGTTTTTGTTGTGTACCCAACAAGCGCCGGAGCTATTGCTCCCGGTCTTTGAGATATGCTATGCTACGATTGCACCTGATTGATGACCGCAAGTCAATCAGGTGCGTTTGCGGTAAATACGAAATGCAAAAGGAACATTGAAAATGAAAGAGTCAACCTACAAAACCTATGATGAGCTGCCGCTGTTCTTAAACGCGGCAACTGTGTCAAGCGTGCTCGGCGTGTCGCCCGCCAGCGCCTATGAGCTGATGCGCGAAAAGGATTTTCCAACGCTGCGCGTCGGCAGCCGTATGGTGGTGCCGAAAGAGAAGTTCATCGAATGGGTCGAGCAGCATACGAAGAACGGTGGTGAGATGTGAGAAGAACAAAACCGCCGGTCGGTTGGGAACGTGCAAAGAACTGCTTCCCCGTACCGAATGAGCTGTTGGACTTTGACCTCCCCGCCGGTGCGGTCGCCGTGTACCTCTGCCTGCTGCGTCACGCGAACCGCAAGACGAACCGATGCCATCCGAGTGAGGCAACTATTGCAAAGAAGTTGCACCTCTCGCGCAATACCGTTGCCAAGCAGGTGCGTCTGCTGGAGGAACGCGGGCTCGTCGTCACGGAGCGCACCAGCATCATCACGCAGGATGGGCGCAAGCAAAACGGAAGTCTGCTCTACACGATCCTGCCGATCCAGTTTTCCATCGATCAGTTTTATCAGCGGCAGATGGATGCTGTGGACAGCGCAGCCCAGCGGAGCCGCGGCGCCTCGGAACAGCGACGCGCACGGTGCGTGTCTCCGTTCCGAAGGCTCTCTGCTTTTTCCAATGTTCCTTCGACCCATACAAAAATAACAAAGTACACCCATCCTGGCCTCTGCGCGCACAGAGGTTCCGAACCGCGCAAAACGGTCCAAGGGTAGTGATAGCGCCCCCATCCAAAGCGCCCCGTGTTTCGCCGTGTGAGCCGCTGTGTGCGCGGTTAGGAGATGGGGTGGCGTGTATACCCGCCGCAGTCCCTTGAAACGAACGTTGCGGCGTTTGTGCGAGCGTGATTTGAAACCGCTTTGGAAAGGGCTTTCCCCTTGCCGTATGGGGCGCACCTTCAGCGTATTTCGGACAGATCAGGCGGTTATCGGAGAAAAGCAGGGCTCCCGCCGAAGCCCAGCGAAGCGGGTTCGGTGGGAAGAGGAGACGCAGCGGAATGAGTGAGTTTTCGCCCTTTTCGGCGGAAATGAGCGGTATGGAGCTTGCGGTGACGAAAAGCAGGATAAAGGGCTGGTGTCTTAACCGACGCTCCGCCCAATCACTTCTGCCCGCAGTGCGGGCAGTTGACGGGGGTTTCAACGCAGTCGGTTGTGGCACCTTTTGAGCAAACTTAAAGCACCACGCTGCCCCGTGCGGTGCAATCCGCCATCGACGCGCGGCTGAAACTCTTCGAGGATCGCATCGCGTCGCTGCTCTACAAGCAGGCGGTGGAAATGGACATGGCAATGTCTATCCTCCTGCAAAGCCTCAACGTGAGCGAGGAAGTGCTGCGGCAGGAGCGGGCCAAAAGCATCGCCGCCGTCAAGCGCACCAACGGTCAGTTACGGTTGGAACAGAAGCTCCGTGAGCTGGAGAGCGAAGCATGGCAAGGCTGATCGTCAAAAGCCCGTACATCAAGTGCGGCTTCTATCAAAGGGGTGATTCTCTGACGCAGAGAACCACCCCTTTGGAACCCCAAGAGAGCGCAAGGGGCTGACGCCCCTTGACCCCGAACAGCCAATGTCAAGTCATTTTTCAGCGGCCGTATGTCAGAGTTTTTCTTCTGAACGATTTGGCGTGCTTCTCTTTCCGCTCAGCCGCTGCTGCAATACTGGTACGAGAGCCGCTGCAAAAAGCCTCGAAACTATACAAAGGCAGCGACCAAGCGGACATAGACGCAGGCCAAGTCGAAAGCCGCAGCAAAAATTGGCAGGCACTCCTTTGCACAGCGCGTGCAGCATCAGCCGTGCACGAATGGGCAATGGCAGGTCAAGGGCGCAGCCCTTGCGGTCTTGGGGGATCGAAAGGGGGCCATTCTTCCGCCAAGAATGGCCCCCTTTTACGCTGCTGCCAAAGGCGGCAAATCAACGACATTGCGGCGGCGATGAAGATCCCGCCGGAGGATTTCCGTTGGTACGCCGCCTTCCACGACGAGGGCAATCATCCTCACGTCCACATGATGGCCTGGTCGGTGAAACCCAATCAGGCGTACCTGTCCAAAGACGGTATTCGCCAAATCAAGTCCACGCTCACCAATCAGATCTTCCGGCAGGAACTGCTCCATGTCTACGAGCAGAAAAGCAAATCGCGAGACGAGCTGGTGGTGGAAGCGCGAAAGGCGATGCAGGAAAAGAAACGTCTGCGTCCGCCGCTGTCTCAGCAAAAGGAGTTCCACCAGATCAAGAACGCGGTCATTCGTGAGGCCGAGCATCTTCGCATGAACAGGTTTTCCTTCGAGGACGAGGAAATGCAGGATGACGGCGAACAGATCAGCACCTATGACATGAGCTATGAGTGTCAGGATCTGCAAGGCGTGGCCAACGACGAGAGCTTTCCGTTGGAGGAACGGGACGAGGCGGCGGAGCAATTGGAGCAGCTTGCGGAGGACGGTGACACCTACGCGCAGTACATCATCGGCACGGCGTACCGTGACGGCGGACTGCTGATACCCGATGCAGACGTGCACAATCCTGCCAAGGGGATCTATTGGCTGAAACGCTCTGCTGACAACGGCAACGATTACGCCGCCTACCGGTTGGGCAAGGAATATCTCAGCGGCAAAAATGTATCAAAAGACACTTCGACTGCGGCGGAATACCTGCGGCAGGCCGCGGATAACGGCAGCGCCTACGCCCAATATCTGTTGGGTAAGCTGACCCTCATGGGTGAGGGCGTTCCGAAGGACATGGACGCCGCCTACGAATGGTTCGCGGCGGCGCGGGATAACGGCCACACTTACGCGGAATTTTTCATGAAACGCATGGAGCGCGGCGAACAGGAGCCGCCCTCCGTCCTGCTGTCAGCCACCCGGCTGCTCTACCACATGGGCAATATCCTCCGGGACAACGCCCCGGCTCCCGCTGCCACCGGCGTCCAAATCGAACGCAAGCGGCTGGCGCAGCTGCGGCAAAAGCGCGTCGCCCTCGGTCACAAGCCGGACGATCATGAGTTGGAACAGCAGGGATACACGATGCAGTTCCGTTGATCCTGCAAATGCAAAAGGTAACACAAATCATGTGTATGCTTTGTACTGCTGAAGTTGATAAGGCTTTTCCAAAAGCGCATTCTGTTGGAAACGGCTTATCCCATCACAACGAACATGGCAGCCAGAAGAATTGCCAGGAATGCAAAGCTAATCCCAGAAAAAAGGAAAAGAAAACGCTTCCCGCCATTGGGAACGCGGCGCGTATATTCCCGAAACGTAATGAGGCTTGCAAGAGACGCCACCAGCGTCCCCGCACCGCCCACATTGACACCAACCAGAAGCCCGCAGGCATCCTGCGTGAAGCGGCTGAGTAAAATGGCGGCAG
>OQVS01001535.1_pt1 | contig 15584 bp, 14 predicted proteins | sample 1691601 | NCBI WGS metagenome assembly OQVS01 (sample SAMN03418268, study PRJEB22391) | human gut metagenome | biome: human-gut; feature: organic feature; material: feces | host: Homo sapiens | place: Tanzania | collected 2013-01
GCTTAGCCGTGTTGAGCTGAGCCTTTGCTGAGTTTACGGCAGCCCTTGCCTGACGCACGGCAGCAGCGTAGGTCACGTTGTCGATGACGAAGAGCAACTGGCCTTTCTTCACTGCCTGTCCTTCCTGCACGCAGAGTTTTGTGATGAATCCTGAAACTTTCGGACGAATCTCCACATCCTGCACTCCCTTCACCGTTGCCGGATAGGTGGTCTGCAATTCTGTGCTCTGACCGCTCACTGTTCTAACCGCATATTCGTCGTCGCCGAAATTCGGTTTTCCTCCCTGCTTCTTGCTTCCGCATGATACAACCATCATAGCTGCAGCAAAAAGCAGAATCAATAGATTACTGTTTTTCTTCATACCTATTTGCTAATTTTTTATTTTTAATGATTTCTTTTTCTACCTAATATTATATAGTATATAGCGTTATCGTACGCATCATTATCCGGTTGCTGTCGCAATACCAAATAACTAGCCATTATAAAACTCAACGTGTTACCGTGAGTTTTCGAGATGCAAAATTATACAATAATCCCCATACTTTGATGTATGGGAAATGATTATTGTTTTGTTTTAACTAAAATTTAAAATCGTATATATGACAATGCGCCAACATTGCCATACTATAAGACATTTGGAACATCAGCACAGTCCCATCGACTTTGCTTTTTTCATCAGCAGTTCCATGAGTGGTTCTCGCTCGTTCGGCACTTTGTTGTCGAGCACTGCGTTCTTCAATGTCTGTTTCAGTGTACCCACTTCTCTCGACGGCTTGAGGTTGAACATCTCCATTATCTCGTTGCCGTCGATCACCGGTTGCAGCAGCCTCTTGAAGTCTTTCTCCTTGAGGTCGGCGAGTTTTTCGCGCACCATCCTGAAGTTTTCGAGGAACCTCTGCTTGCGCACCTGGTTCTTGCTCGTGATGTCAGCCTCACAGAGCGTCATGAGGTCGTCGATGTCGTCGCCGGCATCGTTTATCAGTCGGCGCACAGCACTGTCGGTCACCTCGTCGTCGGCGATGGCTATCGGCCGCATGTGCAGGTCCACCATTTTCTGCACGTATTTCATCTTTGCATCCATCGGCAGTTTCATCCTGCGGAATATCTCGGGCACCATCTTTGCCCCGAGATAGTTGTGGTTGTGGAATGTCCATCCCACGGCTGGGTCCCAGCGTTTGCTCTTCGTCTTTCCGATGTCGTGCATCAGCGCTGCCCAGCGCAGCCACAGGTTGTCGCTCTTGCGGCACACGTTGTCGAGCACCTCGAGTGTGTGGTAGAAGTTGTTCTTGTGTGCTCTGTTGCCGCGCGCCTCCACCACGTCGAGCGCACTCAGCTCCGGCATTATTATCGGAAGCAGTCCGCAGCGCTGCAGGTCGACGAATCCCTTGCTTGGCGTGGGTGTCATCATTATCTTGTTCAGTTCCTCCTCTATCCGCTCGCCGCTGATAATCTTTATTCGCTCGGCGTTTCGTTCAAGTGCGCTGAATGTCTCCTCCTCGATATAGAAGTTGAGCTGTGTGGCGAATCGTATGCAGCGCATCATGCGCAGCGGGTCGTCGGAGAATGTTATGTCTGGGTCGAGCGGTGTGCATATCACACCGTCTTCCATATCGTACACTCCGTCGAACGGGTCTACGAGTTCACCGAATCGCTCCTTGTTCAGACATACGGCAAGTGCATTGATAGTGAAGTCGCGGCGGTTCTGGTCGTCTTCCAGCGTGCCGTCTTCCACTATCGGCTTTCGCGAGTCATGGGTGTAGCTTTCTTTCCTTGCTCCCACGAATTCCACCTCGATGCCTTTGTATTTCACCTGTGCCGTGCCGAAATTCCGGAACACCGATATGTGTGCCTTCTTGCCGAGCGAACGCCTCAGCTCGTCGGCAACTTTTATTCCGCTGCCCACTACCACCACGTCGATGTCGTTCGACGGGCGTTCGAGGAAGAGGTCGCGCACGTATCCGCCCACCACGTAGCATTCCAGTCCGAGTGCGTCGGCTGCATCTGATATCTTATGGAAAATTTCTTTGTCAAGGATTTGCGCCAGATCGGCGTCGGAAAGCATTCTCATATATTATTTTCTTTTTTCGGGCTGCAAAGTTACAAATTTTTCTCCGATTATATATGGTGTATTCTGATTTTTAAGCCTATTATGCCGTCATAAGCATGCCGGCAGGCAATGCTCCACGTGCATAAACAGTTTTACCAGGAACCGTTGAACCGTATGCCGGCTCTCCGGTTCCTGGGGAAAGGTATGTATAATGTTTCTGATGTCGGGTGGTGCTTTGCCTACGCCTCGATGCTGTTTCTGTACCACTCGTAGAGTTTTCTCACTCCGTCTTCTATCTCCACGCTGTGTGTCCATCCGAGGGAATGTAGCTTCTCCACGTCGATGAGTTTTCGCGGCGTACCGTCGGGCTTTGTGCTGTCGAACTCCACTGTTCCGCCGAAGCCTACGGTCTTCACCACGAGTTCCGAGAGTTGGCGTATGGTGAGTTCCTTGCCTGTACCCACGTTGATATGGCAGTTGCGTATCTCTCCCAGACCGGGTATTGCTCCTCCCCTGCCCTCGCTGTTGTTGCGGTCCACTGTTCCGTCTGCCTTCGTGCCGTAGAACACTGAGCTGTATTTCTCTATGCCTATGATGTCCTTGAAGTCCACGTTGAGCAGCACGTGCACGCTGGCGTCTGCCATATCCTCGCTCCACAGGAACTCCCGCAGTGGGCTGCCTGTTCCCCATAGCACCACGCGGTTGTCATAGATGCCGTAATACGCCAGTGCCTTGAGTATGCGCTCGCGCGGGCTCTTGCCGTCCACGTTGCCTTCACCGATGATTGCGGCCAGTTTGTCGTCGGGGTTCACAGGGCGTTTGTCCATATCGCGCTCCACTGCCTGCCAGTTGCCGTCGTGTATGAGTTTTGCAAGGTATATCTTGCGCATCATTGCCGGCATCACATGGCTGTTCTCCAGGTGGAAGTTGTCGTTCGGCCCGTACAGGTTTGTGGGCATCACGGCTATATAGTTCGTGCCGTACTGCAGGTTGTAGCTCTCGCACATCTTCAGTCCGGCTATCTTTGCTATGGCGTATTCCTCGTTGGTGTATTCCAGGGGCGATGTGAGCAGCGCGTCTTCCCTCATGGGCTGCGGTGCGTCTTTCGGGTAGATGCATGTGCTGCCCAGGAAGAGCAGTTTCTTCACTCCGTGCGAATAGGCGTTGCTTATCACGTTGCACTGCATTTTCATGTTCTGCATTATGAAGTCTGCCCTATAGAGCGAGTTTGCCATAATGCCGCCCACGAATGCTGCTGCGAGCACAACTGCGTCGGGTCGTTCCTCGTCGAAGAACCTCTCCACTGCATACTGGTCTGTGAGGTCGAGTTCTGTGTGTGTTCTCCCCACCAGATTGCTGTACCCTCTCTGCTTGAGGTTATTCCATATCGCCGAGCCGACGAGTCCTCTATGCCCGGCAATGTAAATCTTGCTTTCTTTTCCTAACATCTTCTTTTATTTCACGATACCCTTTTCGAGATATTCGGCAAGGTTCATCTTCACGTGTTCTGTGGCGCGCTCGGCTGCAACCTTTGCCATGTCGTTGTCCACCATTATCTTCACGAGCTTTTCGAGCGGCGTCTTGCCCGGATTCCAACCCAGCTCCGCCTTTGCCTTGGTAGGATCGCCCCAGAGGTTCACCACGTCGGTCGGACGGTAGAAGTCTTTCGACACCTCCACGAGCACCTTGCCCGTTGCCTTGTCCACACCCTTCTCGTCGGCGCCCTCGCCCTGGAACTCCAGTTCTATGCCCACTGCCTTGAAGGCGAGATAGCAGAACTCGCGCACCGAATGCTGCACGCCGGTGGCGATGACGAAGTCCTCCGGCTTGTCGTGCTGCAGTATGAGCCACATACATTCCACGTAATCCTTGGCGTAGCCCCAGTCGCGCAGCGACGAGAGGTTGCCCAGATACAGCTTGTCCTGCTTGCCCTGCTTGATGCGCGCTGCGGCAAGCGTGATCTTGCGCGTAACGAAGGTCTCGCCTCGACGCTCGCTCTCGTGGTTGAACAGTATGCCGGAGCAGCAGAACATATTGTATGCCTCGCGGTATTCCTTCACAATCCAGTAACCGTAGAGCTTTGCCACGGCATACGGACTGTAGGGATGGAACGGCGTGTTCTCGTTCTGCGGCACTTCCTCCACCTTGCCGTAAAGCTCGGAAGTGGATGCCTGGTAGATGCGGCACGTGTCGGCAAGTCCGCACTGGCGCACAGCCTCAAGCACTCGCAGCACTCCCGTCGCGTCCACGTCTGCCGTGAACTCCGGCGAGTCAAAGCTCACCTGCACGTGGCTCTGTGCCGCGAGGTTGTATATTTCCGTGGGGCGCACCTTGCCCACCACCTGTATGATGCTCATCGAGTCTCCCATGTCGGCATAGTGGAGATGGAAGTTGGGTGTGCCCTCCAGATGGGCAATGCGCTCGCGGTAGTCTACCGACGAACGGCGTATGGTGCCGTGCACCTCATAACCTTTTTCCAACAAGAACTCTGCCAGGAACGAGCCGTCCTGGCCCGTGATACCCGTGATTAAAGCTACTTTCTTCATATCCAATACTGATTTTTTAATTTCTGTTCTTCTTATATAATGTATTAAGTCTATTATCCATAAGGAATTGCACCAAAACGGACGGCAATCCCCATTTCCCGTCCGCAAAAATACAAATCATTTTTCATTATAACTCCATTTCTGCCTTTTTATTTCATTTTGGCGGCAAAATCTTGCGCTTTCCATCCATAATGTTTACAGAATCGGGGGTAGAAACCAAAAAAAAGCATTATTATTTGCTGATTATGGTGAAAAAGCATAACTTTGGCGGCAAAACAAATAGACAAGTAGACTTATGGAAACACTATACCCCCTATTGTTCGAGCCGAACCTGCACACCGTGGTGTGGGGCGGCGAACGGCTGTGCCCGTACAAGGGCATGGAGCCACGGCAGGAGCCCGTGGGCGAGAGCTGGGAGGTGAGCGCGGTGCCCACAAGCACGAGTATCATCGCCAACGGAACCTTCGCCGGCGAAGACCTAAATTCGCTCACCGAGCGCTACCCGGAGAGAATCCTGGGCAGGGCGGTGGCCGAGAAATACGGCGACAGGCTGCCGCTGCTCGTGAAATTCATCGACGCCAAGCGCGACCTCAGCATACAGGTACATCCCGACGACGAGATGGCGCGCCGTATGCACGGCAAGACGGGAAAGACAGAGATGTGGTACATCATCGACGCGCAGCCCGGCAGCTATCTCTATGCCGGATTCAAGACCCCCATCTCGGAATACGAATACAGGAAACGCATCGACGACGGTTCCATCACCGACGTGCTGGCAAAGCACGAGGTGAAGCCGGGCGACGTGTTCTATCTACCGGCAGGCAGGGTACACGCCATCTGCAGCGGCATCCTGCTCGCCGAGGTGCAGCAGTCGTGCGACGTGACCTACCGCATCTTCGACTACAACCGCCCCGGACTCGACGGCAAGCCGCGCGAACTGCACACGGAACTCGCGGCACAGGCTCTGAACTTCCGCGTGGAGGACGAATACCGCACTATATACAAGGATGACGGCAACCGCTCGAACCTCGTCATCGACTCGCCCTACTTCAGCGTGAGAGTGACGGAGCTGACGGGCACCTTCCACCGCAACCTGCTGAAATACGACAGCTTCGTGATAAGCATGTGCATCAAGGGCGACTGCAAGATTGTGGTGCGCTCCACGGGCGACGAGATCGTCCTGCACGAAGGCAACAGCTGCCTCATCCCTGCCAGCATAGCCGACTACGACGTGGTGCCGCTGAAGGGTATGTCGAGGGTGCTCGACGCCTTCATCGACAACAAGGACCGCAGTCTGCCGCACATGCTCACCCGATTCTTCCACCTGTCAACGAAATGACACGGCAACGGGTGTGGCGCGGAACCGGCGGATTAACTTTTATTTGCCCTTACAGCTCTCTATTTTAACACGACCAAAACATACGTTTTAGCATCGGAACGGCAGCAAAACAAGGCTGCCGTTCCGTTTTTCAGCCGGCTCCCCACTCCGCAAGGGGACACAACAGGCAATAACCTTCAAATTTGCGGATTTTCCAGAAGAAAAATCGCGAAAATCGCGTTACGGAAATGCAAAATTTTGAAACCGTTCATATTGAACGATTCAAACGTTCATTAGGAATGACAAAAAAGGAAAGGGCAAATCGCAAGAAAATTTCACACACACCATTGATTTACAAGTATTTACGTAAACCACTCAAAAATAGCAACATTTTCGCACTGAAGCGTTTTTGCGCTCGCCGTTAATATTCTCGCGCGAAAAAAGAGCCGTATTTTTAACACTTCCACACAGAAAAACAGTTAATATCTGTTTAAAACACAGTGATTCCGTGCCAGCATCTCCCCCACCTAGCCGGCCAAAAGCCCAAAAATCTTCGCCCTTAATTTTCAAGTCTTCATTTTATTCACTACCTTTGTAAATTGAATAAAAAAGAAAAGGCGACGGCAACCGCCGGAACTTGACAAGAAACAAGCAAAACGCATGAAAAGAGCAAGACACATCATAGCGGCGGCAGCCGCTGCAGCACTCGCGCTGTCGTGTGCGGAGAAGAACACGGAGGCGAAAGAGATACTGAATGCCGCACAGGAACAGTTCGACAAAGGAAACTACGAGCGCTCGCTGGCGCTCATCGACTCGCTGCGCCACGCCTGTCCCAAGGCAGTGGAGGAGCGGAAGGCAGGGCTGAAGCTGTTCCAGAACGCATCGGAGAAACTGGCGCAGAAGCAGATAGTATCTACCGACGCCCTGCTGCAGCAAACGCTGCAGAAACTCGAAGCACTGCAAAACACCGTTGACGAGCACAAGAAGAACGGAACCACCACGGCAGAGGAACTCGGACAGCTGACAAGACTGCGACTGACGAAAGACTCGCTGCAGGCACGCTTCGACACGCAGTGCGCCACCGTGAGATTCATACGCGAAAAAAGAGAATCAGGCAACGAACGTTAAAAAAGAGCGCGAAATGTAAGGTTTAATCACCGAAAACACATTGATTCTCAATATTAATACGTAACTTTGCCCCACATTCCAAGAGAACGACATGACAGACAAACAACAAAACACGGAGGAACAGTTCAGACAGGCGATGGCGGAATGCCGCTCGCTGTTCGAGAAAAAACTGCACGACTACCACGCATCATGGAGAATGCTGCGCCCCTCGTCGCTCACCGACCAGCTGCTCATCAAGGCGCGGCGCATAAGGAGCATCGAGGTGAAAGGCAAGGCGATGGTGGAAGACGACACACGCTCGGAATTCGTGGCACTCATAAACTACGGCATCGTGGGGCTGATACAGCTCGAGCTGGGATTCGCCGACACCGTGGACATAGACAACACGCAGGCAATGCAGCTATACGACAAATACGCTGCACAGGCGCTGCAACTGATGATGCGCAAGAACCACGACTACAACGAGGCGTGGCGCATGATGAGGGTGAGCAGCTACACCGACTTCATACTCACCAAGATAGAGCGAGTGAAGGAGATAGAGAACCTGGACGGAGGGACGCTCGTGTCGGAAGGAATCGACGCCAACTATATGGACATCATAAACTATTCCGTATTCGGAGTGATAAAACTTACGCACGGAGAATAGGCAGATGGACAGACAGACCGTAAGGGACATAGGCGTGAACATATGCCGCTTCGCCGTGGCTGCCACATTCGTGTTCTCTGGATTCGTGAAGGCTATAGACCCCATAGGCACGCAATACAAGTTGCACGACTATCTGGCGGCCGTGGGTATGCAGGAACTCGTGCCCGACTACGCCACGCTCGCCGCTGCGGTGATGCTCGCGGCAGTGGAGTTCAGCCTCGGCATCTTCCTGCTCTTCGCCATAAGGCGCAGGATAACGGCACGCCTGACGCTCGCCGTGATGACGGTGATGACGGCAATAACGGTGTGGATAGCGATAGCAGACCCGGTGAAGGACTGCGGATGCTTCGGCGACGCCGTGAAGCTGACCAACTGGCAGACGCTCGCAAAGAACGTGGTGCTGCTCGCAGCAACGGCGGTGATATGCCGCCACCCGTTCAGCATGGTGAGGTTCATAAGCCGCACGAACCAGTGGATAGCCGTTAACTATACCATCATATACAGCATCGCCATAAGCACGTGGTGTCTGTACGACCTGCCACTGCTCGACTTCCGCCCATACAGCGTGGGCACCGACATACGCAAGGCGATGGAAATACCCGAAGGGGCGGAACAGCCAGAGTTCGAAACCACATTCCTGATGAAGAAAAACGGGAAGACAAAGGAATTCACACTCGAAAACTACCCCGACTCCACGTGGACGTTCGTGGACAGCAAGACGGTGCAGGTGAAGGAGGGATACGTGCCGCCGATTCACGACTTCACGATGGAAGACCCCACAACGGGGAACGACCTGACCGACGACATACTGAGCCGCAGGAGCTACACATTCCTGCTCATATCGCCGCACCTCGAAAACGCCGACGACTCGAACTTCGGCGACCTGAACCGCATCTACGACTACTGCCTCGCCCACAAATACCGCTTCTATGCGCTCACGGCAAGCAACAGGAAGGCCGTGGAGAGATGGCGCGACATGACGGGGGCTGAATACCCCTTCCTCTTCACCGACGAGACGACGCTGAAGACCATCATAAGGAGCAACCCCGGACTGCTGCTCATCAAGGACGGCACCGTGGTGAGGAAATGGAGCCACAACCGGCTGCCGCAGATGGACGAGAACATGCCGAGGCTCGAACGCATGACAGAAGGCAGAATGCCGAAACAGACGACAGGCATGACCATCCTGGGCACGATGCTGTGGTTCTTCCTGCCGCTGCTGCTGCTCACACTCGCCGACAGGATGTGGGCATGGACAAAATGGGTGAGGAAACCGGCAAAAGCGGAAAATCCATCTGCAGGAAACAGAAACGCCGAGGAGCAAGACGCCGACGGCAAGACGACAGAACAAGAAAAGACAACATAAAGCATTTTTTAAACTATTAGCAAAAAAAGTAAAAATGAGAAAAAAAATTGTAGCAGGAAACTGGAAAATGAACATGAACCTGCAAGAAGGCATCGCTCTCGCAAAAGAGCTGAACGACACTCTCACCGCACAGAAGCCTGAATGCGGTGTGATTATCTGCACTCCTTTCATCCATCTGGCAAGCATCGCACAGTTCTTGAACCAGGACGTTATCGGACTGGGTGCAGAGGACTGCGCAAGCAAGGAGAAGGGCGCTTACACAGGAGAGGTTTCGGCAGAAATGGTGAAGAGCACCGGAGCACAGTATGTCATCATCGGCCACTCTGAGCGCAGAGGCTACTATGCCGAGACTCCGGAAATCCTGAAGGAGAAGGTGTTGCTGGCACTCAAGAACGGACTCAAGGTGATCTTCTGCATCGGAGAGAGCCTAGAGGAGCGCGAAGCAAACAAGCAGAACGAGGTGGTGAAGGCAGAACTAGAAGGAAGCGTGTTCAATCTCACGGCAGAGGAATTCAAGAACATCATCGTGGCATACGAGCCAATCTGGGCAATCGGCACAGGCAAGACAGCCACCGCAGACCAGGCTGAGGAAATCCACGCATACATCCGCAGCGTGATCGCCGAGAAGTATGGCAAGGAGGTTGCCGAAGACACAACCATCCTCTACGGAGGAAGCTGCAAGGCAAGCAACGCACCGGAGCTCTTCGCAAAGCCCGACATCGACGGAGGACTCATCGGTGGAGCATCGCTGAAGGCTGCCGACTTCAAGGGTATCATCGACGCCCGATAATATTTTAACCGGTATATGAGAGTGTGCCGAGGCGGAAAGGAAAAACCGTACGGCACACCCTCTTTTTTTACTAAATCACAACAATCCATATATGAAGAAGTTCATCGCTATATCAGTATTTGCAACAGGCATTGCCATGCAGTGCCAGGCACAGTCGTTCCTCGGCACGCTCAAGCAGAAGCAGCAGGGCGAGGGAACAGTAACCATAAAGCAAAGTGCCGATATAGACAACCTGGTGAACAACGCCAAACTAAAGGCAGGCAGCACCCAGGCTGCACAACAGACTGCACCGAAGCAGGAAAGACAAGACGTAAACGACAGGAAACAAACTGCCGCCGCAACCGCCACACAACACAAAGCGGGGAAACAAGGGCTGCACAAGCATTCTGCAGCCGAACACAAACCGGCTATAACCGAGCACAAGCTCTCCACCCCAGCAGAGCACAAGCAGTCAGCCATAGCCGAACACAAACCAGCCATAGTCGAGCACAAGCAGGAACAGCCCGCAGAAAAGCACACGCCAAAGGCTGCCGACACGGCTGACACCACACCCGTGGTGGACACCAGCAAAAAGCTGATGCGCAACAGCTACAAAGTGACTGGCTACCGCATACAGGCTTATTCAGGAGGAAACACGAAAGCCGACCGAGAGAAGGCAAACAAGATAGGAAACGCCATAAAGATGAAATACCCGAACCAGCCGGTATACGTGCATTTCTACACTCCGCGATGGATATGCCGGGTGGGAAACTTCCGCTCCTACGCAGAAGCGGCACAGATGCTCAAGGGCATCAAGGCAATGGGCTACACGCAGGCATGCATCGTGAAGGGAAAAATCAATGTGGCATACTGATACTAAAAAAAAGACATATAACGACCCAAATAAAAGACATGAATCCAGAAACACAATTCCGCCCGGGTCTCGACGACCTGGCATCGCACTACAAGAGCGTGATATCACTGCTCGGAGAAGACACAGAACGCGAAGGACTGCTGAAGACACCCATGCGAGTGGCAAAGGCTATGCAAATCCTGACAAGAGGATACACGCAGGACGCACACAAGGTGCTCACCGACGCACTGTTCAAAGAGGAATACAACCAGATGGTCATAGTGAAGGACATCGACTTCTTCTCGCTCTGCGAACACCACATGCTGCCGTTCTACGGAAAGGTGCACGTGGCATACATACCCAACGGCTATATCACCGGACTGAGCAAAATAGCACGCGTGGTGGACATATTCAGCCACCGGCTGCAGGTGCAGGAACGCATGACGCAGCAGATAAAGGACTGCATCAACGACACACTGCACCCGAAGGGCGTGATAGTTGTGGTGGAGGCAAAGCACATGTGCATGCAGATGAGAGGAGTGGAGAAACAGAACTCCGTGACCACGACAAGCGACTTCTGCGGCGCATTCGAACAGGCAAAGACACGTCAGGAATTCATGAACCTGATACACAAGGGATAAAAAACTCCTGCGGCGATGCAATATTGTGCCGGCAGTGCTGTTTACCTATATGTAAAACCATTATATAAAGAAAGTAACAAACAGCAAGAAGAAAAGAAAATGAAAAGTCTCAAAAACATCCTGCCAGCACTGCTCATGGCACTGCTGGCATCCATGACAATGGTTTCGTGTCTCGACTCAGACAACGACGACAACACGCTGACCCCGGAACTGGAAAAACAGGCAAGAACGGCTATGAGCAACATATACACAGGAAAGCTCATATTCAAGAACCTGGAACTCGACGCCACGAAATTCCCCACACAGGTAGACACCATCAAGGGAGCAAGAGTGAAATTCGCATACAGCGACTCAACCGCCGTGGTATACTCGCTGCCGGCAAAACTGCTCTTCAAGGCACTCGACGGGAACGAAAGCCTGAAGAAAGCCGCTGAGCAGCTCGGCGAAGTGGACCTGACGATGAAATACGCCATATACAGCGTATATAACGACTATGTATACTTCGCGTCGGTGATGAAACCGCTGACGCTGACACTCGACTACGACGGGGAAACGCACAAAATCGGCGTTGACTTCATTACAACGAACGGCAACATGTATTCCAACGGAAACATCAGCTTCAATTTCGCAATCAACGCCATATACGACGGCGTCGGAACCGACGGAAAACCGAAGCTGCTGCCAGGCGGACAGCTCTACTCGCCGACTATGGAACAGTCGAAACTCGAGAACATTCTATTCGTGTTCGGAGGGGCTGTAAAATAAAAACAGCATAATGTTAACAAATAAAAGATGAATCGCCATAGGATAGCCCTGCACGCAACAGAGAGCGTGCAGGGCTTTATGCATATTATGAACCCATGTTAACAGGGTTTAGCCTTGGTTAACTTGCAGGAACAGGGATTATTTGCTACATTTGCAACCGGGCTTGAAGCCCGATAAATCTATACAACCAAAAATATAATCCATATATATGACATACAGCATATCTGCACCTGAACATCTGGAAACAACCATAGAGGTGCCCGCATCAAAAAGCATCAGCAACAGGGCACTGATAATCTATGCCCTCTCGGGCGGGGAAATCCTGCCGGCACACCTGTCAGACTGCGACGACACGGAAGTCATAGTGAACGCACTGTGGAATATGCCCGAAGTGATCGACATCAAAGCCGGAGGAACGGCAATGAGATTCATGACGGCATACCTGGCAGTGACACCGGGAACGCACGTGATTACAGGAACGGAAAGAATGAAACACCGCCCGATACATATACTGGCAGACGGACTGAAACGGCTCGGTGCCGACATTGAATATTTGGGCGAAACGGGATTTCCGCCACTGCGCATCACCGGAAAAAAACTCGACGGAGGACAGCTGGAGGTGAGGGGCGACGTGAGTTCACAGTTCATATCGGCACTGCTGATGATTGCACCGACAATGAAGGACGGACTGACACTGAAGCTACAAGGAGAGATAATCTCAAGACCATACATAGACCTGACGCTGTGTACCATGCGCGACTTCGGAGCGGATGCGGAATGGACCGACAACGACACTATCACCGTGAAACCAAAACCATACACACCGACAAAATACTACATTGAAAGCGACTGGGGAGCTGCATCATACTGGTATGAGATGATGGCGCTGACCGACGACGCGGAAGCTGAGGTGTATCTCAACGGAATGATGGACGGCTCGCTGCAAGGCGACTCAGTGGCAAAATACCTGTTCAACATGCTCGGCATAAGGACTTCCTTCGGAAGCCGCATGGGGGGCGAACCGACAACCGTCACGCTGAAGAAGACCGGACTACGCTCGGCACGGCTCGACTACGACTTCATCAACCAGCCCGACCTGGCACAGACGTTCGTGGTCACGTGCGCACTGATGGGCATACCGTTCCACTTCACCGGTCTCGCCACGCTGCGCATAAAGGAAACAGACCGCATTGAGGCTCTGAAAAGAGAAATGAGAAAGCTGGGATACCAGATAAGCGACGGCGACGGAACCGAACTGATATGGACCGGCGAACGATGCGAACCCGACGAGGACATCATCATCGACACATACGAAGACCACCGTATGGCGATGGCTTTCGCACCGGCGGCGATGGCTCTTGGAAACATAAAAATAAACAATCCGGAAGTGGTCACGAAGTCGTACCCCAACTTCTGGAACGATATGAAAGCTGCCGGCTTCTGCATAAAAGAGGTGTAAGAAACCGGGCAGGACAGGCAATAAAAAACACTTTTCCAAGTTAATATAGAGTGAATAATAGAGTAAACAGACATATAATCATCGTCATTGTCTTTTTTGCGGCAATGACAATCATCGGATGCTCGACGCAGAAAAACACGGCGGGCAGCCGGTGGTGGCATTCGTTCAACGCAAGATACAACACATTCTACAACGGTTCGCTCGCATATATCGACGCTGCACAGGAGAAGGAAAACGGCAACAAGGACAACTTCACCGAACTGCTGCCACTATACACCGTGGGCAACAAGACAAGCCGCGACCTGGGAAAGGCGAACTTCGATCGGGCAATAGAGAAATGCCAGAAAGTGATAAAGGCGCACAGCATAAAGAAACGTCCGGAATGGAACAAGTCGCGAAAGAAAACGGCACGCGACATCGAATGGCTGAACCGACGCGAATACAACCCGTTCCTGTGGAAAGCGTGGCTGCTGATGGGCAGGGCACAGTTCCAGAAGGGGGCATTCGACGAGGCAGCTTCCACATTCGCATACATGAGCCGGCTGTATGCCACGCAGCCTGCCATCTACGGCAAAGCAAGGGCTTGGCTGGCAAGATGCTACACGGAACAGGACTGGCTATACGACGCAGAGGACGTGATAACAAAAATGAAGCGCGACTCGATGAACTGGCATGCGGTGAAGGACTGGGACTATGCCTACACCGACTATTATATCCGCACCGGAAGATATGCCGAAGCCATACCATATCTGCGCAAGGTGATACGCCACGAAGGCAGACGGAAGCAGAAGGCACGCGAATGGTATATCATGGGACAGCTGCACTCTGCCCTTGGCAACAAGCTGGAAGCATACAAGGCATACAAAAGGGTAATCCGACAGAACCCGCCATACGAACTGGAGTTCAACGCACGCATCGCCATGACCGAGGTTATGGCAAGCGGAAAATGGAAGCAGATGGTAGGCAGGCTGAAGCGTATGGCGCGCAACGACAACAATAAGGATTATCTCGACCAGGTGTACTATGCCATCGGCAATATATACATGACACAGAAAGACACGCTGAAGGCTATCGAAGCCTATGAGCGAGGCAATGCGAAGAGTACGAGAAACGGAATAGAGAAGGGTGTGCTGCTGCTCACCCTCGGCGACATATACTGGACACGGGAAGCTTTCAACGATGCCCAGCGATGCTACGGCGAAGCCATAGGACTGCTCGACAAGGAGCGCAAAGACTACAAGCAGCTGTCGGAACGTTCCAAGATTCTCGACAACCTTGTGCCGTATACCGATGCCGTGCATCTGCAGGACTCGCTGCAGGCTCTCGCCAAGATGCCGGAAAAGGAAAGGAATGCCGCCATTGACCGAGTGATAGAGGCCCTGAAAAAGAAGGAGAAGGAGGAACGCGACGCCAAGGCAGAAGCGGAGGCACAGCAGAAAATATCGGAAAACAGCGGCAACACCGGATTCAACCAGAACCGCAACAACCAGATGACGAACAATCCGACGAACCAGAAAAACGCCCTCTGGTATTTCTACAACCAGATGGCAGTGAACCAAGGCAAGGCCACTTTCCAGAAACTATGGGGAAAGCGCGAGAATGTGGACGACTGGCAGCGAAACAACAAGACTGTGGTTGCCACGGCACAGGGTGTGGAGGAGATGACCGACGAGATGCGCGACTCGCTCGCCACCGCTGCCGCCATGGAGGATTCACTGAAGAACATCACAGACAGTGCGCAGAACGACCCGCACAAACGCGAATACTATCTCGCACAGATTCCGTTCACTGAGGAACAGGTGCAGGAAAGCAACCTGCTCATTATGGACGGGCTGTACAATTCCGGCGTAATATTCAAGGACAAACTCGACAATCTGCCACTAAGCGAGAAGGCTCTCCGCCGACTCGAAGACCAATACCCAACATACGAGGGTATGGACAACGCATACTATCATCTGTTCCTGCTCTACAACAGGCTACACCAGCCCATCACAGCAGCGACATATATAGAAAAGCTAAAAAAGGGATTCCCCGACAGCGAATGGA
>OQVS01001538.1_pt1 | contig 15560 bp, 10 predicted proteins | sample 1691601 | NCBI WGS metagenome assembly OQVS01 (sample SAMN03418268, study PRJEB22391) | human gut metagenome | biome: human-gut; feature: organic feature; material: feces | host: Homo sapiens | place: Tanzania | collected 2013-01
CAAAAAGGGGAGAAAAAAGCAAGATAAGATTGACTTTCGGGTTAAACAAGGTAGAATAAAAGTGTTACTGATAGAAGTGAAAGGATAATAGACAATATGAAGAAAAGATGGATACTGTGTACAGTGGCAGTTTTGTGTATAGCGGCAGCACTGCTTGGGTGTGGAAAGAAAAATGTTGGAACACCGGAAGATAATGCAGTGGTAGAAGAGGATGATAAGAAAAATGACAATACAGAGGAAGGTGGCAGACTGTTTGGATTTAGCGGCATCGATATGTCGAATCCTTTTTATGACACATTGAAAAATTCCGTCCAGACAGCACTGGAGGCTCAAGGTGACCGTCTGATGGTTCGTGATCCGGCATCAGATGCTGATTTGCAGAATGAACAGATTCAGGAGTTGATCAATGAGGGGGTACAGGCAGTATTTCTTTGTCCGGTGGACTGGGAGAAGATCACTCCTGCACTTGAAGCCTTGAAAGAGGCAGATATTCCGGTGATCAATCTTGATACAGAAGTAAAAGAGACAAGCCTTGTATCTGCATTTGTAGGGTCAGATAATGAGAATGCGGGATATGTGTGCGGACAGGATCTTCTGGTCCAGAAACCAGATGGCGGTAAAATTGTGATTGTAGAAAGTCCTGGGGTAAACTCAGTGAATGAAAGAATTACCGGATTCGAAGAGGCTGTAACAAACAGTGGATTTGAAGTGATAAAGAGAATTGAGGCATTGGGAGACAGCAGCAATGTAAAGGATGAGATGACGCAGGTTCTGAGTGAAAACAGTGAGATTGATGCTGTTATGTGCGGAAGTGATCCGATGGCAGAACAGGTGATGGCAGCGATCACAGAAGCGCAGCGAACGAATATCTGTGTATACAGTGTGGATGGTTCTCCGGCGACAAAGACAGCACTGGTGAATGGCACAGGCGGAATGACCGGAATTGGAGCGCAGTCCCCAATCAATATGGGAAAGACAGCAGTAAAGGTAGCGACAGCATTACTGGCAGGCAAGGATTATGAGAAAGAAAATTATGAGGAAACTTTCTTTATAAATCGTGATAATGTTGAAATGTACGGAACAGATGGATGGCAGTAATTTATTGATTGCTCAAGAAAGGGGTTAACTATGAGGAAGATAAAGGGGAGTCCGCAGCCATTTGGAGTGGATATCAAAGGCAAAAATATAAACTTTGCAGTTCAGGTAGCAAAAGGGAAGACCTGTGAACTTCTACTGTATAAGAGAGGAAAAGAAGTTCCGGAATATCAGTTTGACATGCCAGAGGAAGAAGGCGTTGGAGAAGTACGTTTCTTAGCTGTTGAAGGACTGAAAGCAGATCGGTATGAATACAATTTTCTGATCGATGGGAAAGTATGTGTGGATCCATATGTAAAAGAGCTTGCGGGAAAAGAGAAGTTTGGTGTAGAACGGAAACTTCAGGAACATCAGATCCGCGGAAAAATTGTTTCAATGGAGGACTATGACTGGCAGGAGGATCAGCGTCTGCATCTTCCGTGGGAAGATGTAGTGGCTTATGGTTTACATGTGCGTGGATTTACCAGACATTCTTCTTCAAAAGTGGCGCATAAGGGAACCTTCCAGGGGGTTGTAGAAAAACTGGATTATTTAAAAGAACTTGGAGTCAATCAGATTCAGTGTATGCCAGTCTATGAATTTGAAGAGTGCGGAAAAACAAAAGTGAATTACTGGGGATATGGTAAAGGTTTTTATTTTGCACCTAAAAAAGCATATGCATCCGGGAAAAGCGCGGTTCGTGAGTTGAAAGATATGGTGCGTGCATGTCATGGCAAGGGTATAGAAGTTGTACTGGAGATGCCATTTGTTCCGGGAATATCAGCAAATTATGTAACGGAATGTCTGCGTTTTTATATGCTGGAGTATCATGTGGACGGATTTGTCCTGAATCCTTATAACGTGCCGTGGGAGCAGCTGGTGGAAGATCCGTTTTTGAAAGATATCAAGCTGATGCAGAAAGATGATGGTTTTCAGAATGTGATGCGCCGCTTCTTAAAAGGTGACGAGAATATGGTCAATGATGTCATTTGGGCATTGAAAAACCGTTCATCAGAGAATGGAAAATGTAACTATATCACAACGCAGACAGGGTTCACATTATGGGATTTAGTGTCTTATGATTGTAAACATAACGAAGAAAACGGTGAGAAGAATCTGGATGGACCAGATTATAATTACAGTTGGAACTGTGGGGCTGAAGGACCGAGCAGAAAACGCGCAGTTGTCAATCTTAGAAAAAATCAGGTGAAGAATGCATTAGAACTCCTGCTGACAGCTCAGGGAACTCCATGTCTTCTTGCAGGAGATGAATTCTGTAATTCGCAGAGAGGAAATAACAATGCATATTGTCAGGATAATAAGACGGGATGGGTCAATTGGAGCATAGCTTCAAGCAGGATTTGGAATATACCTATTATGGTAATGACGAGATGCCGATCACGATATATAATGTAGGTGGAGAGCCATATTATGTATTGTCACACTATTCCAAGATTTATGACTCCGGCGAGTACAACCCTGAAACCGGTTTCTTCGTTCCTACGAAAGACAATAGCTGGATTATCCAGACCTACGACAAGAACTATAAGCTTGTAGATGACCTCAATATTCCTATAGAGCCGGCAGCCGACACCGACTACCGTATGGTTCAGATAGGTAACTTCTCCGACATGAGCGTAACCAAGGGACTGTTCAATGATACCCAAGACCTGGTATATGTACTGACCTACTGCGACATGACGACAAAGGTCGACGACTACAGATATAAGTTTGTAGCCTTCGACAATAAGGGAAACAAGCTCAAGGATATCTGCGACGGCGTATACAAAACATGGTTCAAGTTGAACTCCATTGCAGGAGCGGACGATCAGGTGGCGTTCATGCAGTATGTCGATGACGATGAAACCCAGCAGCAGATAAAGATTGTCAACATACCGTCGCTGGAGAATAATATAACCATGCCTGACCATATTGACGGAAAGCTTATCAGTACTGTGTTTAACCGTTATGGAACGAAAGACAACTACAAGTATATGATGAAGATAAACGAGGGCGATACCGACGGCAATGGCAACGTGATAGCAAATATCGCTTGGCTGAACAAGGATATGACCGTAGACCACTACACGTCATACAATCTTGGTCCGCAGGCAGAGAACTTCTCGCTTACCCTTGCAGACACATACGTCAATCCGTATCTCTTCAACACAACCGACAAGTTGGAGTTCTTCTTCCAGGCAAAGGTAAAGAGGGATAACAGTGCCAAGTTGGACAATGTGTATATGGTAGGTGATGAGGATGGCAATATCCTTCACACTTTCACGAACGGAGAAAAGGGCAATATCTCTTCTATGGGCTGCTACCAGGCATCAGAAGGCAGCAATGAGATGTATGTAGCTTATTCGGATGAGAACAACAACTCTTACAACTTCGACTTCTACAAGCTCCCTCTCACCAAGTTTGAAAAGGGCGGCGATGGTACAGCAGAGAATCCATACCTCGTGGCTTCTGCCGGCGACCTGCTCCAGATAAAGGCGGAGCCGACAGCAAACTATAAGATGGTCAGCGATATAAGGATGGACACATATAATAATATGAACTCCACATGGTTGCCAATAAAGAACTTCTCTGGTAGCTTTGATGGTGACAATCATTATATAGCAGACTTGAATCTGAACACAACAGAGTCCAGCGTCGGCCTTTTCAGTGAGCTGGCAGAGAACTCAGTTGTCAAGAATCTTGTATTGACAGCTCCTAAGGTAGAGACCGTTTCCCAGAACTCTACCGTCGGCACTCTTGCAGCAAGCGTTATAAGTGGAACCATAGATAACGTTCATGTCTATGATGCCGCATTGACAGGTTCCGGCTATGCTGCCGTAGGAGGTCTGGTAGGTCAGGCTGCTCTCAGCACAAAGATTACCGGTGTTTCCTTCAATAACGGTCGTGTTGATATAGCAGATGCATCAAGCGTTGGTGGTATCGTCGGCGACATCAGAACAAGCACCACTGTTAATGCTGCCGCAGCAAACAATGCCACTCTCAAGGCTTCAACTATTGTAGGTGGTATCGTAGGTGCAGCTATGCAGTCTACAGTATCAAACTCTCATGCTAATGGTGAGTTCACGGCAGAGAACGTTGTGGGTGGTATCATCGGAAGTAACAATGCTACGGTAGTAGACAAGTGTATCTTTGACGGTACAGTCAATGTTTCCAAGTCAAGCTGGAGCGGTTTGTCTGCAGCCGGAATCGTCGGTTCGTTGGAGTCAGACTGGTCTGGCAGCAGCAAAGCCATTATAACCAACAACATCGCAAACGGTAAGGTAAACATCACCGATGCCGATGTAAAAGACGATGGCACCCTGCATCGTATCATAGGTAGGAGCATTGCCAACGAGGATTACGAGCCGGGACAGACTCCACAGACGGAACAGAGACTGTCAAACAACTGGGCGGTAAACACAATGACTGTTGCTGGAAATACCGTAACTTCCAGCGATGCTGCAAGTGTTGAGGGTAATGGTGTCAGCGAGTCAGATATCACTAAAGAGAGTCTTGCTGGCTTAGGCTATGGCTTCGGCACGGCAGTTGATGCACCTTGGAAGGAGAGCGGTAGCACAATGCCAATCCTCTTCTTCGAGAATGAGCTGAAGGCACTCGTCCTTTCACAGGATAATCTTGCAATGGACGTAGACGAGACAACAGACAAGCTCAGCGTTACAGCCTACGGAGCAGACATCAATGACACAGAAGTGTCAGTGGTTGACGAGAGCATCGTAGAGATTTCAGAGACCAATATCTTCGACAATTCTGCTGTCATCTCTCTCCATGCCAAGAAGGCAGGCGAGACAGAAGTCAAGATAACTCTCGGCAAGACCACCGTTATCTGTAAGGTGAAAGTCGGAGGAACATCTGCTATCGCAGAGACAACCGTAAATGCCGGCAACGGAATGGTTATCGTTCCGGGCAATGGATGCATCAAGGCAGACGGTGCCGTTATGATGAATGTATACACAGTAAGTGGCGCTAAGGCAGCAAATGCCAACGGCTCTACGGTATATACTTCACAGCTCGGCAAGGGAATGTTTATCGTTGAGGCTACAGATGCCAATGGTAAGAAGACCACGGCAAAGGTAGTAATCAGATAATTTCGTTAAAGACAGCCATAGGCATGTCCGCATCAATGTGGTATGCCTATGGCTTTATTATTAATAGGTATTAAAACCTTAAAATATACTTTACCGTATGGCAATAAAAAGCGCAAGCGAGCGTTACAATAATATTGTAAAGAACAGAAAAGTGTATAAAAACAAAAATATGAAAATCAGAAGAATACTTTTGGCGACTTTCGCCTCTATGCTTATGTCGCAGGCAACCTTTGCCGTGCCTGCATATCCTGGTGTTATAAAGGCAAAGCAAGCTGACGGAACGGAGATTTCCATCCGTTTGCATGGTGATGAGCACGGTAACTACCGTACAACGGAAGACGGCTTCCTGTTGATGTACAACAGTGCCACAAGAAATTATGAGTATGCTACCGTGACTAACGGCGTAGCAAGATGCAGCGGCATAGTAGCTGCCGATGCAGCCAAGCGCACAAGCCAGGCAAAATCCTTCCTATCTACGATAGACAAGCAGTCTGTCATCAGCCTGTATAACAAGCAAAACGAAGACATGCTGAAGGATTTCAATTCAAAGGTGACAGCCCGCCGCATGGCAGCTAAGGCAGCCAAGCGCCCGTCAAAGGTGCTCGTCAACAATTTTCCTCATATGGGTGAGCAGCACTCTATCGTTATCCTCATGGAGTTTAACGACAAGCAGTTCTCTACAGTAGAAAATGCTTCGCAGTATTATAATGATGCTATGAACAAAGAAGGCTTCACAGCAGAGAACGGAGCCAACGGAAGTGTAAGAGACTATTTCATTGCAAGTTCCCACGGAGCCTTTAAGCCAACCTTTGATGTGTATGGTCCTGTGCAGATAAATTACGGGCAGCACGATGCCGGACAGGGTACCTATAACACCTCTATAAATATGGGTACCTTCGTCAAGGCGGCAGTGGAGGCAATAGATGCAGAAGTGGATTTTTCGCAATACGATCATGATGGCGACGGCTATGTGGATAACGTATATATCTTCTATGCCGGTAAGGGTGCTGCCGATTCCAATGATGACAAGACGATATGGCCCCATGCTTTTGATATGCGCGACTGGAAAGTTGACCTAAAGACAAACGATGGCGTGTCTATTGGCAGCTATACGTGTAGCAACGAGGTGAATGGCACCAGGACAAATTATCCGGCAGGTATCGGAACCTTCGTACATGAGTTCGGACACTGTCTTGGTCTCCCTGACCTCTATAGCACCGGCGGCAAGGCTTCTGTAAGTAATTATACCCCTATGTCGTGGGACGTTATGGCATACGGCAACTATAGCAACGACGGTAACACACCGGCTCTCTATTCTTCTTACGAGAGATATGAGTTAGGATGGATTGAGCCGGAGGAGATAACAAGTTCCACAAAAGGTGTATTCTCCCTGCCTGCCTTGGGAGAGTCCAACAAGGCTTACAAGGTGAATGTGCCGGGAAATGAAAACGAATACTTCCTCTTTGAGAACAGACAGCAGAATGGATGGGACGAATATCTGCCCGGAAACGGTATGTTGGTATGGCATATCGACATGGATGAGGATATTTGGATAAAAAACACCGTAAATAATGAAGCTAACCATCAGAGGGTGGACATTGTGGAAGCTAACGGTCAACCGTCGGGAAATCCCAAGTATGAAAGTGGTGTCACCTTCCCAGGAACGAGCAATGTCACTTCATACGACTTCAAGGCATGGAACGATGACGTGATGTTCTATATGGACAAGGCAAAGGATGACAACGGCATTATATCATTCATCGCCAAGGGAGGAGATGTAGACCTTATGGCTCCTGCATTTACTGTAGGCAATAAGAGTTACGACTCTTTCGACTTGTCGTGGGCGGCAGCGGAAGGTGCGGAGCATTATCTGCTGAATGTGAAGAAGGTAAATGCCGACAACACCACAACACCTTTGAATAGCTACACGGATAAGAAAGTGGTAGGTACGAAGTGTAATGTAACAGGTCTGGAACCGGAAACGCAATATGAGGTGAGCCTGAAGAGCTGTGCCGGAGCATTCTCTTCTGAAGAGAAGGTGGAGCGTGTGACAACTGAGGTGAAGGCTTTCTCTCAGTATAAGGTGGAAGGTCTGAAGGCTACAGCCGTTGCCGATAATTCGTTCACGGCATCATGGACTGGTCTTGCTGACGCACAGACATATAGCGTAGTGCTTGCCAAGAAGACATTTGAGGGTGTGCCGGTTGTCACATTCTACGACTTTTCTGGCAAGAATCCGGGCATGCCTTACGGATGGAAGACTAACAGCACCACTTACTCCAGCGCATCTGGCTCTTATGGCTATGCCGCTCCTTCGCTTCGCTTCGGAACGAAGGGACACTATCTCGTAATGGTAAATCAGGATGCGATGATCTCTCACGTAGAGTTCTGGATGAAGCCTTCAAAGGTGTCAGAAACGGCATATATAGCAGTGCAGCGACTTGTTGACGGCGAGTGGGTGGATGCCGAAAAACTATATCTGACCGAGAGCGAAGGCAAGTTGTATTACTTCGATGTGGAGCCGGTATCAAGCGTAAGACTGTATTTCAACCGTACTGGTTCGGAGACGGCACAGATTGACGACGCCGCTGTAAGCGGTCAAGGAGTGAAGATTATTCCAGTGGCTAACTACGACAACAAGAACGTAGGCAATGTTCAGACATACACCTTCACCGGTCTTGAAAGCAACACCACCTATATACTTAACGTATATGGAGAGAAAAATGGCGAGAAGACAATGGCAAGTGACGACCTCGTCGTTACCACCGTTGACGGTTCTACTTCTATAAGCGGTGTTGCTTCTGAAGGCAGAACATCCAAGACTGCTTACGACCTCTCTGGAAGACGCGTCAACAAGGGCAATGCCGCTTCTGGCGTATACATCATCAGAGAGAACGGCAAGGCTGTGAAAGTGGCTAAGTAATTGGAAATATAATCAAGGTTCAATGCGTCACGACAAACTCGAAAAGGAACTCAACCTGTTGCTCCTGCTGGCGGAAAACCGTCAGTATACGTTGGCACAGCTGTGCGACAAACTGAGCATCTCTAAGAGGAACATCTATTACTATCTGGATTTTTTCAGGGATGCCGGCTTCAAGGTTGAGAAGTATGGCGACTGCTATTCGGTAGACCGTTCCTCGCCGTTTTTCGGAAGACTCATTGAACGTATATCATTCACCGAAGAGGAGGCGGTGACCATACGCCGCCTCCTTGACAAAGTGAAGGGGGCAAACGCCATCGTGGAGACCCTGAAGAGGAAGATAGACCGCTTTTATGATTTCGGCATCCTGGCAGGCGACTCCCTCGACGAGCGGGCAGCCCACAATATAAATGCACTGCATGAGGCTATAAAATATCAGCACCAGGTGGTGCTGAGAGGATACTCCTCGCCACATAGCAGCACGACAAGAGACCGCCTCGTGGAGCCGTTCATGCTTATGGACGGCAACAGAGAGGTGAGATGTTTCGAACCGGCGTCGGGAATGAACAAGACTTTCAAGATTATCAGGATGCACGATGTAGAAGTGCTTGCCGATGAATGGATGTTCAAGGATGAGCACAAGCAGATGTTTACCGACGTGTTTATGTTCAGCGCAGAAACAACGACAACCGTAGAGTTGCTCTTGGGGCAGCTCTCTTATAATATTCTTTCAGAAGAATACCCCAAGGCGACAGCCCATGTGGAGATGGTGGACAAGACGCATTGGCTCCTGAAACTTGAAGTGTGCAGCTATATCGGAATCGGAAGATTCGTTCTTGGTCTGTATGACGATATCAAGGTCTTGGGCGATGATGGCTTCAAGGATTATCTTAAAAACAAGCTTGAAAACTTCCGTATGTTATAGTGTATATTTATACTCTTATGCATAATCCGGCAACTTGCTCGAAGAAAGTAGGTAACTTTCTCATAGAAATTCGGTAACTTTCTTGTAGAAATTCGGTAACTTTCTTTTCCCCTCTTTTTTATTGTATATATATGCATTATTGCATTTGTACGGGAAAATGCAACAAAATGGCTATTTATTGTCTGTTTTATTTGCTAAAAAGCTTAGAGGTATTTGATGCTTTTTTATTGTTTCTAAACTGTTCAAAACCAAAAATGTTCTTGTTTTCAACTTGAATATATTGTGATTTTCACAATTCAGCATTGATATATTTACAGTATTCCTCAATACTGCGTTGTATAACGCCACCAACTTTCAATTGCTCTTTATATTGCATGATCATCATAGGACTCATGCTGCGATTGAGGGCAAATCTGACAGTTTCCATATCTGATTCTTTGCACAAAATGATGCCTATAGTTGGATTCTCGTTTGATCTACGTTCTTCTTGGTCAAGTGCTTCTAAGTAAAACTCCAATTGTCCTTGATAAGAAGGACGAAATTCTGTTGTCTTTAGCTCGAATGCAACCATACATTGCAATTGTCTGTGGTAAAAAAGCAAATCTATTTTGTAAGTTTTTCCGCCAACTTTTATAGAATGCTCTTCGTCGATAAACAAGAAGTCCTTTCCCATTTCTAGAATGAACTCCTTCATATGTTCAACAATACCTTTGCGTAATCTTGTCTCTTTATACCTTTGGGGTAGACCTAAAAAATCAAGATATGCTGTATCTTTGAAAAGTGCGGGTGACTTCGCATAGGTCGTATACAGAGCTTCTGATTGAATATTTTTGGCTCTCAAAATGGATGCCATAGTGTCTGTCTTGATAGCTCGTTCCAGTTGCTTGTTTTGTAATTGCTCTTTCTTGGCAAACAGGATGTAGAATAGACGTTCATCATTGCTCTTGCAGCGATTCATTATGATTTGATGGTTAGTCCAACCAATTGAAAATAGGATAGTTGGAATTTGTGCCATTTCAAATGGCACAAATTCATCTTCCCTTATTTGTGCCATTTCAAATGGCACAAGCTCTGTTGCTGTTGATGGAAATTTCAATTTTGTAAATTGGGATAAGTTAGTACTTTGTATTAGCTCTTTAAATGAGTTTGAACTATAAATCTCATAGAATTGCACCATTTTATATATAGTGCGATAGCTCCATCCTTTGATTGTCGGATCTTGAGTTCTGATATATTCTGATAATTGGCGTACAATATTAGCCCCCCATTCGGATGTCTTTAGTTTGTTGCTTACGTATGCTCCCACTTCCCATATCATGCGAAGTGATTCATCATCAACAGTTTTTGAAACCCTTTGACGATGATAGTTGATGATTTCAAAAATCTGACTGAAATCATCACGTACTTTGATGTTTATGCTATTTTCAACCATTGTTTTTGTTCTTTTTTAATGTCCAATCCGAATTTGTTCCAAGTTCCAAGTTTCGAGGACGAGGCGCTTGGTGCGGTGTTCTCCGTACTGGCGTATCTCGTTGTCTTTCAGTACATGGAAGACTTTAATTAAGAGCCTATTTCCTGCAAATATAATGCTTTTCTTTGAGGTGTAATAATAAAAACAAACTGAAGTGTATAAAATTTTTGATCTCTACGAATTAGATTTAAAATACGTAGCAAAAAACAGATGCCTTTCGTCTTTTTTATTGAATAGAGAATGTTTGAGGTCACAAATTGTGTCCTCAAACGTTAGAGGTGGTAACCGCTACTTGACTTATTTTTTATGCCTATGCTTTTCTGTTATTTAAGCACAATGTCGGAAATCAGTTTCCCCAAGTATACGGCAAACAGACCAATGATAACGCTGCCGCCGGTATAAAGAGCGGCATAGGCGAAGTTGCCGAGGCGGAGGAGGGATAGGTTTTCGTTCATGAAAGTGCTGAACGTGGTAAAGCCGCCGCAGAAGCCGACAGTTAGCAACAGTGTGGCTTCTCCTTTCAAACCGAATCTTTCTGTCATGCCATAGAACAGTCCTATGAACAGGCATCCTATAATGTTCACAACCATCGTGCCCAAGGGGAAAGAGCCGTCGATGGCATCGTTTATCCATTTTGATATTATATAGCGCAAGGCAGAGCCAATGGCACCACCGAGGGCAACAAACAAGATATTCCGTATCATCATCATTTTTTATTTGTTGTGCAAAATTACACATTTTGCTATAAATGACCTAATGTTTTGTACGGCTTTGACATGTTAGTAGGTGCGTTATGTCCTATCCGGGAAGGTGTAGTCCTCGAACTTGAACTTCCTGCTCCTGGCGAATATCCTTACGAGGTGGATTATGGCTGGCAGTATGATATAGTATGCTGCTACCTGGGGAATGGAGAAATAAATGTTTTCGATACTTGAGAATGGTAATGAGGCTATGCCTTCGAGAGAGCCGTTGAGGAGGGTGACGGTCTTCTCCATGACATATGAGATTATCAGATGGCAGACAGGAACGTGACCAAGAATGAACATTGCCGCAGCACTATATAAAAGTATCATGGCAAGGGGAACGGCGATGAAGTTGGAGAGAAGAAAACAGCAGGAGAACCTGCCGAAGTAGTAGGCTACGACAGGTGCTGTGCCGTATTGCGCAGCCAACGACACGCTTATCATACCGGTGAACCATTGATACGGCTTGTTGTATTTTAGTCGTTCTATCTTCATCACATCGTTGATTGGTCCATAGAGAATCATTATGAAAGCAACGGCAATGAAGGATAGTTGGAAGCCGACATCGAAGATGCTGATGGGGGAAAGCAGTAATATTATCAGAGCGGCAAGTGACAGACTGTTCAGCGGGGCGGTGTTGCGTTGTGATATGCTTATGAAATTGTATATCGTAAGCATAAGTGCCGAACGGACAGCCGACAGGGGCATGCCTACAAGCAGGACATAACCCCATACGGAGAGAAGGATGAAGGTGCTGACGCAGATGTTCCATAGTCTGTTCCGCTTGTCGCGCCATAGCAGCAGGGCAAGCAAAGAGTATATTATACTAAGGTGGAAACCGGAGAGAGCCAGTATGTGTGAGGCTCCGGCTTTTGAGAAGTTATCCTTTACGTCAGACTTCAACAATGATTTGTCGCCGAGGGTCAATGCAGACAGTATGGCAAGATTGTCTCCACTGATATCAGCCTGAGAATAGAGCTTCAACAAGTCTGTACGTATGCCGGAGAAGAACAGACGGGCTTTAAGCATGAAGGGAAGAGCGGCACGGTTTAGTTGCTTCTTCCTTATATTGTCGGCATAGACGAAGGTCTCAGCCTTGAAACCTTGGGTCTGGAGATAGCGTGTTTAGTTGAAGTGTGACTTGTTGCGGGCTTGCGGCTTTGTGAATACAGAAATACATTCGATGCCGTCTCCCGGAAAGAGTGACAACAGATGGTTGTAGTCTTGATTGGGGGAATAGACAGCCATCTTGACTTTGAAAGAATTGCATTTACGGTTTTCCACTCCTATGACCTCAGCGTCAAACCGTATGGTTTTGCCTTTTCTTTCAGGCTTGGATAGTACTACGGCACCGTATTTCACATATTCGGCTTTGGCGGTCAATGTCAAGTCGCCGGACTTTACCGACATTATATATGCGCCCAGACATACTATGGCTGTTATGGAGAAAAGGTTTGAGGGCCACATCTTTCTCAAACATATAAGAGAAAGGCATGCGGAAACGGCAACAAGACAAAGAAACGCGATCGGGGGAACATCATACAGCCAGTATATGCGAAGGAGGATTCCCAAAATGAACAGCAATACAAAAACTGTTATTGAATATAACGGTATTATTGTATTGCTGTACATGATGTTAGGATTTATTTGTTATGGAATAGAAAATCAGTCATCGCTGTTTTCACCTATTTCTATTTGTTTCTTCTGGTTCTTCTTCATCCAGACGGCAAACCATGCGAAGGCTACTATAAAGGTTGCGATGCCAAGGGTATAGGCTACATTCTCCGGCAGACCGAATGCCTGTTTGGAGATATATAGATATGTGGAGCATACCGTTGTCATGAAGAGTGCAGGAATGAGGGTTATGATATATGGCTTCTTCTTACGAACAAGATATACGGTTATTGCCCATAGGGTGAATACTGAGAGGGTCTGGTTTGACCATCCGAAATACTGCCAGATAACCTGGAAGCCATCGGCATTGTTAATCTGCCATACAAGCAGTGCGATGGAAGCAAGGAAGACAGGAACGCAGATATACAACCTGTTGCGCTTTGACTTCTGGTCCAACTTTAATGCTGATGCTATTATCAGACGGGCAGAACGGAAGGCGGTGTCGCCACTCGTGATAGGGGCTGCCACAACACCCAGCATGGCAAGTATTCCACCTACTACGCCGAGCCAGTCGTTGCATACCAAGGTGACAACCATCGGTGCAGAGGTGTGGAACCCTTTGGTGCCGGCAATCTGGTCGTAGCCAGCAACAGGCTGTTCGTAGAAGAACCACATTGCCACCGTTGCCCATACCAGGGCAACAAGACCTTCTGTAATCATTGCACCATAGAATATCGGTCTGCCCATCTTCTCTGACTTCATACAGCGTGCCATCAATGGACTCTGTGTGGCATGGAAACCACTTATCGCACCGCAGGCGATGGTTATAAACAGGCAAGGGAATATGTTATCGACAAACGACGGGTCGTTTTCCTTTGCCATATTGCCCAATCCGTCCCATATCTCAGGCAGGACAGGCATCTTTACGAGCAGTGCCACGATGAGGGCTACTGCCATGAACAGCAGAGAGAAGGAGAATATAGGATATATCTTTCCGATAATCTTGTCGATAGGAAGCATCGTGGCAATGATATAATAAACGAAGATGATGGCAATCCATATCAGGTTCGTTCCACAGATATGACCGAGAATCTCTGCCGGACTGTATACGAATACTGTTCCCACCATAAGGAGCAGCACAACGCAGAACACAAGCATAATGGTCTTTGGAACGTTGCCGAGATATTTTCCGATAATACCAGGCAGGTCGCTACCGCCGTTGCGCATTGACAACATGCCGGACAGATAGTCGTGTACGGCACCGGCAAAGATACATCCGAATATAATCCAGAGATAAGCCGAAGGACCGAACTTCGCTCCCATGATGGCTCCGAAGATAGGTCCTGTGCCGGCGATGTTCAGAAACTGGATCATGAATATCTTCCAGTTGGGCATCGGCACATAGTCTATGCCGTCGTTCTTAACTATGGCAGGAGTCTGTCTGTCATCTGCTGCAAACACTTTTGCTATAAACTTTCCGTATATAGCATAGCCCAGCACGAGGGCTATAAAACTTATTATAAAAGTTATCATTGTTATTAGTTTAAAGTTCCTTTTCTTTTCATCCCTACCTTATTATATATATAGGGTAGGGACGGAGTAAGTGTGGTTTACAGGCAAGTCTTAGATGAATCCCTGTCTCTTCAATGTGTCAAGCATCGTGGCAGACATGGCTTCGTTGTCTTTCTTGGTATATCTGATATCGGTGAAGATTTGTGCCAATGTCTCTTTGTTGTTTATCTTGATGAACTCCTTGTTCTCCGGCAGTTCCTCTTTCTCTGTATAGTATTTGTCGATAAGCTCTGGTGTGTAGTCAGTATACGTCTCGTTGTGTACGATACTTTCGAGAGGCAGTCGATCGGTGAGAGGTGGATTCTCGTCAGGCCATCCAAGGGTGATGGTAGCAACAGGCATCACGAGCTTAGGCAGATGGAGAGTGTCGATTATCGATTGTGGATTATAAACCGTAGTTCCAAGGAAACAGTAGCCCAGTCCTTCCTCGTCGGCAAGGTTACAGAATGTCTGGGTGTAAAGCAGAGCATCTGTTGCAGCATTGAGGAAAGACAGAATGTTGTCGTATCCGGGATTTCCTTTTCTGCAGTCAGCCCATTTGGTAGTACGGTTGAAGTCAGCACATATCGTAAGTACGACAGGAGCTTGTGTTACCATCGGCTGGTTGAAATGTGCGGGTGCAAGTTTCTTTTTCATTTCTTCAGAGCGGGTTACCACCACGCTGTATAGCTGTAGGTTTCCCATTGTCTGTGTTCGCATTGCTTCGTCGAGCAGCCTGTTCAGCAGTTCGTCTGTTACGGGTTTCGCTGAATATTTTCTTATTGTCTTTCTTGTATTGATAGATTTCATAATATATATACTTTTATTTCTTTTGTTGTTTGTTGTATAAGACTGTCATGTTGTGACAGACATATATATTATGCAAAAATACTTCTTTTCCTTGACACCACCAAATTTATCTTTATGAAACCCGTTTGGGGAGGAGCAACGAAAATGTATTCTGATAATATCATTGTAGTATAATCATGCTCAGCGGCTTACGCCTTTGTTTTGCTCTTTGTTTTGCGTTTAGGTATGTCGAAAGGCTAAGTGTTATAATGCGAAAAGGACCTCGACACCTCGTCGAAGTCCTTTTCATCATTTTTGAATGTCTTAGCTGTTAGTATTAATGTAGCATGTAATTCTGAAAATCAGT